>JACCDU010224722.1_pt1 | contig 19287 bp, 15 predicted proteins | sample 7446081 | NCBI WGS metagenome assembly JACCDU01 (sample SAMN15323447, study PRJNA562643) | freshwater metagenome | isolation source: river surface water | place: USA:Blue River Watershed | collected 2017-08-17
CCAAGAATTCCGTGAGCGCGACCAATTCGCCCCACGAGCAAACGCATTGTTAGCGAACTTCGTCGGTCTCGATGAGATCGACGCGGACTGTGCGTCCTGCGAGCGCACTTACAACTGTGCGAAGTGCCTTTGCAGTGCGACCATTACGACCAATGACCTTGCCGATATCTTCAGGGTTAACACGCACCTCTAAAGTTGTCCCGCGACGTCCGCTCTTTTCAGCGACAACTACATCATCAGGGTTATCGACGATTCCCTTGACCAAGTGCTCTAGGGCTTCATCCATCATTGTTACTCTGCAGCCGCTTCTTCAGTTGGAGTTTCAGCAACTTCAGACACAACTTCTGGAGTCACATCTACAGCTGGAACCTCTGTCACAGCTTCAATTGCTACTGGCTCGGACACTTCAGCCGCTGGAGCTTGCTCAACAACCTCTGCTACTGGATTCGCCTTAGCTGCAAGCTTCTCCTGCGCCTTCTTCTTTAATGTTGTTGCGCCTTCTGCAGGTTCTGCAGCGGCAGCCTTCATCGCTGCTTCGTAAGCAACAATCTTTCCTGGCTTAACAGCTGCAACCTTAAGTGTTCCTTCTGTTCCAGGTAGACCCTTGAACTTCTGCCAATCGCCAGTCACCTTCAGCAAAGCCTCTACAGCTTCAGATGGTTGTGCACCAACGCCGAGCCAGTACAGAGCACGCTCTGAGTTGATCTCAATAATTGATGGCTCTTGTCCTGGTACGTAGCGACCAATCTCTTCGATTGATAGACCATTACGTGCCTTGCGTGAGTCTGTAACTACAACGCGGAAAAATGGTGTGCGGATTTTGCCCATGCGCATTAAACGAATTTTTGTAGCCAAGAAAGTTGTACTCCTGTAAATGTGTGTCATGTGTATCGACCGCAGCGGGGTGCGCGATCAATTCAGATGACTATCGAATTGTGGATGTTGCTGGGGGTAGAGGGCCCCGTCAACAGGTTCCCAATTCTGCCATTTAAGCCCCCAGATGCGAAATCGAGGGCTACTGCCCCTCTTCCTGGGCTCGCTTGGCGGGGTTTCCAGATTTGGATTTCTTCTTCTTATTGACCGGTGCATTGAGCTTTGGCATGGCTGGCATTCCCATTCCGGGTGGCATACCAGCTGGAATCCCACCATTGCGTACCTGCTTCATCATCTTTTGCGCCGCGGTGAATCGATCTACCAAATTATTAACATCGGAAACCTTGCGACCTGAACCCAATGCAATGCGTGCTCGACGAGAGCCATTGAGAACCTTAGGATCGCGACGCTCTGTTGGAGTCATCGATTGAACGATCGCCTTTGTACGAACAATCTCGCCTTCATCGAAGTTTTCAATCTGCTTCTTCATTTGCCCCGCGCCAGGAAGCATTCCTAGCAACTTAGACATGTTGCCCATCTTGGACATCGCCTGAAGTTGTTCCAAGAAGTCTTCCAAAGTGAAATCTTCACCGCTGGCAAACTTTGCTTCAAGCTTTGCAGAAGTATCGGTATCAAAAGCTTTTTTAGCTTGTTCGGCAAGAGTTGCAACATCGCCAAGGCCCAAGATGCGAGATGCCATGCGCTCTGGATAGAAGATGTCGAATTCGTGAAGTTTTTCACCAGTTGAAGCAAACATAATTGGACGCTTGGTCATCGATGCGATTGATAGCGCCGCGCCACCTCGTGCATCACCATCTAGCTTTGTTAGTACAACGCCATCAAAGCCCACACCATCCAAGAATGCCTTCGATGTTCTGACGGCATCTTGTCCGATCATCGCATCGACGACAAATAAAATCTCATCTGGATTAATAGCATCACGGATCTCAGATGCTTGCTTCATTAAATCTTCATCAACGCCTAAGCGACCAGCGGTATCGACGATGACCATGTTGTACAACTTGGATTTTGCAAACTCGATACCGTCTTTAGCAACCTTTACCGGATTTCCGCCATATGATCCTTCTTGATTGGCGTTACCTGGGTCAGGTGCAAACACGGGAACATTAACTGATTCACCAACTACCTGCAGTTGGGTTACCGCATTAGGGCGTTGTAAATCAGATGCAACTAATAATGGTGTATTTCCTTGATCTGCATAAAACTTCGCAAGCTTTCCAGCCAAGGTTGTCTTACCAGCACCTTGCAAACCTGCCAACATGATCACCGTTGGAGGATTTTTAGCAAAACGAACTCTGCGCGCCTGTCCCCCAAGAATTTCAATCAAGCTTGCATTAACGATCTCAAAAATTGCGTTAGCTTGATTGGTTCCAGATTGCAGAGTTGGAAGCGCAGCAAGAGATTTCTGGCGAATATCTGCGATGAAATCTTCTACAACGGAAAGTGCTACATCGGATTCAAGTAATGCCTGACGAATCTCTTGGCAGGTTGATTCAATATCTGAGGTAGATATCTTGCCCTTAGAGCGTAGCGAGGAGAAAGCCCCACTAAATCGCGAGGTAAGTGATTCAAACATAAGGAGGGAAGACTACTTCAAGGCCTGCTTAAGATGCGAAGCGACCTCATTGGCACGCTCGGATGAAAGTGGTCCACCCGTTAATTCTGTGACATACAAGGTATCAATCGCCTCAGCACCAAGGGTAGTAACAATGGCTGATCGAATATCAATCTTTGATTGCGTGATTGCCGCACCAATTCTAAAGAGCAGTCCAGGTCTGTCATGACTGCGGACTTCGATCACCGTTGCATCAGTGGCAGCATCGGTAAAGATTTCAACCTCAGGGTCTGGAACGGGGATTGTAGGAATTGATGCATAAGCAGCTGCCCGTGCAAAGAGTTTTTCCTCAACATCTTTAGAGTCAACAAGGGCTGCAGCGATCAATTCATGCAGCTTTGTATCGGTGATCTCTGGTGCATGCGGTTCAGGTGTCACGATCCAATACATCACCGCTGAATTTCCTAGAGTTTTAGTACGAGCGGATTTAACATCCAAGCGAGAAATATTGAATACACCAGCAACAATAGAAAGCAGTCCAGGCTTATCAGGAGAAATAACTTCGACGGCGTACCCACTTGAATGTTCCTCCAAGGTAACCCGCAAAACACCTTTTGCTGCTTGTGCGATCTGTTCTTGGCTGACCTCTGGTTGTTGAGCAACTTCAGCACCTGCCATCGCCCGCTTAACTCTCTGAACTAAATCATTAACCAGAGTTGCTTTCCACTCACTCCATCCGGCACTTCCTGTTGCTTCACCATCGGCGATACTTAAAGCGTGTAGTAGTTCCAAGGTATTGACATCGGGAATCACTGAAACAACAGATGCGATTGTTGCTGGATCATCAAGATCACGTCGAGTTGCAGTCGATGACAACAAAAGATGATGCAGCACTAAATTCTTCAGAACTTCAATATCTTTTGCATCAAATCCAATGCGTTGGGCGATGGGTTCGATCAAGCGAACTCCACGCTCTGAGTGATCCTCTTGGGTACCTTTGCCGATATCGTGAAAGAGTGCGGCAAACAACAGTAAGTCGGGGCGCTGAACCTTTCGAGTTAAGGCAGCGGCATGAACCGCGGTTTCGACCATATGTCGATCCACGGTGTGACGGTGTAGCGCATTGCGCTGTGGCAGAGATCTAACGCTCATCCATTCTGGAATCCAATGAAAGATGATCTCCTCTTGATCCAAAATCTCGAAGATACCTACCATCGCCTCACCCGCACCAATCAAAGCGATTAACAGTTCACGGGCCTCACGTGGCCACGGATTACTGAGCACTCCTTCACCTTTTTTAAGAGCTTCTGACAATTCAGTACAGGTATCAAGCGAAAGCGGCAAGCCAAGTTGCGCAGCTGTTGCCGCAGCTCGTAAACCAACTACTGGATCTTCATTGAACGAGGTAAAGGGATCTATAACGATTTCTCGATTTGAGGCGCTCACATTTTTTGCAACTGTTGCAACACGAGGACGTTTAAGAATCCGTCCCAGTCCATCTTTGCCCTTATGTTCCAGTGTGTGCCAGGTGTAATCCAGCAAATAATCTACAGAGCGGGCCGCACGTGCGACATCGCCCATCATTGCATCTGCATCGGCGTACTTCAGAAGCTGCGCAACCTTGTCCTGCTCTTGGAACAATAAGCGATCTTTTCCGCGACCGCTGGCAATGTGCAAGGACTCGCGCACATTGTTTAAAGTTGATTCTGCCCAACTGATTTTCTCTAGCGGAACAGTTACCGCTCCAGATAAAGCGATTGCGCGTAGCGCTTGAATATCTCGCAAACCTCCACGAGCCTCTTTTAGATCTGGCTCTAATAAGTACGCTAATTCGCCTGCACGTGTGTGACGCTCCTGCAGACTCTTGTATAAATCTTGCAAATTCTCTTTGGCGTTTTTGCGCCATAGCTCCAAAGCATCACTTTGAACATTGGCAACAAGATCGGCGTTGCCCGTAATCAATCGAATATCTAATAAACCGGTCGCTACCCGTAAATCAGATGTTGCGGCATCTCTGGTTTCGCTACGGGTTCTTACTGAATGATCCACGCTCTTGGTATCCCACAATGGGTACAGCACCTCGTTGACAAGTGCTTTGAGCTTTTCCGATGAAACTCTTCCGGAGTGAATAAATAAAATATCTAAATCTGAACCGGGAGATAACTCGCCGCGACCGTATCCTCCGACCGCGGCGAGTGCTATCTCCTTACCCAGTTCTGCTTCACCAAGGTCTTGGATAGCTTTGTGAAACAGTTGAGATAGAAATCGATCGCTCTCGTTCGATCGATCTCGTCTCTCACGGGTACTCATAGGAGTAAGTCTAGATGGCGTCTACGCCGCGCTCTCCTGTACGCACGCGAATTACCTGATCAACTGGTGTTGTCCAAACCTTTCCATCACCAATCGAACCTGTTGAAGCCGCCTTAACAATGACATCGACAACAGAATCTGCATCCTTGTCATCGACTAGTACTTCTAGACGTACCTTCGGAATCAAGTCGACTGTGTATTCAGCACCGCGGTAAACCTCAGTGTGACCACCTTGACGACCAAATCCACTAGCTTCAGAAACTGTCATGCCTGTGATTCCTGCGCCTTGAAGGGCGTTCTTTACATCCTCTAACTTGAATGGCTTCAAGATTGCTGTAATGAGTTTCATTATTTATGCCCCCTTCGAGAATCCAAGGACGCTGCCCTGGCTGTTATCTGTTAGCTCGTATGCACGTTCAGCATGAATAGCTACGTCAATGCCTGCAAGCTCTTGATCATTGGTAATTCTGAATCCGATTGTTAGATCCACAATCTTGCCGATAATCAATGTTGCGATAAAGGAGTACGCAAGAACCGCACCCGCACCAATTGCCTGCTTTACAAGCTGTCCTGTTCCGCCACCGTTGAATAGACCAACATCGACGCCAACGAAACCAATCATGATTGTTCCGACGATTCCACCAACAAGGTGAACGGCAACCACATCTAGCGAGTCGTCATATCCGAGCTTGAACTTAAGGCCCACTGAAAGTGCACAGAGCGCACCTGCGACAGCACCAATAATCAAAGCACCGCTTGCGTTAACAGCGGCACACGCTGGAGTAATCGCAACCAAACCTGCAACCACGCCTGATGCTGCGCCAAGGCTTGTTGCATGACCATCACGAATTTTTTCAACAAGCAACCAAGAAAGTAACGCAGCTGTTGTTGCACCGATTGTGTTCAAAAGCGCTAGGCCTGCTGTTCCATTTGATGCAACTGCAGAACCAGCGTTAAAGCCAAACCATCCAAACCACAAGAGAGCAGCACCAAGCATTACCAAAGGCAAGCTATGTGGTCGCATTGGAATCTTTCCGAAGCCAACACGCTTTCCTAAAATAAGAGCAAGTGCTAAACCTGCTGCACCTGCGTTGATGTGTACCGCGGTACCACCTGCAAAGTCCAGTGCACCAAGATCATTTGCAATCCAACCACCAGTCTTTGCGACAAAGTTATCGAATGCAAATACCCAGTGAGCAACTGGGAAGTACACAAGGGTTGCCCAGAGACCTGCAAATACCATCCATGCACCAAACTTCGCGCGATCTGCGATCGAACCAGAAATCAATGCAACTGTAATTGCTGCGAAGATTCCTTGGAAGGCGATAAATACCGCAGCTGGAATAGTTCCGATTATTGCCGCTGAGTTATCAAGCCCATTTAAAAATGTAAATTGACCGATATCTCCAATTAGACCTTTTCCTCCAACGGAGTCTCCAAAGACCATAGAGAAACCAAATGCAATCCATAGAACAAAAACAATCGCTAGCGCACCAAATGACATCATCATCATATTAAGAACGCTCTTTACCCGAACCATGCCACCATAAAACAGTGCAAGTCCCGGAATCATAAGAACAACAAGACCCGTACTAATTAACATCCAAGCGGTATCGCCTGTATTGATAACTACTTCCTCCATGAAAGACCACCTAATTTGTGTCGAGAAATTTCTCGCCTTTGAGATGGCCAAACCTTCTCTAACCCCAGTTACAAAGAAGGGCTCACTTGGTTTCAGGTTGGTGACAAAAAGCGGTCTTGTGTTACATCTGGGTTACGCCAGCAGCCCCTTGATATAGCTCTGAGCCTCAAAGGGAGCAAAATCCCCCTCGGACTCCCCTGTTCCGACCCATTTGATTGGAATCCCGAGTTCAGCCTCGATAGCTAGTGCTACCCCGCCCTTAGCGCTTCCATCTAACTTGGTTAAGACAATGCCAGTTACTTCAACACTTTCAGTAAAGATTTTTGCCTGTTGTAATCCATTTTGACCCGTTGTTGCATCAATTACCAAGAGCACTTCATTAATTGGTGAAACCTTTTCAACAACCCGCTTTACCTTTGAAAGCTCAGCCATCAAATCACTCTTATTGTGCAAACGGCCTGCGGTATCGATGATGAAAATATCACTTCTAGAATCTTGTGCGGTTTTCGCACCATCAAATGCAACAGATGCTGGATCCCCATTCTCTTTTCCAGAAACAACCGCAACTCCGATTCGATCTCCCCACGTCTTTAATTGATCAACCGCTGCTGCTCTAAAGGTGTCACCTGCAGCCAGGACAACACTCTTTCCGCTGCGCTTGTAGTACGAAGCTAACTTTGCAACTGATGTTGTCTTACCGGTGCCATTAACCCCAACAACCATGATTGTTGTTGTAGCTTCACCGAGTATCGGTTCATGTGAGTTAGAGGAAAGGTTCTTTGTCATGATTTCAACGAGCGCTTCTTCAGCGTTCTCGCTCTTGACCTTCTTTGCAGCCTCTAAAAACTCTTGGGTAAGACGTGGCCCTACATCAGATGAAAGGAGCTCTTGCTCAAGTTCAGCCCAGTCAGCTGGAGAAAAATCATTGGTGCCCTTTATCTTGGCGATGAACTTACTAAAAAGACCCATCGTGCAACGCCTTAACTTGCGTCAGATTCGCGCAAGCGTTGTGAAATGACTTCAGTAACACCATCGCCACGCATTGTTACGCCATACAAAGCATCTGCAATCTCCATGGTGCGCTTTTGGTGGGTAATGATGATCAACTGAGAGCTTTCACGAAGCTCTTCGAGAACACCCAACAAACGGCCAAGGTTTACATCATCAAGTGCTGCCTCGACCTCATCAAGTACATAGAACGGACTTGGACGAGCTTTGAAGATTGCAACGAGCATGGCCACCGCGGTCAAAGACTTTTCTCCACCTGACAGTAGAGAAAGACGCTTTACTCGCTTGCCTGGCGGACGTGCTTCAACATCAACGCCTGTTGTCAGTGGATTGTCTGGATCGGTCAAGATTAAGCGACCATCTCCACCAGGAAATAGTCGAGCAAAGATCTCTTCGAAATGCTTAGCGGTCTCTTCATAAGCTTCCATGAAGATTGATTGAACTCGGTCATCAACCTCTTTAATGATGTCCAAGAGATCCTTCTTTGTATTCTTCAAATCTTCTAACTGTTCAGCAAGGAACTTTAAGCGCTCTTCAAGTGATGTGTACTCTTCAAGTGCAAGAGGGTTGATCTTTCCGAGCAGATTCAGTGAGCGCTCAGCAGATGCCAGACGCTTTTCTTGCTGATCGCGACGGTATGGAACCATCTCAGTTGAGATGATTTCGCCATCTTCGGTTTCGTGGAAGGTTGGGACATCCTTATCGGGACCATACTCATTGACCAAAGTTGCGGTATCGATACCAAACTCTTCAACGGTCTTTGCTTCCAAAGTTTCAATTCGTAAACGCTGTTCAGCACGTGCGATCTCATCCTTGTGAACACTTGAAGTTAACTGCTCGAGCTGAGAGGCAAGTTCACGTCCACGTGTGCGCACAGTTAAGGTTTCGCCATCGCGGGCTGCACGAGACTCTTCGAGGCGACCACGCTCTGTTGCAGCTTTAGCGATAGAGCGTTCGATATGAATCAAAACCTCATATGCAGCCTCTGCTACCGCTTGAGAAATAACAGCGGCTCGTGCTCGTGCGCTACGTCGAACAATTGCTCGCTCTGAAGCATCTCGCTCTGATTGTGCTGACTGCTCTAAAGCAAGCGCACGTGCTGCAACTGAATCTACGCGCTCTTCAATTGTGCGCACCGCGAGTCGTGCCTCAACTTCAGCGGTACGAGCAATTGAAACTTGGTTGCGAAGTTCTTCGGTGCGTGAGTGATCTGGCTCTGCCACTTCACCACGTTGCTGAAGTTGAGATTGTGCAATTGCAATTTCACCTTCATCGCGGGATTTTGCCGCAGTTGCCTCATTGATCGAGGTATTCAAACGCTCAACCTCAGCCATTGCAGATTTCATATTTTGACCAGAAACAGCAAGTTGTTCAGTTAGCGCTGCAATGCGGGCATCAGACTCGTTGAGCTTTGAAAGTGCTGCATCAAACTCTGCCTGACGAGATGCAACTTCCGTGCTGGCAGTTGAAATCTCAAACTTAAGGCGATCGCAGTTGTGCGTAATCTCTTGCAGTTTGGTTTCTAGTCCATCAATTAGCGCTTTAATCTCGATTAGTGAAGATGAAGATTTTGAACCACCACGTGCGCGATCTCGTGAAACTACATCTCCATCGCGGGTCACAACGGTGACTGAAGGGTGAGATCTTAAAATTGCTTCTGCAGCGTTGGCATTTTCAGCAACAACAGTTGAAGACAAAAGTGATGTGATCAAATCACCAATTGATGATGAACGAATATGTGCAGAAAGTGGGTTGAGCCCAGATGGAATTGATTGGTGTGAACCTTGTCCCGGTTCAAATACCAAAACATCTGCTTGTCCAAGATTTTCATTGCGCAAGGTAGTCAAGGCTGTAACTGCTGATGAAAGGTCCTTCACCACAACCGCATCGGCCAAAGATCCAAGTGCAGCAGCTGCTGCTGCTTCCCATCCATTATCAATTTCAATCAACCCTGCGATGCTTCCAAGGATCGAAACCCCACGCGAATCACGAAGGAGCGCTGAAGCACCATCACGTGTTTGCGAGGTTAACTTCATCGCTTCTAGCTTTGATTCAACAGCATTTCGCTCACGATCTGCCGCACGTTCTGCTTCAACTAAATCGGAGTACTTGGCCTTCGAACTTTCCAGCGCAGACTTTGAGTTTTCATACTGTGAATCCAGACCTAGCTCGCCTGAATCAGCACTTGCAATTTCGAGTTCATGAGATGAGTACTCACGTTTTGCTTGATCAACACGAGCTTGAGCCTCATCGCGTGCCTTGGTAAGTCGAGCAATCTCTTCAGCGATCGCTTCAAGGCGAGCATTAAGGGATTTGATATGTCCCTCTTGGCGCGCAGTTCCTTCTCGCGCATCAGCGATAGCACGCATTGCTGCGGCAATAGTGTCTTCATCGCTCTTGAGCGCAACCTCTGCCTGAGCAAGCGCTGTTGTTGCCTGCGCTAATTGTTGTTGCGCTGTCACAACATCGGCACGCAGTTGTGACTCTTCCAATCGAAGTGTTCGAGCTTCAGCATCCAAGCTTTCGGGATCGCGACCTGAAGTACGCGCTTCCTCTGCTTCTTCATTGAGGAAACGTGAACGCTCTTGCGCCAGGCTTTGGGTTCCACGGAACTTTTCACGCAATGAGTTTAAGTTGTAGAAAGTTTCTTGTGCAGCAAGTAGCAATGGACCTTCATAAGCAGCTTGTGCATCCAACGCTTCTTCACGACGTCTAACCGCGTCAAGATCATTTTCTACTGAGGTTCTGCGTTCTCGTAATGCGTTCTCATCTGCAACTTCAAGCTCTAATGTCTTAGACATCGAAATAAAATCATCGGCTAAAAGACGAAGCTTGGCATCGCGAAGATCTGCCTGGATCGTTGCCGCCTTCTTGGCAACCTCTGCCTGCTTACCTAATGGGCGAAGTTGTCGGCGCAGCTCAACTGTTAAATCCTGAACACGCGCAAGGTTTGCTTGCATTGAATCTAATTTGCGAAGCGCCTTCTCTTTACGTTTACGGTGCTTAAGAACGCCGGCAGCTTCTTCAATGAAACCTCTGCGCTCTTCAGGTGTTGCCATTAAGATCGCATCAAGCTGACCCTGCCCGACAATCACGTGCATTTCGCGACCAATACCTGAATCGCTCAGTAGTTCTTGAATATCTAATAGACGTGAAGCTTCACCATTTATTTGGTACTCACTCTGTCCATTACGGAACAGAATTCTAGAAATTGTGACTTCTGTGTAATCAATTGGCAAAGCACCATCAGAGTTATCGATCGTGAGTGAAACTTCTGCGCGACCAAGTGGTGCACGCCCACTGGTTCCAGCAAAGATGACATCTTCCATCTTGCCGCCACGGAGTGATTTTGCGCCCTGTTCACCCATAACCCAAGTGAGGGCATCAACAACATTGGATTTACCGGAACCGTTGGGACCAACCACACAGGTGATTCCGGGTTCGAGTCGAAGAGTGGTTGCCGAAGCGAAGGACTTAAAGCCCTTAAGCGTCATACTCTTCAAATACACGCGGTAAACCTATCGCCTATTGAGCGTGATTTTGGCGAATTTAGCCTTGCGGATTGGCGGTTTTTAAAGCCTCATAAGCAGCACGGGCGGCGACTTGTTCCGCCTCTCGCTTGCTCTTTCCAGTACCGGTGCTCAACGCTTGCCCAGCTAACATCGCAACCGCGGTGAAGTTCTTATCGTGATCAGGACCCTCTTCGCTGACAATGTATTCCGGCGCACCCTTACCTAATGAGGCGGCCAACTCTTGTAGCGCGGTCTTGCCATCAAGTCCGGCGCCACGTGCCACCGCTGAATCCATTGTTGGGGTAATTAAAGTACGCACAATCTCGGTGCATCGTTCAAAACCAAACTGTAAATAAATAGCACCGATCAATGCTTCGAGAGCATCTGCTAATAAAGAGTTTTTATCGCGACCATTTGTGACCTCTTCACCTTTTCCAAGGCGTATGTACTGGCCAAGTTGTAATCCACGTGCAATGTCTGCCAATGCGCGCATGTTGACAACACCTGAACGCAAGGGAGATAAACGACTCTCATCAAAATCTGGATATCTTTTGTACAGCTCTTCGGTAACAATTAATCCAAGAACTGAATCACCAAGAAATTCCAGGCGTTCATTTGTTTCTTGACTTCCCGATTCATATGCATATGAACGGTGAGTAAAGGCCAACTCAAGCAAAGCTGGATCGAGTGTTACTCCCAGCTGCTCACTGAGCATGGAGCTCAGATCAGACCTCTAATACCTGACGACGGTTGTAAGTACCGCAGGTTGGGCAAGCGGTGTGCTGCAACTTTGGTTGCTGGCATTGACCACATGTTGAAAGAGCTGCTGCAGTAGTTTTCCACTGGCTACGTCGTGAACGCGTCTTTGAACGCGACATTTTTCGCTTTGGTACTGGCACTGTTCTAACCTCTTCTCAATCATTGAGCAGCAGCGTGGCTGCAGAGGGAAAGTATCCCTCAAAAGGGCTAAATCTTGAAATCGGGATCCTCGAGGTTGAGCCCGCCCAGACCGGCCCAACGGGCATCTATGGTCTCGTGTGCGTGATCCTCGGGTAGCTCGGCCCATTTGCCCCCACATTCAGGACATAGACCTAGGCAATCCTGTGTGCACAGCGGGTTGATCGGAAGGGATAAAACGACCGCATCGCGGATGGGTGTTTCAAGATCCATGATGTCGCCATCCATCATGAGCTCATCTTCAATCTCTAAATCCTCGAGGGTTTCTTCCTGCTTCTTCTTTCGCTTTCCACGCTCATTGGTTGGCTCGTAGTTATACAACTCTTGAATCTTTCGATCGATAACAATTTCAACTGGGTCCAAACATCTGATGCACTCGCCCTTTGCTACCGCATAGACCTCGGCACTCAGCAATATGCCTTCAGTGACAGACTCAAGTCGCGCATCTACTTCGATCAGATCGCCCGCTGGAACCGCAATTAATTCAACGCCAAACTTTTCTTTAACAACGATATCTAGCTCATACTCTTTCATCTCGCCTGCACGACGAGGAAGCTCATATGTATTGAGCTGAAAAGTGTCTACTTGTTTACTCATGGAGTTCTTCTAAGAATCAATTTTCATCTGCAAGTTGAGACAAAACATCCTTATCATTTGCCCCAGCTAAGCGATCGCGACCGCGAGAAACTGCATCCATAGTCTTGTTCAGGATCACTTCAAGAGTTGCAAGACGACCATCGATGTACTCCTCAACCTCAGCCTTTTCAATCTCTGCGGTTTCACGAGCATCATCTAGAATTTTACGCGCTTCATCGCGAGCGATCTGAACAATCGAGGTTTGCTCCACCATCTGCGCAACATCTTCACGGGCGATTGCAATCATTTGTTCAGCGCTCAGACGTGCCTCTTCAATAATCGCATCACGAGTTTCAATAATTTTTTGAGCAGAAGCAAAATCGATAGGAAGCGCCTCACGGGCATCATCTAGAACTTCGAGCATCTCAGCGCGATGAACAACACAACTTGCAGACAAAGGAACTCCACGAGCCTCTTCGACCATCGTGATTGCTGCTGTTAACTTCTCAACTGAATCCATTTTACTTCCCCGCTATTCGTAGCTTGAGTGCTTCGTTAATTGATGGTGGGACCATTGTTGAAACATCGCCGTTGTAATGGGCCAGCTCTTTAACTAATGATGAAGAAAGGAAAGAGTGAGTTGGGGCTGTTGCCATAAACATGGTTTCAACTCCCGATCCCTGCAAATTGACCTGCGCCATTTGAAGCTCATAATCAAAATCTGAAACAGCGCGCAATCCCTTTACGATTGCCTGAATCGAATTGCTCTTGCAATAATCCACGAGCAATCCGCTCCAGGAATCAACGGAGACGTTTGGAAACTTGGCAACGACCTCGGTGATCATTGAAATACGCTCTTGAACTGTAAAGAGGCTGGATTTAGTTCGGTTTTCAAGAACTGCGACCACGACATGATCAAACTGCTGAGCCGCACGCTCAATGATGTCTAAGTGCCCATATGTGATTGGATCAAAGGATCCTGGGCATACCGCGCGCTTCATGGCGTAAACGCTAGCAAGATGGAGCCAAGTAATCCATTCTTACGGCTGGTAATTAGCGTAATAAATGGTCGCCTGCCCATAATTTCGCTCACGAGCGGGTGCAAAGGCATCAGGCCAAATGAATTGAGCCCCTCGTGCAGTGCGCTCAACTGCAATAAAGGCATCGCTACTTAAGAACTCTCCATCATGTAATGCAGATAAAACGTCTTCAACAGCTTGATTGCTGAAATCATATGGAGGATCTATGTAGACAAGGTGATACTTTGTTTTTGGAAGATCTTTTAAGAATCGCTCTGCACTCATTCCAAAGAGTTGCATCTTTCCACTTGGGTTAGATTTTTTGACTAATTCGTAATTAGTTTCAATAGTTCTTTGCGCTTCATCATCTTTTTCAACAACGTGGACCAAGGTTGCACCTCGTGAAAGTGACTCCAATGCAATTGCACCTGATCCTCCGAAGAGATCTAAAATGTGTAAGCCTTCAAAACTTCCAAACTCAGAGGTCAATGATGAGAACAAACCCTCTCGAGCACGATCAGAGGTCGGACGAGTTGCACCTGCGACAGTCCCTAAAGTTCGACCTCGTGCAACACCAGCAATGATTCTCAATGTACTAACCCTTATCCAAATAATCGACCGCTTGATCTCGCTGCAATTGGGCGAGCTCTTTCCTAAGCGCAGGATAGTCTCTTAACTCATTATCTTTAGCGATTAGTTGCTCTGCATCATCACGGGCTTGTTCAATCAATGATTCATCCCTTAAGACACGCAAAAGACGCAGATGAGATTGAGTTCCTGATTGATTTCTACCTAAAACATCACCTTCGCGACGTTGTTCTAGGTCGATTCGAGACAGTTCAAAGCCATCCAGAGTTCCGGCAACGGCATTTAATCTTTCGCGTGCAGGGGTTAACTCTTCGCACTGCGTAACCAAAAGACACAGTCCAGGTGATGTTCCGCGACCAACACGTCCTCTTAATTGATGTAACTGGGAAACGCCAAACCTATCCGCATCCATAATCACCATGATTGTTGCATTGGCAACATCTACGCCAACTTCAATAACAGTTGTTGAAACCAACACATCGATATCGCCTTGTGAAAAGGCTTGCATCGTCGCCTCTTTTTCCTCTGCAGGAAGTCGGCCGTGCAGTACCGCAATTTTGAGCCCCTGTAGCGGTCCTGCATGCAGCATGGGTGCAAGTTCTTCGACTGAAGAGATCTCATCTGATTCTTCGCCAAAGAGAAAATATAAATCTGCATCAGCACCTGCATCAGGATCTGCCGTGATGCGCGGGGCAACTATGTAAGCCTGATGGCCTTGTGAAACCTCTTCACGGATTCTGGCCCAGGCGCGATCTAAGAAATTTGGCTTTTCCTTTACGGGAACTACATGGGTAGTAATTGGTTGTCGACCCAACGGAAGTTCGCGAAGGGTTGAAACATCTAAATCTCCAAACACCGTCATAGCAACTGTGCGAGGAATCGGAGTTGCGGTCATTACTAATAAGTGAGGAGGAAGCACCGCCTTCTCTTTCAGTGCATCTCTTTGTTCAACACCAAATCTATGTTGTTCATCTACAACTATTAAGCCGAGATCTTTGAATACAACTGATTCGCCCAATAGCGCATGGGTTCCAATAACAATTCCCGCACTTCCATCAGCTGCTTTTGCGAGGGCTTCTCTACGCGCTTGTGCAGATTGCGATCCTGTAATCAATGTGATTTGTGTGCCTTTATCGGATCCGCCCAGCATTCCGCCTTGTGCCAAAGTACCCAGCTGTCGTTGGATAGTTCGAAGATGCTGCGCCGCAAGAACTTCGGTTGGTGCAAGAAGTGCGGCCTGTCCCCCGCTATCAACTACCGCCAACATTGCACGTAAGGCAACGATTGTCTTTCCAGATCCAACCTCACCTTGCAGTAAACGATGCATCGGATGCGGTTGCGCTAAATCACTTTCAATCTCTTTGCATACCGCCAGCTGACCCGCTGTTAATTCAAATGGCAGTGATTTATCAAAGGTATCTAAAAGACCGCCTGCAACCCTTTTTCTGGAAGTCGAGTTGAGCTTCTTTAGCTCAATTCTGCGCATCACCAATAGGGATTGAAGAAGAAATGCCTCATCAAAAGTTAAACGCTCACGTGCAGTCTCTGCATGATCTAAATCAGCAGGTTGATGAAGTTGCACTAGCGCTTGATGCAGCGTTGGGTAATTGTGTTTTTCGCGTATGGATTCAGGCAGGAAATCATCGATCTCATCTAAAGCACCAATAGCAAGTTGTGCGCATTGAGAAATCTTCCATGAAGGAAGTTTGGATGAGGCGGGATACACCGGCAGAAATTTTCCGGCAAAGCCTTCAACAGCAGAATCAACATCGGAGCCATCTGGGATTAATTCATAATCAGGATGTGCCAACTGCTTCTTGTTATTAAAGACTCCGATTTTTCCAGCAAACAAACCTTGTCGCCCAACCTTTAAATCCTTTTCTCGCCAGGCTTGATTGAAAAATGTTAGGGATAACTTGTCGGTTCCATCAGTGACAACGACCTCAAGGATGCTCCCCTTGCGACCTCGCAGCGGTCTATTTGTTGTGGAATAGATCTGCGCCAAGATGGTGGTCTCATCACCTTCGCGTAGTTCAGAGATATCAGATAGCTCACCACGCACCATGTACCGTCGTGGATAGTGACGCATTAGATCGCCAACAGTGGCAATGCCAAAGACCGTTGAAAGAACTTTGGCGGTGCGGTCACCGACAACGGCGGAAACCTTGTTCTCTAATGTGGCCACGCGAGCATTCTCTCGTGTCATTGGGGAAAAAGTTGGTTATCGCACCAACATCAGCGTTTTATCTGGATTTTCCCAATCTGAGTGGGTGATTACTATGCAGATAGCGCTTCGGCAATATAGTTCAATCGCTTCCATCACCATCTGGGAGATTTCTTCATTGAGATGCTCCGTTGGCTCATCGAAAATGTAAATCTGAGCCTTAGCTAGCAATACACGTGCGATTGCAAACCTCTTAGCTTCACCACCAGAGACCGCTCGCCCAAACTCTCCAATAATCGTGTCTAATCCATTATCCATTTCAACTATCAACGAATCTAAATGTAGGGCTTTCAGTACTTCCATGATCTCTTGATCGGTAGCAGATGGATTTGCAATCTTTAGGTTCTCCCTGACCGAGGTATTAAAGATATGTGATTTCTGCACCGTGCCAACGATGAGCTGATGCAAGTTAGAAATTGTTGATAGCTCGCGACCATTTACATGAATAGAGCCTTTGTACGGAAGTAAGCCCAATAAGCCCATGGCAAAGGTGGATTTTCCAGTTCCTGAGTTTCCGCGAATAACCATAACTTCACCGCGAGAAACGGTGCAGGATATTGGCTGCATGAACTCTTGATCCCAAGCAACCTGTACATCACAGCACTCAATATTTTCTACCAGTTGATCTAGTGGCGATTTGGCCGATACAGAATTTTCCTGATTCAGTAGTTGATCAACCGCTTGCTGCGAGGCAAGCAATTTTCCAGAGCCAAACAAGTTGGGATACCAAGCGGTGATCGCTTCAAACATGACCAAAGGAAGAAATATCATCATCGCAACTTGTACCGCAGGTAAGTCCCTGCTTTCAGATAATGAGTACGCCAAGAAAGCACTTCCTGTAATCGATCCACCTATCAAGAGATTTGCTAGAAATGAGAAAACTCCGCTGCTCTTAATTAATGAGATCTCACGTTGCTTGATTTCTAACTCAAGGTTGTTTGCAGGGAGATAACTTTCTTCCAAGTACCCATAGATTCGAGCCTCAATAACCCCATGAACAGCTGACTCAATATTTTTGGTGTACTCATTTTCTCGTTGTTCGATTTTTCGGGCAGCTGGTAGAGATGTGCGTGAAATAGCTGCCGGGACAATAAGTAATAAAGCCAGAGATACAGGCAGGATGACAAATAGGGTTTCAGCTCGAACCCACCATCCCAAAAGTGTTCCAGCTGTTAATGCAAGTACAGCCGAAGCTCCCGGCAACTTGATGCGAAGTTGATACTCCTGCGCTCTTTCCACATCATCAACCAAACTCTTTACCGCAGGACCTGAGTTCACTATCGACGATGTAGAAATACTCTGGCTGGCTAAATGTGAATAGATCTGAACCCGAAATGATGTAAGTCGATCAAATACCGCTTTGTGGCTAATGATTCGTTCGCAGTATCGAGCCACCGAACGAAAGATTCCAAAGAAGCGCACTAAAACAATGGCTACGCCCAGCGTCAGAATCGGTGGATGAGTTGAGGCCATCGTTATCAACCAACCACTTGATACGGTCAATCCAATGCCTCCGATAAATGCAAAGGCACCAAGAGTGTAAGCGATGAACATCATGATGACACCGTCGCTAAAAAGTGCTGCTGGGAGTCATTGGATCCAACAATGGAAAGGTCATGGGTTATGCAGATAACAATCGCACCGGTGGCTGCGTAATCTCGCAGAGCAACCATTACCTTCTTGCCACTTTCAGTATCCAAATCTGCGGTGGGCTCATCAGCTATCAAAATTCGTGGATGTGAAAACAAAGCACGTGCGACCGCAATTTTTCTTATCTGTCCGCCTGAGGCTGCGCTTGTTCCTTCACCTGAACCTCCGACTATGGTCTCTAATCCCAACGGAAGTTGTGCAACATCTAAGCCGCACCTATGCAACTCTTGCTTAATCTGATCATCGGTAACAGATCCAGAGATAAGTTTGAATTGATCACGCACCGTTGCATGAGCAAGTTGTGGCAGTTGAGGTATCCATCCAAGAGCTTTAAACCAAGAATCAGTATGTTCTGGACTCAAAAGAAAATCACTGTCTGGTGTTCTCACAGAAATTTGCGCATCATGTGTTATGCCCAAGAGATTTAAAGCAAAAGTACTTTTTCCAACACCAGATTCACCAAGGATGAAGTGCAGTTGACCAGCCTTTACCGTCTGAGCCGCAATATGGGTGGATTGCCTTCCAGATATCTGTAACCCCCACTGATTCCATGAAATCTCTTGCGCGTCAGAGAAATCAATCTGAACTGCCTTTGTTGTCGCTGCCTTCTTGCTTTTCACAGTATGTAGTTGTTCCAACGCTTGTGTTCCATCAGCTGATGCGTGAAAGAGGGATGCAGCATTACGGACCGGAAAGTAAACCTCGGGAGCCAAGATCAATACCGCTAAAGCGCTGGTAAAACTTATGGAGCCATTTACTAAACGAAGACCAATAGTGACCGCAATAAGTGCAACTGAGATTGTGGCGGCTAATTCGAGAGCAAGTGCGGACAGGAAGGAGATCTTTAAAACCTTCATGGTTTCGCGTGTGTACCTGTCCCCCATCTCTTCGATGCGAACACTCTGTGATGTATGACGACCAAATATTTTGAGGGTAACAAAACCGCGAAGTGAGTCCTCAAAGTAGGCAGAGAGCGAGCCCAGGGTTCGCCACTTCTTTGAAACAGAATCAGCTGTATATCGGCCAATTAAGGCTCCAAACAGTGGAATGAGCGGCAAGGTCAAGGTTGCTATCAGTGCAGATAAGGGATCTAAAAGAAAGAGAGTGATGATTACAACCGCTGGAACAATCGCGGCAAAGAATAGTTGTGGGATAAATCGACCTAAGTAGACATCGAGAGAGTTCAAACCTTTAACAAGCAAAGTTGTGATGACTGAAGGAGATGCATGAGAGTACGACTGTAAATCAGAGCTCACCTCATGACGAATCAAGACCTTAATTGAGCTTGCCTGTATTGATGACCAGCTTTCGAAGGCGGATTGAAATACTGCACGAAATCCCCATAAGGCGAC
>JACCDU011188225.1_pt1 | contig 19269 bp, 18 predicted proteins | sample 7446081 | NCBI WGS metagenome assembly JACCDU01 (sample SAMN15323447, study PRJNA562643) | freshwater metagenome | isolation source: river surface water | place: USA:Blue River Watershed | collected 2017-08-17
ATTTTCGGCAAATTAATTTATGACAAAAAAAGTACACGTAATTGGCTCGGGTATTTCGAGCCTATCCACCGCTTCATTTCTTGCAAAAGCAGGCTATGAGGTACAAATTTTCGAGAAAAACCCCACCATCGGTGGAAGAGCCCGTCAGTTTGAAACACAGGGCTTTGTTTTTGACATGGGCCCGTCTTGGTACTGGATGCCCGATGTATTCGAAAAATTTTACCAACAATTTGGCTACACCACCGCAGATTTCTACGAGCTCAAGCGCCTAGACCCATCTTACCGCGTTTACTGGCCTGATCAAACCTACACCAACGTGCCGGCACAAATGCCCAAACTCGAGGAATGGTTTGAATCTTTAGAGCCCGGAAGCGCACGCCAACTTCAGGCCTTCTTGAAAGATGCCGCCTACAAATACAAAGTCGGCATGGAAGACCTCGTCTACAAACCATGCCTCAGCCTCACAGAATTTTTTGACAGCCGCGTGCTCGGAGGACTTTTCAAGATGCACCTCTTTTCCTCGTTCTCGAGCTTCATTCGCAAGTATTTCAAGCACCCCAAAATCTTATCCTTACTCGAGTTTCCAGTACTGTTTTTAGGCGCCATGCCTAACGAAACGCCTGCACTCTATTCCTTAATGAACTACGCCGATATCCAGCTTGGTACATGGTACCCAATGAAAGGCATGCACGAATTCATCAAGGCATTTGCGCGCATTGCACAAGAACAAGGCGTCAAGATGGAAACATCGGCAAACGTCGAACGCATCGTGATTGAAAACGGTAAAGCCATCGGCACGATAGTCAATGGTCAACTGCACAAAGCAGATATCGTCATCTCCGGTGCCGACTACGCCCACACCGACCAAAAACTCCTGCAAGAAAACGCCAATTATTCCGATGCTTACTGGGACAAACGCACCATGGCGCCTTCTAGCCTCTTGTTTTATGTGGGTGTCAATAAAAAACTCACCAATCTAGAGCATCACAACCTTTTCTTTGACGAATCACTTGAAGAACACGGCAAAACCATCTACAAAGACCCTAGTTGGCCAGCAAAACCTTTGTTTTACATGAGCGTTCCGTCTTTGACAGATTCGAGTGTAGCACCGAAAGGTTCCGAAAACCTTTTCTTTTTGATTCCATTGGCTCCCGACCTAAAAGACGACGAAGCCACGCGCGAGCACTACTTTTCTATTCTCATTGAGCGACTCAAGGTGCTGACCGGAAACGACATCAAAGACCATATCGTTTATAAAAGAAGTTTTTGTGTAGCCGATTTCAAAAGCGACTACAATGCATTCAAAGGCAATGCTTACGGCTTGGCCAATACCTTACTGCAGACCGCTATCCTCAAACCGCGCATGCAACACAAAAAAATCAAAAACCTTTTTTACACAGGCCAACTTACCGTACCGGGCCCAGGCGTTCCTCCTTCCATTGTTTCTGGAGAAGTTGTCGCCACATACATCATCGCTAAGCACCACTAAACCCATACTATGAAAGCTTTATTTGACAACGTATGCCAAGAAATGAGTGAGCTCACCACCAAAAGGTACAGCACCTCTTTCTCTTTGGGCATTAGCTTTTTGCATAAGGAATTGCAAAAACCAATCTACTCCATCTACGGTTTTGTGCGCTTTGCAGATGAAATTGTAGACACCTTTCATGGCTACGACAAAGAAAAACTCCTCCTCGACTTCAAGAACCAAACCTACGAAGCTATTGCCGCAGGTATCTCACTTAATCCGATCCTCAATAGCTTCCAATGGGCAGTCAATAAGTACCAAATTCCGATGGAACTCATCGATACCTTCCTCGATTCCATGGAAATGGACCTCCAAAAGCAAACCTACGACCAAGGCAAATACGAAACCTACATTTTAGGTTCGGCCGAAGTAGTTGGCCTCATGTGCCTGAAAGTTTTTGTAGAAGGCGACCAAAAAACCTATGAAGAACTGAAGCCTTACGCCATGAAACTAGGGGCCGCTTTTCAGAAAATCAACTTCCTGCGAGACCTCAAAGCTGATTACCAAGAATTGGGCAGAACGTATTTTCCGGGCATCAATCTCTCGGACTTCAATGCAGACATCAAAAAGGAAATTGAAGCGGATATCGCACTCGACTTTAAAAAAGGCTACGAAGGTATTTTGCTTTTACCGAGAACGGCGCGCTTTGGTGTTTATATGGCTTATAAATATTACTTCAAACTCTTTAATAAAATCAAGCAGACGCCTGCTGAAAGCGTACTCAATGAGCGCATCCGCATTCCAAACTACCGCAAAATGCGTATTTTACTTACGTCTTATGTGCGCCACAATTTAAATTTGCTTTAATGCCCGACGAATACGTTGTTTTGGTGGATGAACAAGACCAAGCACTTGGTCAGCTCGAAAAAATGGAGGCCCATCGTTTGGGTCTTTTGCACCGTGCCTTCTCTGTTTTGATTTTCAATTCAAAAGGAGAATTATTGCTTCAGCAACGCGCCGCTCACAAATACCATTCTCCTCTGCTTTGGACCAACTCTTGTTGTAGCCATCCGAAGCCCGGAGAAACCATTACAGCTGCAGCCACAAGAAGACTCCAAGAAGAAATGGGCATGGAGGCCAGCCTTCAACCCGCGTTTCATTTCATCTATAATGCCCAACTCGATCAAGGGCTCACCGAGCACGAACTCGATCATGTTGTATTTGGCTACACCAATCAAGACCCTCAAATCAATCCGGAAGAAGTAGCCGCCTTTCGCTGGATATCCATGGCGCAATTGCTCCAGGAACTCCAAACGAAGCGGGATTCTTTTACCGTTTGGTTTCAAATTTTACTCGACCAACACTTAGAAAAAATCACAAAAGCAGCTGATGAAAGTATGTAGAAGAGCGACCTTCAATGCGGCGCACCGTTTGTACAGACCCGACTGGTCTGACGAAAAAAACAATGCAATTTTCGGCAAATGCAATAATCCTAATTTCCATGGCCACAACTACACCCTCGAGGTGTGGATAGAAGGCCAAGTGGACCCAGAGACGGGTTACCTCATCGACCTCAAACTCGTCAAGGACCTCATCGGCACAGAAGTTCAGGATCGTTTTGACCACCGCAACCTCAATCTAGATTGTCCTGAATTTGCGCAGCTCAATCCGACAGCTGAAAATATTGCGATCGTGATTTGGAATTTATTGCGCGCCAAGCTCGATGCCAAATACGGCCTAAGCCTCAAGCTCTGGGAAACCCAAAACAACATCATCGAATACGACGGAAAATGAGTACTGCACTTTTTTGGCACCGCAGAGACCTGCGCATCCAAGACAATGCAGGCCTGTACAAAGCCCTCAAAAACAACGAGGCAGTTATTCCTGTATTTATTTTTGACCACAGCATTCTTCAACTGCTGCCTAAAAACGATCAGCGCGTGTTGTTTATTCACCAAGAACTCGCGCAAATCAAGGCGCAGTATCGGGCCTTGGGTTCAGATATAGAAGTTGTTTACGGCGATCCAAAAGTAGAGATACCAGCATTAGCACAAAAATATAGCGTTCAAAAAGTCTATACCAATAGAGATTATGAACCCAATGCATTAGTACGAGACCAGTTTATTTTTGAGGCCTTACAACAAGCAGGAATTGAATTTATTGGCGCCAAAGATCAGGTCATTTTTGAAAAAAATGAAGTCACTAAAGACGACGGCTTGCCCTACACCATTTATACGCCCTATGCCCGCAAATGGAAGGCCAAACTGACCGACTATCATTTCAAAGCCTACCCGACTGAAAAATACCTACCACATTTACACCCATTCCAAACCACAGCTTTTATTTCACTCGAAGCAATGGGTTTTGAGCAGGTGCAACTACATCCTTTTCCAGCGAGTGCTACGCCAAATGCAGTGATTCAAAAATACCACGAGTTGCGCGATATTCCTGCTGTTTTAGGCACTTCAAGGCTTAGTTTGCACTTGCGTTTTGGCACGATCTCCATCCGTGCGTTGGCAAGAGCAGCACAGCACTTGAATGAGAAGTACCTCAACGAACTCATCTGGCGCGACTTCTACCAAATGATCTTATTTCATTTTCCACAAACGACCGACAAAGCCTTCAAGCCACAGTACGACCGCATTGTATGGGAAAACAACGAAAGCGATTTTACAGCGTGGTGCGCGGGCCAAACGGGTTATCCGCTGGTAGATGCCGGCATGCGCGAACTCAATGCAACTGGCTTTATGCACAACCGCGTGCGGATGGTGGTGGCGAGTTTTCTCACCAAGCATTTGCTCATCGATTGGCGCTGGGGCGAACGCTACTTTGCCGAAAAGCTACTGGATTTTGAATTGGCTAGCAATGTGGGCGGATGGCAATGGGCTGCAGGTTGTGGCTGCGATGCCGCGCCTTATTTTCGGGTGTTCAATCCGGAAGCGCAGCAAAAGAAATTTGATCCGCAATATACTTATATCAAAAAATGGGTGCCCGAATTTGGAACACCCGCATATACAAATCCGATTGTCGATCATAAAATGGCGCGCGAACGCGTTTTAGATCGCTTCAAAACAGCACTACAATCATGAGCCAAGCCCTTCAAATTGGAGACAACTGCCCTGCATTTAGTTTACCAGACAGCCAAGGAAAACAAATTCATGTCAATGAATACTTAGGTCAAAAGATCTTAGTCTTGTTTTTTTATCCTAAGGATGACACCCCAGGCTGCACCAAAGAAGCCTGCGCGTTTAGAGATGCCTATGCCGATTTTATAGAGCTTGGCTGTGAGGTATTTGGCATTTCATCTGACGCAAGCCAATCACACCAGGCCTTCCAACAAAAACATCAGCTGCCTTATCCACTTTTGTCTGATGCACAAAAAAAGGTACGCCGGTTATTCGGCGTACCTGCTTCTTTATTTGGGCTACTTCCCGGAAGAGTCACTTATATTGTAGGGCTCGACGGAAAAATTGCCGGTATTTTCAATTCTCAAACCAACCCTGTGGGCCACATCAATGAGGCTTTAAAGGTGGCTAAAAATTTACTTACTGCTTGATGAACTGAAGCTCAGCGGCAAGTTTGATGTCGTCGCTGACCACAACATGACCTGCTTCGGTTACGGCGCTCCAAGTAAGTCCGAACTCACTTCTTTTGATGCTGCCTGAAAGGGTCATGCCCGCTTTGGTTTGTCCGTAAGGATCTACCGCAATACCTGCAAATTCGGCTTTCAAAACCACTGGTTTAGTTTGTCCTTTAATGGCCAAGTTTCCTGCGATTTCTAAAGTTTCGTCGTCGATTTTTGTAATTCCTGTAGATGTAAAAGTTAAAGCTGGGTGGCTTTCTGCATCGAAGAAATCTGCAGACTTGAGGTGGCCATCGCGATCTGCAACACCTGTATTGATGGAGTTGATGTCGGCATTGAAGCTAAATTGAGCTGTTGCGAAGTCATCGCCTGCTGTGGTCGCGTGTGCGTCGAAGGCACCAAAAGATCCGCTGACGTTAGAGATCATCATGTGGCGCACTTTGAAGCCTACTTCACTGTGCATTGTGTCTACTTTCCAAGTTGTTTCCATTTGCTATGATTTATTTAAATTTTGACAAAGGTACGGCCCCCGCCTACCAAATTTACTTGACCTGCATCAAGACTTTTAGAAGCGGGGCAAAAAGTGTATTTTTGAAGCATGAAGCAACTCCTCATTTTATGCTTGCTACTCTGTAGCGGTTTAACCAACGCGCAACTTTTCAATGAAAACCTGAAAGGAACTTATCCGACACAATTTTATGTCGAGAGTCAGCGCATGGGGTTGTTTCGAGGGCTCGTATCCAATGACGCCTTTTTGCCTACCCCTTTGGGCGAACGCGCCAATGAAAGTTCCCTTACGGCTTGGTCACAGCAATTAGGCCTGTGCCTAGGACTTTCCAAATTTGTTTACCTGGATGGTGGGGTTTCCTGGATGCAAAACGGCGAAGCATATGCTTTTAGCGACAGCAATTCTGACTCCACTTTTAACTATCAAACGCGCTATCGATATTTGGCCTTACCATTGCAACTGAAGTTAACTTTCGGCAATAAACTTAAGTTCTATGGCGGTTTGGGCTTGGTTCCAGCTCTGTATCAAGGCTACAAACAAAACCTCCAATGGACCAACGCACTTGGAGCCAAATACGACGACCAAATCAAAATCAACAATGCCATGAACAGCTTCACGATTTCGTGGATAGGTTCGGCTGGAATAGACCTACAGCTCGACGAAAACCATCGCTTGCGCTTGGGTTATTTATACCGAAAGCAGCTCAACAATTCTTACGGACCTTACGAAGATTATGTGCACAAAAGCTATGGCTGGGGCTTCAATATTGGTCTTTCAAAACTACTTTAAATGCAAATCCAAGACATCACCCGCTTTTTAGAGGCTAAGTTTCCACTGCAACTTCAGGAAAGCTATGACAACTGCGGGCTCATTTACGGCCACGCCGAACAAACCGTTACGGGCGCTTTGGTCTCGTTAGACGTTACAGAAGCTATTGTAGAAGAAGCGCTTGCTAATAATTGCAATTTAATCATTGCGCATCATCCCGTCGTGTTCAAAGGACTCAAGCGCTTCAATGGAAATAACTTCGTGGAGCGCGTTTTGGAACGTTGCATACAAAACGGCATTGCACTTTATGCGATCCACACCAACCTCGATAACCATTCGGAAGGCGTCAATGCCAAAATTGCCCAAAAAATAGGCTTGCAAGACTGCCGCATTTTACGGCCTATGCAGGCGCAGTTGTTCAAATTAGAAGTCTATGTACCGCAGACAGATTTCGCTGCATTAGACAGCGCTGTACTCGCTGCAGGAGCCGGTCAGATCGGCAACTACACAGACTGCCATTTCAGAACACTCGGCACTGGTACCTTCAGGCCCAATGAAAAAGCCAACCCCTACCTCGGCAGCGCCGGGCAGCGCGAAGAAGTAACGGAGCTCAAATTGGAATATATTGTGGAGGCGCATCGTGTAAACGCGGTATTGACTGCCATGCGCAGCGCGCACCCTTATGAAGAGGTGGCGTATCAATTACTAGCGACAGAAAACCAACATCAATCTATAGGGGCAGGCCTCGTAGGAAACTTAGCAGAACCGACCGATGCACTGACATTTTTGAGCGAATTGAAACTAAAATTCAATTGCGGCGTGATTCGCTACACGCAGTTGCTGCCAAAAAAGATAGGAAAAGTAGCCTTGTGTGGCGGTTCGGGGAGCTTTCTATTGCCTGATGCCATCAGGGCTAAAGCAGATATTTATATCACTGCAGACTTCAAATACCACGAATTTTTTGATGCCGAGAACCAAATCGTCATCGCCGATATCGGACACTATGAAAGCGAGCAATTCACAAGTGAACTTTTAGCTGAACAACTTACGGAAAAATTTGCTAACTTTGCGGTCCGTTTAACTAAGTTGAATACGAATCCCGTTAACTATCTATAGCCCATGGCAGCAGCAACTAAAAAAGAAGGTACCATCGCAGAAAAATTAGATGCGCTTTTTGAACTCCAGAAAATCGACTCTGAAATCGACCGCATTCGCACCATCCGTGGTGAACTTCCTTTAGAAGTGCAAAGTCTAGAAGACGAAATCATCGGACTCAACACACGCGTCTCTAAAATCAATGACGAAATCAAAGAAATTGAGACAGAAATCGCAGACCGTAAATTAGCCGTTAAAGACGCTGAAGCTGCTATTGCGAAATACAAAGAGCAGCAAAATAACGTGCGCAACAACCGCGAGTTCGAATCACTTTCCAAAGAAATTGAATTCCAAGAGCTCGAAATCAAACTACACGACAAAAAGTCTAAAGAAGCCAAACTCAAAATCGACCTCAAGAAAGAAACCTTGACCGAAGCAGTGGCACGTGTAGAAATGAAACAAGGCGACCTCGATGGCAAAAAAGCAGAATTAGAAGCTATTGTAAGCGAGACACAAAAAGACGAAGAAAAACTCATCAAGGCTTCAGACGCCGCCAAGAAAAACATCGAAAACCGCTTGGTTTTTGCTTATGAGCGTTTGCGCACCAATGCCAAAAACGGTTTAGCTGTCGTGCAAGTAATGCGCGGTTCTTGTGGTGGTTGTTTCAACAAAATTCCACCTCAGCGTCAGCTTGACATCGTTACTAAAAAGAAAATTATTGTTTGTGAGCATTGCGGCCGTGTATTGGTTCCGCAAGAATCTGCTGAAGCATAATTCAAATACTTTGATCAAAAAAAGCGCTCAATTGAGCGCTTTTTTTATGTCTTACATTTTGAATATTCGGAGTGCAATCAAGTAGCCTCTTAATTCAGTTTGAATTGAATATCGAGTTTCGCAAGTTCTTTAAACAACTGGCTGGAAGGTTGCACCTTAATGCTGCGCGAAGGCAAAGAAACTTCTATGCCATCTAGCGGATCAAAGACCGTGAAATGCAGCTGACAAGCCCCTGGGTTGGCTTCAAATAAATCGTGGAGCTGATCGATAACCAATTGATCGAGTTGTTTGGCTGAGAAGCGCAATTTGAGCATTTTGGCGCGCTTGTCTCGGAGTTCTTGCAGCAACTCAATGTGGTGTACTACAAATTCTGGATACTGCCTGAAGCGCGGCACTTCAATCCGACCTTTGATGGCCACAAAAGTACCGGGCTCCATAAAATGCTTGAACTTCAGATACGACTCATTGAATAAATTGAGCTTAAAAGCTTCTTGGTAATCTTCGATGATGAGCGATCCAAAGGCATCGCCGCGTTTGGTGATGCGGTGTTCGGCCGTGGTAATGATTGCGGCTAGCAACAAGTCGCGGCCTAAATAGGCGGCGGGCTCATTGAGCATGGCCACATTCCCCGTACAAAAAGAATTGATTTCTACTTTGTAGTCGTCTAGCGGGTGGCCAGAAATAAAAATCCCAACTACTTCTTTCTCGCGATTGAGTTTGTAAATGGCCGGCCATTCCTCGGCACGCGGCACGGTGGGCGCTGGCATGGTGGTGCCGGTGGCCTCGCCAAACATGCTGTGCTGTGAAGACTGTGCTTGCTCTTGCACACTTGCGCCATAACGTATGGCTGCATCTAGAAAAGTGCGGCCGTTGGCATCGGCAACCATGTATTGGGCGCGGTGCACATTTGTAAACGAATCGAAGCCCCCTGCATAAACCAAACTTTCAAAGGCGCGCTTATTGCAAAGTCTGAGATTGATGCGCTTGGTGAGGTCAAAGATAGATTCGAAAGGGCCGTTTTTGCGCTCCTCTAAAATGGTTTCAACTGGCCCGCTGCCCATTCCTTTAATGGCGCCGAGGCCAAAGCGAATGGCGCCAGCGGCATTGACCGAAAAGGTAAAGCCAGACTCGTTGATATCTGGGCCAAGTACTTCAATGCCCATGCGGCGACATTCTTCCATAAAGAAGGAAACTTGTTTGATGTCGGACATGTTGTTGCTGAGTACGGAGGCCATGTATTCGGCGGGGTAGTTGGCTTTAAGAAAAGCCGTCTGATAAGCCACCCAAGCATAACAAGTGGAGTGTGATTTGTTAAAAGCGTAAGAAGCAAAGGCTTCCCAGTCTTTCCAAACTTTTTCTAGCGTAGGCGCCGGATGCCCCTTTGCCGAAGCTCTTTCGATGAAAGTTGGCTTCATTTTATCGAGTACTTTGCGGTCTTTTTTACCCATAGCCTTGCGCAGGGTATCGGCCTCGCCTTTGGTAAAATCGGCTAATTTTTGAGATAAGAGCATGACCTGCTCTTGATAAACGGTAATGCCGTAGGTTTCTTTGAGGTATTCTTCGCAGTCTGGTAAATCATAGACGATGGGTTCATCGCCGTGCTTGCGCTTGCAATAAGACGGGATGTATTCCATTGGCCCTGGACGATAAAGTGCGTTCATGGCAATGAGGTCGGCAAAAACAGTGGGCTTGAGCTCTTTAAGGTGTTTTTGCATTCCGGGAGATTCGTACTGGAAAATACCAACGGTGTCGCCGCGCTGAAAAAGTGCATAGGTAGCTTCGTCGGCGATGTCAAACGCATCGGGGTCGAGTTCGATGCCGCGGTTTTCTTTAACCAAGCGCACGGCATCTTTGATTAATGTAAGGGTTTTGAGCCCAAGGAAGTCCATTTTGAGCAAGCCCGCAGACTCTGCCACCGAGTTGTCGTATTGCGTACAAACCATATCGGAGTCTTTGGCTGTAGCAACCGGCACAAAATTAGTAAGGTCGTCTGGGGTGATGATCACGCCACAAGCATGTATACCGGTGTTGCGCACAGAACCTTCGATTTCCATGGCTTTTTGCAGCACCTGGGCTTGAAGGTCGGTGCCTTCGAAGATACGGCGCAGTTCTTTGGCATTGGCAACAGCCTCTTGGTTGCGCAATTTGTCGATGAGCTCTGGCTCTGGGATCGTAAAGAGCTTGCGCAAAGATAGATCTGGAATCAGTTTGGCCAAGCGATCTGCCTCGGGCAGCGGTAGGTTCATGACGCGCGCTGTATCGCGGATAGCAGATTTGGCCGCCATAGTGCCATAGGTAATGATTTGGGCAACTTGATTGGCACCGTATTTATTGATGACATAGTCTATGACGCGGCCGCGGCCTTCGTCGTCGAAGTCGATATCGATATCGGGCATCGAGACGCGGTCTGGGTTGAGGAAGCGCTCAAAGAGTAGGTCGTATTTGATGGGGTCTACGTTGGTGATGCCGATGCAGTAAGCTACGGCAGAACCCGCTGCAGAGCCACGGCCCGGCCCAACCGAGACACCCATTTGGCGCGCCGCATTACAGAAATCTTGTACGATCAAGAAATAGCCAGGGTAGCCCGTTTTTTCAATGGTTGCCAACTCGAAGTCGATGCGCTCGGTAATTTCGGCACTGAGTTCGGTATAGCGTTTTTTGGCGCCTTCATAGGTGAGGTGGCGCAAGAAAGCATTTTCTCCGCGCTTGCCACCGTCGAGCGCATCTTGGGCATCGACAAACTCAGCGGGGATGTCAAAAGCAGGCAACAAGACCTCTCTAGCCAAACCGTAATGTTCGCATTTGGCGATGATTTCGCCCACATTGGTGATGGCTTGGGGTAAATCTGCAAACATTTCGAGCATCTCTTGTGTGCTGCGCATGTAGTAGGAATCGTTCTCTAGGCCATAGCGAAAACCGCGACCACGACCTTTTGGCGTCTCGACCAATTCGCCATCTTTAACGCAAAGCAAGACGTCGTGCGCCATGGCGTCTTTTTGCTCGACGTAGTAAGTATTGTTGGTGGCCACCAGCTTGACTTGATGCTTTTCAGCCATGGCGACCAACAGTGGATTAAGGCGCTCCTCGACTTCGAGTCCATGCCGACCAATTTCGATGTAGAAGTCTTCGGCAAATTCGGCTTTCCACCAGAGCAGTGCTTCTTCGGCTTGACGCTCCCCTACATTGAGTAACAAATTTGGGATTTCTCCGTATAGATTGCCGCTCAAAACGATGAGGTCTTCTTTGTATTGCAGTAAAACCTCTTTGTCTATGCGGGGGACATAATACATCCCTTTGGTATAGGCAATTGAAGCTAGTTTGATGAGGTTTTGGTAGCCGTTTTTGTTCTTGGCCAAGCAAACGATTTGGTAGCCGTTGTCTTTGACTGATTTGTCTTGCAAATTGCGACAAACATTGAATTCGCAACCAATAATCGGTAAGATTTCTTGGCCATCAAATGGTTCACCCTTTTCTTGCGCTTCTGCACGGGCAGCCGCTACTTTTGCATTGTGAGCAGCCGCTACTTTTTCAAATTGAAAGGCAGCCATCATGTTGCCAGTATCGGTGAGCGCAACGGCGGGCTGCTTGAGCGCAACGGCCTTATTAATGAGTGCACTCACCTCGGCGGTAGACTGCAGAATGGAGTATTGCGTATGGTTGTGCAGGTGTGCAAACACGACATCTTCTTGTGCGAGTTGCACGCTCGGCTTAGGCGCTGCGGGCGCTTGCGTGGGGCGCTTGGCCGCACGTAGTTTATCGCTTTCGGCTTTGAGGTTGACGTGCTGCAGACCTATTTTCTGAATTGGCGCAGGGTTGAGCGTTCTAAAAGATTCAAAATAGCCAGGCTCTTGTAAGATTTCTTCTAAACTGTAGTGTTCTTTGCGCAAGAGCTCTAAAAAACAGCGGGCGGTAGACTCGACATCGGCGGTGGCGTTGTGGGCCTCGTTGAATGGTTCGCCAAATAGGAATTGATGCAGTTCAGTAAGTGTTGGCAACTTGAATTTACCGCCCCGACCACCGGGAATTTGACACAATTGTGCGCTGTTTTCGGTACAAGTGTCGAGCACTGGTAAGGTAAGCGGGGTTTCTTGGCCCAAGCGCAGGTATTCTGCCCCCATGACGTTGAGGTCAAAACGCAGGTTATGACCAACCATAAACTTGGCGCGAGCGAGGTCTTTATTGAATAGCGCTAATACATCTGAAAGGCGCTCCCCTACGGCTGCTGCCAATTCCGTGGAAATGCCATGTACGCGCTCAGACTCAAAGGGAATATTGAAACCTTCCGGACGAATAATAAAGTCTTGCTGCGCAATGAGCTCACCTGAATCGTCGTGGAGCTGCCAAGCGAGTTGCACAACGCGCGGCCAGTTGTCTAGGTCGGAAATTGGGGCGTTGAAATTGCGGGGCAAACCGGTGGTTTCGGTGTCAAAAATGAGGTACATGGCAATAATAAAATGGGAACTTTAAATTTAGGGATTTCTTGAGCAGCCCTATGCAATTGTTGAAAACTATTGTTTTTGATTTATGCGTACATTTATCAAAACAGAACCAATGCGCCCATCTATTTTGATCGCCCTGCTCTACTTACCTTTCTTTGGTTATGCTCAGTTCAAGGAATCGGACTACCATTGTAAGCGAGATAGTGTGATTTCACAAACAGCTTATGGCAGTATCTATATCTCCCGAGACCACAACTGCGATATTTATTCTTGGCTTTTTCCAAATCCGAAGGCATGGTCTAATGAATACAGCATTCAATCGAATTTTCCTGATCTAGCGCGCTTTTATTGGCCGAAGGGGTCAATAGGTTCTATTTCGCGCTACTGGAACAAATTATATTCGTTTCATGGACAATACTATGTATATGGCCCGAGCGACTGGATGGCCAATCGACCCATCTATATTTCAGATTCTTTCTTAATGGAAATAGCCTCAGACTTCTCTTATTTCAAGATACTAAAAACGGAACTTATCAATGCTACTGAACTATTGCTCACCATTGATTTACATGGGGATCAAGCAACAATACGCATTAGAAAATTGGCTTTTCCAATAGGTGCAGCTTTATGGGAATACACTACAAAAGATAGAAGTTGGTCCGAATTAATGGTGTCGGAAGACTACGTCCGCAACTACGACCTCATCAACAATGACTGCGTAGATCAAAAGTGTTTTCAAGAATTTCAATTTGATGTCATTGACCTCAGCCGCTTGAAGTTGATGGACTAAAGGCTTGTTTGTTTTTCCCAATGTGCATTGAGCAAGACCACCAATTTACGAGAAATATTGTTTTGGAATCGCTTGGTGCGGTAGCCCCCTACCCAATTGATGCCGCGGATGGCATTGGTGAGAAAGATTTCGTCGGCAGCAAGCAAATGCTGGGGCAAAATGGCACTTTCGTAGACTTTGATGCCGTTGGCCAAGGCTAAATTGATCACTTGCATGCGCATGGTGCCCGCCAAGCAACCTTCATCTAGACTTGGGGTGTAGAGTACGCCGTTGCTAATGATGAAAAAATTACACGAGGAGGTCTCGAGTATTTGGCCGCGGTAATCGGTCAAGAAGACATCGTCTAGACCTTTCGATTTAGCATGTAATGCAGCCATGACGTAGGGCAAGCCCATTTTGGTCTTGAAATTTGATAACAGGTTCTTTTGCAGCTTGATTTCTTGATAGATATCGAGCTCTAAACCGCGGGCATTGAGTTCAAAATGATTGACTTCATAGGGTGAAACCTCGATGTAATAGGTGGCTTCATTGGCATCTGGCAAGTAGGATCCACCGCTGATTCGGTCTAAAGACAAACGACAGCGACCGCCTTCAGTGATACCCGACTGCGCGCACAACTCTAAGATTTTTGCTTCAAAAAAAGCAGTTGTATAACTCGCCGATGGGCGCATGTGTATGGCGCGCGCTCCGGCCAATAAACGCAAAATATGATTCTCTAGATTGAGCGGACGCCCGTTGATGATCCGGATGCTCTCAAAAACGCCATCGCCGTACAAGTGAGCGCGGTTACCTGGCAAGATGGTTGGTGCATCTGCTGGCAATAAGGTACCGTTGTTGTTAACGTAGCGCATGGACTGCAAAACTTCTAGTGAAACAAAGATGCAAAAAATTGTGCATAGCCCGGTAAAAAAATGAAAACGAATAAGATACCCGCAAGCGCACCAGAAATGTGGGCATCATGTGCAATTCCGGTATTTCCTTTTCTAAATGCGTAAAATTCAATGAGTAAATAAATGGGGCCAAAAAGATACGCAGGAATGGGAATCGGGATAAACAGCAGCATGAGCCCTTGCGTTGGATGCGCTGCAATAAATGCAAAAAGCACCGCGGTAACGGCTCCAGAAGCACCCAAGCTGCGGTAATACGGCTGGTCTTGGTGTTTGTAAAAAGAATATAACGTTGCAAACAAGCCGCCCATCAAGTAGAGCATTGCAAAATAATAAGTGCCTTTGACCACTCCAAAAATGAGCGCGTATTCTTCAGCTAAAAACCCTCCAATGAACCACAGGGTGAGCATATTGAACAATAAATGCGACCAATCGAGGTGCACAAACATATGTGTAAAAAAGCGGTACCATTCGGCGTTGTGTTTGCTGCGGTAAGGAATAAAGAGCATGCGCTCCAAAAATGCTTGATTTTGAAATCCTTGCCAAGATAAGAATGCTGTGAGTAATATAAGTCCGAGTACCATCGTGAATGCAAAGTTATAACTACTTTCAATGAAAATAAGCATCCTCATGAAGTTCGCCTTACAAATCACTTCAACCTTACTCGCAGCGCTCTGCGCATTCTATGCTTGTCAGGACGCACCAAAAGCAAGACCCCAAAAAGATTTTCTTTTTGACACTAGCGTGTCCACTCCAGAAAAAATCCAGCGTCTCTTGCGCGAAGGGCACGCAGCACTCCCCCTCAACCAAAAAGAACGCGCTCAGCTTTATGCTTACTACCAGCAAATTGGGTTTAAATCGGTCTATTCGAGCAACGTAATTGGCCAAACGATTCAAAAACGCTGGCTACGGACACTCGCAAAACATGCTTATTTTGGCTTGCCTGTAGCGAGAATGCGCAACCTGGATAAAGGCCCAACGTTGGTTAAAGAAATGCTGCTCACTTTCCAAATCGGGACCCTTGTTCACGACCTAGACAGCGGCTTGATCAATTTTGACCAACAAAAGTTCAAACCCCTACGCTGGCAAAAGTTTCCGCTGACTTGGCTCACCAAACCACAAAACACCGATTCTCTTTTGCTGAGCTGTGGTCCTGCAGATACCAACTACCGCTATTTTGCCCAACACCTGTATCACTTTGCCGATTCGACCAAACTAGATACCATTTGCTTCAAACTCACCACAGAAAAAGAAAATAAGGCCTTAGCTTGGCAACAACTCCAAACTGCGCTCATTGGGCTGGGTTACTCCGATGCAAACACAGATAGTTTAGGCTTGAGGGCTGCTTTAAAGGCGTATCAGAAAAAACAAGGACTCAATGCGGATGGCCGAATAGGCTCAGCCACTCTTTTGGCCTTTGCACAATCCAAAAAAGATCAATTCTATCACGCGCAAATTTCACTAGATAAACTCAGACAGGCAGCAAAAAAACCAAACACATTCGTCGACATCAATCTGCCTTCTTTTGAATTGAAATACATTGCCGACGACACGCTCCGATCAGTGCACCGCATCATCATTGGCAAAATAGACCACCCCAGCCCTGAGTTGGTTTCAAATATTTATCAAATTGTGAGTTTACCCTATTGGCGCGTGCCGAGTTCTATCGCTAAAAAAGAAATATTGCAAGCCCTCAAGCGCAATGCGGGCTACCTCCAAAAAGAACACATGCGGATCTACGGCGCTGGAAGAAAAGAAATTGACCCGCGCACGGTCAAATGGAAGAAGATCAAAAACAACACATTTCCTTATCAGATTGAACAAGATCCGGGTCCCTGGAATAGTTTGGGCTTGATCAAATTTGAATTTGCCAATCATTTCTCGGTCTATGTACACGACACCCCCAACAGAGGGCTATTTGGGCAAAATTTCAGAAGCTTTTCGCACGGTTGCATGCGCGCTCAAGACCCTATTGAACTCGGTAAACTTATCCTGACGCACGACAAAAAAGGAGACAAAATAAATAAAGTAAGTGCCGATTCCCTTCAGACTTTGATCGACCAAAAGATTCATCAGCGCATCCCCTTGCGTCAACCCATCCCTATTTTTATTGTGTATCACACCGTTACTGCCGACCAAAAGGGTTTGTATTTTCACCTTGACCTCTACCAAAAAGAAACGGCCTTACTCGCTTTATTTCGTTCGGGAAATAATGGCTAATTTTACCAAAATTTTAGACCATGCTCGTTTCTCCATCTGTACTTTCCTGTGATTTTGGCAATATCCAACGCGATACCCTCATGTTGCACCATTCCGTTGCAGATTGGTTGCACATCGATGTCATGGATGGCGTATTCGTACCCAACATTTCTTTTGGTTTCCCGGTGTTACAAGCCATCCGCAAACACACCGACAAAACACTAGACGTGCACCTCATGATTGCCAACCCCGATGCCTACCTAGAAGATTTCCAGCAGGCCGGAGCCGACATCCTGACCGTACATTACGAAGCTTGCACACACCTCCACCGCACGCTCAGCCGCATTCAAGAACTCGGCATGAAAGCAGGCGTGGCACTCAATCCACATACGCCAATTGAAGTATTGAGCGAAGTAGCACACATGCTAGACCTCGTCCTGATCATGAGCGTCAATCCTGGATTTGGAGGTCAAAAATTCATTGCTGCAGCTACCGACAAAGTAGCGCGCCTCAAAGCCTTGCGCAGTTCCCACAACGCCCATTTTTTAATCGAGGTAGACGGCGGTGTCAATTTAGAAACAGGCGCGCAATTAGCCCATGCCGGAGCTGATGCATTGGTTGCAGGAAGCTTTGTTTTTGGCGCTGCCGATCCTGAAGCTACAATTGCCGCGCTAAAAAGCTTGTAAATACGTAACCAAACAGCACATTCGACGTTAAACGCCACATGAAGCACCTTATTGCTTTACTCCTTTTCTCGTTGTTGCTTTTGCCGTTTCTCAGCCAAGCACAGGGGCTTGCCCAAAAAGAGCAAATAGCCACCAAACTACTTACTGAGCTCCGCTCGAGCAAAGACGACGTCCAAACCCAAAAACTACACGCCGAATTCAAAAAAGCAATGGCCGAACTAGTGCGCAGCAAAGATTTCTTTGACTTCCCACTGCAGGGCCTCAAAATTGCCGACCTCAAAAGCAACGACCAAACAGTGCGTCTGCTCACTTGGAACGTCGAGTTATCTGACCTCTCCAATACCTACGGCGGCTTTGTGTTGCGCAGAGAAGAAGGAAAGGAACGCGTTTTGGTGCTCGAATTAATAGACATGCTAGACCCCTATAGCAGCAAACCAGAAAATGTAGTCGACACCAAAAACTGGTATGGCGCTGTATACTATAAAATCATCGATTTTTCTTTTCAAGGCAAGACCCAATATTTGCTTTTTGGCTACGACGGCGGCACCACCATGAGCAACTACAAACTCCTAGATGTGCTGAGCTTTACCGGGCAGAGCGCTAAATTCGGCAGCCCCGTCTTCAAAGATCCGAAAGGACTCAAAAAACGTGTGGTTTTTGAATATGCCAACATGGCAAGTATGTCGCTAGAATTTGAACCTAAGCGCGCGCGCATTGTTTTTGATCACCTCTCGCCTGAAGTACCCGCACTGGAAGGTGTAGCCTCCTATTATTTCCCAGATATGTCTTACGACGCCTATGTATACGACTACGACCGCGAAATCTGGAACCTCGAGTCAGATGTCATTGCCACTAATCCAGAAGACGTGGGCGAGCGCTATTTTTACGCACTCAATCAAAAAACAGGAAAAGTAGAAAAAAACCGCATGCGCGGCGACTGGATGAACCCCTCAGATGCCGAAAACCCGAGCAATGGTCAGCATCAAGCTGCACTCCCCAACAACGACGACCCCAAAGAAAGTTTGACTACCAACAAGAAACGACGTCGTTTTCGACTTTTTAGAAAACCAATTAACCCTGAATCTTACCAAGAATAAGCCCTATGCAACTCGGAAAAATCAATACCCTTACCATCAAACGCTTTGCACCTCCAGGAGCTTATCTAATTGATCTACAAGAAAACGAAATCTTACTACCCAACAAATACCTCACACCAGAAATGGAAGAAGGTACAGAAGTGGAAGTTTTTGTCATGAAAGACTCTTCGGAGCGCATGGTGGCCGTTACAGAAAGACCACATATTTTACTCGGTGATTTCGCCTTTTTAAATGTAGTTGAGGTCAATCCTTACGGCGCTTTTGTAGATTGGGGCCTCGACAAAGATTTGTTTGTTCCCTTTGCCGAACAGCGCCAGCGTCTAGAAATTGGCGACCGCTATTTATTTACCCTGCTCTACGACTTTGAAACCGACCGCTTGTTTGGTAGCATGAAAGTCAAAAAAGTACTGACCCCTTGCCAAGACATGAGCTTGGAAGGCCAAGAGGTAGATTTACTGATCTGCGACGAAGGAAAATTAGGCCGAAACGTGATTGTGAACAACCGCTACGAAGGACTCATTTTCAGGGACCACCAAAGCCAACTGCTCGAGAGCGAACAAGTTTGCAAAGGCTATGTGGCCAAGGTACGCGAAGACGGTAAATTAGATATTCGTTTAGAAGTGCCCAACGATAGCCGCTACGATGCGGCCGAGCAAAAAATTCTCGATATGTTGGCCAGTAATGACGGCTTTTTAGCCCTCACCGACAAAAGCGACCCCGAAGAAGTACGAGCCGTACTCGGTTTGAGTAAAAAGACTTTCAAGCAGGCCATCGGGAAATTGTACAAGCACCGCCGCATTGCATTAGAAGCCGACGGACTGCGCTCCCTCAACAACCCGAGAACGACCTAACGTCCGTCACCATCAAGGATATTTCCTAAACCACCCAAAATACCACCTTCTTCTTTGCGGGTGGTTGTTCCATAGGCCAAAATTCTAGAAGCCAAGCGGGAAATAGGCAAGCTTTGCAACCATA
>JACCDU010255839.1_pt1 | contig 19253 bp, 17 predicted proteins | sample 7446081 | NCBI WGS metagenome assembly JACCDU01 (sample SAMN15323447, study PRJNA562643) | freshwater metagenome | isolation source: river surface water | place: USA:Blue River Watershed | collected 2017-08-17
ACGCGGAAAGTTGTTGATGAGGTGGCGAACTTTCGACCGCGTCTGTTTACAGTTTTCAGCACGGCGGTGTCATGCATTCATCCATCACGTCCAAAAGTGGTTCCATTTTCCACTTCCATCAACTGTATCACTATCACCATCACTATCACCATCAACATCAGTATATCCATCATACAATCAACCTCAATATCCAGCTCAATACACACGGAATCAAAACCTACCACCGTTGCGCCCATTGTATGCACGTGTACCACCAAACCCCATAGTTCATACACTCCCATCAATTGTAAAACAAGACAACAAACCCATTTCGCCGCTACCGGTAACGTACATTGCAAACACGCTGCGGGTGAGTGGGGATAACATCCTATGCGTGTGGTACGAAGATGCCACGATGCATGCAATAAGCGCCATTTCGGCAGAGGTACGTGCACATGAATCGCGAGAGGCATGTTTTCCTTTTTCGTCAGGTGCATTTCCTTCAAAGCGGCCCTTGGAGGACGCGCGTCGCGCTGTTGAAGCCCTGTCCGTACGCATTGCACGCGCGTCTAAAGAGCTCGCCGCCGCTACGACGCCCAATGCCAAGGCCAAAGCCGAGGAAGATCTGCGCAAAGCGAAAAACAATCCCGCCCTTAAAACCGCGTACGTGGACTTGAGAGCCGCAGAAACCGCGTATGTTGCAGGTGCGCGTGTGTCGGCTCTCAAATTGCCGGACCCATTGAGCCTCTCATCCGATAAAGCCGTATCCGATCTGGGTGCAGCATTGACGTATCGATGGCTTACGTCAACCGGGAACCCACAATGGTCATCACCAGAGTGCATTTACTGGACCACATACTGCATAAACGTGTTCAGCCCGCGACTGGCCCTCGCCATTTTCAATCAGCTGATCACGCATGTACCGATTGACACGCAAACATGGCTGGCGGCCCCATGGGACGCCACGACAACCGCACCATTGAATCGACTGCTCTTGTTGACATGCCTTTGGGATCATATCGAGCCAACCCTTCAATTGACAGATGCGTTGATAGGTGTATTCGATGTCGTATTGATGGTATCCACACAAAATTTGGACGATCATGACGTCGCCGAGAGAAATGCACACGCGTTCCGCGACCTTATCCTGGTTCACAATGTCAAGCCGAGGTTACCAGAGCTCGCGAGCCAGATCGTGCGCCGCCTTGCCAAGGCACTTGTTCAACGCACTGCCGCTGCGGCCTCAGCCAAGAGTCCTGACGCGAAAGCCAAACACGAAGCTTCATCTGAGTTTATCCGTCAGGCGCTGTCAGCGTGTGTCTTCACGGTATTGCATGCAGACCTGGTGTCCTATGGGTTCCCCGGAAAGCATCAGCTGCCACCGCTCGTGACAGCTGATGCCGATGTGAAAGCAATATGGGATGCGTTCAAGCGCGACGATCCAGCCCTGGCGAAGGCCGTGCGAGCCCTCGTGGAGAGCCCCCTCAACGACAGTATCTTAGAAGTGTGGGTGCCGGGATCAGCATCATCATCTGCTGCTGCTGTTGCTGTTGCTGCTGCTGCAAACAAGCGAGCGCTCGCCGATAAAGCCCGAGCCGCGATCGCCGCCCTAGCACTATCCGAGAAACAATTGACCGTAGCTCATCCCATTCCACACGCAACTTCCGACGTCGTCGTCGTCCCCGACTCTGTGTGGCCGGACTATCTATCTCACCGCCAGCAAAAGAAAAACAAGAACAGCAAGCTGGACGCATACCTAAAAAATCCAACGTACATGAAGCTCAGCGACTTCATGGCCCAATTCGGGCGCTGGGCCTTGTTCACCTAAACTCAAACCCCTTGGACAGACACAAACCCTGGACTCAACAACCGCCTCTGGACTCAACAACCGCCTCTGGATCCAAACATTGATCTGCGAAATTGCGCAATCCTCACTTGCACATGCGCCGAGCCAGGCGTCGTGCGGCCTGGCGCTGCGCCTTGCGCGGCTTGTTGCGGGTGCGAACAAGCGGTTCCTCAAAGTCGTCATAGGGCAGGCAAAACCTGTCATAGTCGCCGTAGAGGTCACCGTCGCCGTCACCGTAACCGTCACCGTAACCGTAACCGTCGCCGTAACCGTAACCGTCACCGTCACCGTCACCGTCACCGTCGCCATAACCGTCACCGTCACCGTCACCGTCATCGCAGCGCCAGACATAGGTGTGGGGAAGCGGCTCCTCGAATTCGTAATCGTCAATCAAACAGTCACCGTCATCTCCAATGCCGTCGTACAGTTCGAGGTAGTATTCATACGTGCCGTCCATGACATCATCCGACTCGTACACCATATGGAAACCCAAGGTGCGCAGCTCGTGACCTTGGTACACGTAAAGTGCAGCGCGCAGGACCTTGAACTGTTTGTATTCTTTTTCGGTGCCCCACCGCCGCCACTTGTCCGCGTACTTGGCCAGCAGGTTGACCACTTCTCGTGAAGTGTCATGCTTGAGCACCTCAAAGATGCTATCAAACTTGTTGGGACGAGCATCGAGGTAGTTCTTGATCGACCCAAGATCGGCGAGCAGAGGCTTTGCGGTATTGCATGTCTGCGCCAGATGCACAATGTCGTCCCAAGACGGCGAAGGTGATTGGCACAGTTTCTCCACCAAAAGGTAAACGATGTCATACGACATGTTGCAGTCAAGCAAAGGACCCCGTGTGTGTGCAAAAGATGGTGTCAACCTGTGAGCTCTGAGATCACAGGTTGGACGGAGTGTAGCATCAATTTTTTTTGGAACAAGTCAACGTCGATGGAGTGCACTCGTGTGATTCAGAGTATAATCTGCAAAAAATACCGATATCTTGCATGGAGCCGGATTCGAACCGACGCGGGGCTTTCGCCCGTTGCATTCATCATATTCTTGAGTGCAATGGATTCGACCACTCTCCAATCCATGCATTTGGTTTACGAAGATGGTAATGTTGTTGTCTGAACAACAACAACACTTACACTCTATCCAAAGAACAAAAAATCAAGATTTGAACGCACTTGCGTCCGTCATGTGCATTCGTTGTGACACACTCCGTCCAGCCACGTGATGCAGAGTGCATGCGAGTTTTACAAGCCATGAATGGGCGCACCCTGAACTTTCAAAAGGGAGCACAACACGGCGTAAGCCTGGCAAAAGTCGTTGAAAAGGGGGCGCAGCAGGTCCTTGATGACAGGGCCTGTCTTGGTATCGGTGCTCGAGCCCATGGGGAAAGCGATGTCCCAAGAGCCGCTGGAGTTGTCGGTCAGGGGCATCCAGGGCAGGTAGTGCATGGCAAAGTTGCGCAGGGTGTCGGCTGTGACGCCGCCCTTGATGATGTATCCCTCTGTTCGCTGCTGGATCATGCGCAGGTCCGCAAAGCGCGGGTCCACAAACGTGCGCGCTCCCTTCCAGTGCACGATGCCCTCGGCTGGAGGGTCGGATAGCTTCTTCTCGACGTAGACTGCCAGTCCATCGAACAGCGACATTAGGATGGACGTCCCCACTTGGAGATGGTAGCAGACCTTTTCGTGAGACCCTCCAGGTTGAGCTTCGGCAATGAGGCTCACAATATGCTCCCGAGCGCGCAGCAACCCGTTGTGGTAGGACTTTGCCACCCCCTCTGGATTCAGGCCGGCGGGCGGCTCAAAGAGATCTTGTGGGCTCTGCGTGAAGTACGCAATCGGAATCATCGCAAGCCGCCGCACAATGCATTGTCATTGCACAATGCCCTTATATGCTTTTGACCGGTACGGCGACGCACCAAGACTCGCTCGCTCCAAAAAATTTGATTTTTTGCATGGTGCACACAATACATACACAATTTGCACACAATACATACACAATTTGCACACAATACATACACAATTTGCATCACTATGTCTCACAACCATCCGTCCGGTGCCTTTGAATATGAGCGCAGTGATGGAGCATTCTTATGCGAGAACATGCTCTTGTACATCAATTGCAAAATATTGCGCGACATCCAGGACGACGACGGGAACACCATCCATGCTGGAACATTGTTTAATTACATCGAATTCAACTTTGTTGAGTTCAATATGATCGCAAGTGTCATTTCTGAAAATGGTCACAAATTCAAGATCAAGATCAACTGCACCATCATTTGAGTTGTGCATGTACTTTTGTCATTGTAAGAAAATTGAAACACAATCAAATAATGAGTCCAGTCCAACAGGATAAAGTCAAACAAGATAACCCCGACAGCTCAAATGACGGTGCTTGTGGGTGTCAACTTTGTGGAGCTGCCCTTGGCTCAGCAAATCGAGGTGGCTCTGATGTACGTCGACAACTGGATGGCGGTTGACGTCTCGTTTTCCGAGATCATGAGCGAGGAGTGGCGTCAAGACATCGTCAAGCAAGTGCGAAGCGCCATGCGTGCGCGCCTCGAGGACGTATTGGAGGTGCTCAACGGCGGTGACGAGGACCACGCGCGCAAGAAATTCGCACGCCTCCTGGCGACCGATATCATGAGCAGCATGCCCGCGACACACGCCTACGACCTGACCCGCTCGTCCATGAATGATGACAAGGCCATGTTTACGATGGGTCGGCAGATCGAGTTCTTTGCGGCACACGGCTATGCTTGATGAGACATGATGAGACTTGAAGTTTTACACATTTGTTTGAGCTGAGCGTCTTTTTGCGCATCAAGACTTGCACCACACTTTGTAAAATTGTTCATCAATGTCCAAACATGAGTGAGGAAAGTTTTTTTCTATGCCGTGAGGACAGTCAATGACAGTCAATGACAGTTTTTTCCTATGCCGTGGCGCCCTCGTCAACCTTGGCGACCATCGGCACATCTTCCTCAACGGCCTTCACGACCTCCTCAACAAGTTCCTTGGCGACCTCCTCAATAATCTTTTCATCGGCGGCGACATCTTCAACCCTTGTAGCGACAGCGACATCAGCGTCCATTATCTTGGGCGTGATTTCATGAGTGTCGTCAACCTTTGTAGCGACATCAGCGTCGAAGATCTTGGGGGTGATCTCATGAGTGTCGATGACCTTGGGGGCGACATCAACGTCGTCAATGACCTTGGGTGCGACCTCAGCGTCGTCAACCTTTGTAGCGACATCAACGTCGTCCATGACCTTGGGGGCGACCAGTGAATCATCCATATCCACGACCGCATCGCGGGTCTTGACCATCTTGTAGAACCCGACGGACACATCGTTCATAATCTCCACTGCCTTTGCAAATTCGGTGAGGATTGCCGACTCATTGTGAAGGGCCTTGATATCGGCGCCAATATCGACCATCTTTTTGCGGAGGGTCGCGCACTCAGGGTCGTCATAGCTGACGTCGTCCGCTTGAGCAGCGATAGCGTCACCGAGCTTGACAAGCTCCTCTTTGAGTTGTGTCAGCTTGCTCTCACGCTCCAATGCCGTGTGGAAAACGTCCAAGAACACTTTCTTGATGTCTTCCGTGGCCTTATGGAGCCTATTGAACGTGGGTTTGGAGATGTTGATCAATGCGCCGCCATCGCCCCCCTTGATGACCTTGGCAATCTTGGTCTTCGCATCGTCATCATCATCATCGTCCATTGTCCGCTTCTTGTTGTTGTTGTGGTTCATGTTCATGTTTGGGTCCAGTGGGGTTGCAACAGCGGTGGCGGCCATCATTATTGATGGACTTTTTTTTTGGGTATGGGTTGGGTATGGGTTTGGGTTTCAATAAAAGACAAAGGTGTGGTGTGACGTGAGTAGGTTAAATAAAATTTTTAGTACTTGTCATCCGTACTTGTTGTACTTGTAGCACTGTAATTAATGTACTACATGCAGTACACATTACACTCATTTGCGCATTTCATCATCGTCACCAACATTTGTAGTCTGAGCAACCAATGCCTTTGCGACGAGCACTTTCTCGTTGAACGTCGAATCGCACATGAGTTCCGATGTGACTATGAACATGATATCGTCATCAATTGCAGGAAGCAACTTGACTTGAAACTCGTCGGTGTCAACGAGCTTCGGGTTCAGCGCCAACTGCGATGCCAGATCGGTCACCGACGGGTCGTTGTTTTTGTTTTTTGCCATGCATTCCCCCATCTTGGCAATCACATACAACACAACGTCTTGCAGCGTGGTATTCACAGTCGTTGCCATGGCCATATGATGATGAGCAAGTATGCATTTACCATGAACAGAAAGAGAAATCAAATTTCTTGGCAAACATCTACTCCATCACATCGATGCAAAAGCTGGATACCGTGAGATCTCCACTTCTTGTGCGCAAGTGCGTGCGGATAAAGTCTTCCATGTTTTGCGAGCCCATGGACCTGTTGCACGGTGCACACACTGGCTTGAGATTATCGATGTCATCGCGCCCTCCCGCGCATGCTGCGACGACGTGGCCCGCCTCGAAGCTTTGTTGTGTGATTTCTCGGTTGCATGCGGTGCAACGTCCAACGCCCGCGCGGTCCGTGAAAAACTTGTTCCACACCGCGAGCCGCAACGCTTTGGGCAGTTTCTTTCTTTCTGTCTTCTTTGCCACGTATACAATTTCGGGATTCACATGGAGACGATCCCCTGTTGAAGACGACCGATTGCTAAAATCGCCGAGCCACGCCATGGCAAACTCAAAAGTGGCATCGTTTGCGAGGAACAAGGGCTGGCATCGCGCCTTTTGCGCCTTGGCCAAGGCGGCAACATTAACTGGAGCATCGGCATACATATCCCGCATGCGTTCGTTCGCATACTCCACGAACGCGACGATATTCGCGGCGGAGTTTGGAAAGGCGTCAGGCTGTCGCGCGGCGGCCGTGGCCAGAACGGACGTGAGGGCGTTCATAGACACGTTGGGGCGTCGGGGAGTCGTAGCAGAGCTGAAGAACGGTCCGTACCGCTTTCGCAGCTCGGCCTCGGCGCCCCGCAGCGCGCATCGATGAACGGCGCACAACGTACCATGCACGAGCCAATCCGGCACGGGTGCCGCACAGTTGATCAAGTGAAATGCCTGTTGGAGCGTCAACGTCGGCCCTAGCGCCAACACGAGCACCGTCACGGGATGTCCGGGCGCTTCGGCCACCAGTTGCTTGGCCGCGGCGAGACGGTGTTGGCCGTCCACCACCCACAGCCGCGCGTCGCCGCGACTCTTTGCGATCACTGCGACATCGCCCACAAACAAATAGCTTTTCGTTGCAATCATCCGTTCTCGTTGGTATGCCACGATGGCCTCTACGCGATATGCATCAATATTCCGCTGCACCTCTGGCGTCTGCAACGGAAGCTCCACGATATCACGCAGAGTTCCTTGCCATCGTTCTTGAACGTCATCTATTTTGAGCGTCCGCATGTCTTTTTTGTGTTGAGCGTCCCTTTCACCACAACGCTTTTTATATACTACATAAAGGGCGTGGGTCACCCACATTCAAAACGGGTATTGCTTTCCAAACATGCTCGTCTTCTTCACGTGCGACCATGGGGGTATCGACGAAGTATTTTACGACATACTGCATGTCATCATCCCCACAAACATTCACGGTCTCAGCGACCATCAAACTGTGAAAAAAAATTGAAATTGAAATTGAAATTCATCATACATAGACACTACAATCAATCGACGTCACTGACGTCACAACGACCATCAAAACATGATGATGACGTTGTTGAAGGCGGTTCGTAATGACGACAAAGTGTATGTGGAGCGGCTGCTACGCCATCCCGACACCGATGTCAACGTCAAGGACTACAGCAACAACACAGCACTGATGGTGGCCGCCCAACGCGGCCAGGAGACGATGGTGGAGCTGTTGCTCGCCCACCCCAATGTCAATATCAACGCCATAAACGCATGCGGTGAAACGGCGCTGATGCTGGCCGCCCGACGCGGCCAGAAGACGGTTGTGGAGCTGTTGCTCGCCCACCCCAACGTCAACATCAACGCCACAAACACGTACGGTGACACAGCGCTGATGCTGGCGGCTGTTCGCGGCCGCAAGGATGTGGTGGAGCTTCTGCTCAGTGCTCCAAACATCGACATCAACGTTTCAAACAACAGTAACGGTTACGTTGACACCGGCAGGACGGCCCTGATGTGGGCAGTTATTGAACGCCAGAAGGCGGTGGTGGAGCTGTTGCTCACCCACCCCAATATCGACGTCAATGCCGCATCGACTGACAGAGGTACGACGGCATTGATGATGGCAGTTATGAACAACGACGTGGCGGTGGTAGAGCTGTTGCTTACCCACCCCAACATCAACGTCAATATCAAAAACTACTATCGTTGCACGGCGCTGTCGATCGCGGTTTGCGACGGTCACACGGCGGTAAAAAACCTGCTGCTCGCCCACCCCAACGTCCTCGAGGCGTGAATCACGCAGATTTCCTTGCCATCGTTCTTGAGCGTCATCTATTCTGATTGTCCGCATGTCTTTTTTTCTCTTGGTCGTCCCTTTCACCACAACGCTTATATAAAGGTCACGCCACATTCCAAACAGGTGTTGCATTGTTTTCCAAACATGCTCGTTTTCTTCACATGCGACCAGGGGGGTATCGATGAAGTATTTTATCACACACTGCAGCGACATGAAGAGATCAACGATCGTAGGATTCACACCATGCACTATACGGGCGAATATAGCACCACGTGGATCGTCAGCGAGTGGTACATTGACGACTCGATAGATGGTGACGACTCTATAAATGGTGATAGACCACGGCGCGCAAAACTCTTGGACGCTCGTATCGACCACAAAGCATGGGGTGTGTGCGATCCCGCTGAAGACGTCCACGAGCTGAGCCGCGGCAAGTCGTCCCTGCGCCGGCTGCTCGACGAGCATGGGAGCTGGCCCGTGAAGCGTGGACTCCATGCACTGCTGCAACACGAGTTCAACGCCAAATTCGAAATAGACTGTGCATGGTGTGATGATGATGATGATGATGGAAGTTCACGTGACTTGGTCAATGATACATTGAACATGCATGAGCAACAAGATTTGATGCGAGTCTGTCGGCGGTTAGTTAGGACTAAATCGAGGACTAACTCTTGGGGTGTGATTTATCCGTGGAACAAGGTAGTCGATGTTCAACTCTCATCCTCCATGGACGATGAAACTAAATGAAAAATGATCATGTGTACAGACCCCATATAGACCCGAGTTCACCCCCAAAGCCATTGTCCCAGCGTATTGCCACAGCATGTGCACACAGAATCAAGGCATTTGTTGGTGCACACAGACGGAGAGAGTTGACCATCACGACCATCACGACCATCACAACTCGTTGGGCGAGTTGACCTTGCGGAAGGAGATGATGCACCCCTCTTCGGGGATGTACATGGCGCAATCCCTCTTGCATGGTTCTTTGTTTTTTTTCACGACCACCACAGCTTGTCAACCTTGTCCTTCACGTCGACGTTACGGAAGGAGACCGTGCACCCGCACTCGGGGATGTACATGAGGCTCTTGTTGAGCAACTTGGCAAAGTTATAACTGGACGGCGCCTCAAACTGGATGCAAACGCTGTCCGACTTCGGCCCGCGTGAGCGAATTATACGGTACACCGGGCCAAAGTACTTATCGATCGCGGCAAAGAGCGTGATGCTCCGCGTCGACTTGGGCACCTTCTCGATGACGACCATGTTGCCATCCTTGTGTTTAGCATGGAACGTGCTATCCTTCGATGCATACAAGCACAGTTCGTGCGCCCAAATCTTGTGTCCAAGATCAACGACGACAGGGAGGAAGCGGATCTCCTTGAGCGCCTTGAGCATATCCTCCTCATTCCGAAAGTCCACAAAGGCGAGAAAGCGACGGAAGACCATGTCATCGTCGTCGTTTCTGAATACCGTGATGTTGCCCTGCTTCCGAAAGTGCCTTGCCAAGACTTCTTTGGCCGCCGCCTTGACCACAGAGACAGGATTGGTGGGATACTCCTTTTTGTCATCGAACTCCCTTAGGGAAAGGTGGGCGCACACCGAGTATCGTGTCCTCATCGTGTTGTAGTTTGGAGGGTTTGCAAGGATTGCACACAGAGAGACCGTGGCTTCCTGGAGGTTTTTGCAGGGTTTGGGGTTTGGGGTTTGGGGTTTGGGGGGAGATGTGACCTTATTGATTGAAGAGAACCGTTTTCAATTTTTTTCAATGCAGGTCACCCGTAGTACATCAGACTGCAAAAGTCCCATTTGATTATAGCCCTGGGAAAAAAATTGAACATCTAGAATTCAGAATCACCTCTAGAACACCCGTCACAAGAGAACATTCCATGGCGTTCCAGCTCAGCATCCTGTGGGGCGACGACCCTGAAACGGCCAAGAAGACGGTCGAGGATTCCACAGCGCCGCGCGCCGCGGCGTTGATGGGTCACTACCGCGGCGCATACGGCCCTTTCGTCGCGAACGTCACAGAGTCAACCCCGGCGTGCCACGTGATCATGAACAGGGTGCCTCACCTCGTCCAGCTGGTCCTGAATACGCAGAGGCGGTCGATTTCATCATCGTCAAATTCCGCGACCGAGTGGACGTGCATCGCGATGCACTGCACGGACTTTCTCGCGCCGTTGGAGAACTACCCCCAGCTGCGCGCGCGGTGGGACGCGCTCGCGCTCAAGCAGCAACAGGTGCTCCTGGGCTACGCCGTGGGTCTCGAGGGCGGCTTCTACAACGTCGCCCAGGCGATGCGCTTCTTGACCCTCGAGTGCGCGCCCAAGGACCTCGCCATCGTGTGGATCGTGCAGACCTTTATCTCCTCCGCCGCCCATCCCCTGTGGCTCGATTCCATAGATGTCAATACCGAGATCATCGACGCAGGAAAAAAGGAGTTTATGCAATTCGTCGTGCGTGCGTTCGCCGCCTTGGCCGAGCCCACGGCCGCCGAGCTCTACGCCATCGACGATACGCGCGAGTACCAATGCGTTGTCCGCGCCAAGGCGCTCGCCATCGACTTGCTCGCGAGCGACCCGCTCCTCATCGACGCTCTTGTGGACGAGTACATGTACGTGAAATCCAGACCAGGAATCGACGCGTATGCCAAGGTCATGCATGCCCTTCCCGGCACGTGCAAGATCGCCATGCGCGACCGCGTGATCGCCGCGTACCGTGGGTATCCCACGGACGAGATGCGTATTGCGTGCCAGCGATTGGCACGGCTCGGCGTCCCGGCCAACGACATTGATCCAGACGATGATGCGCGCCGCGAAAAGTGCACCAAACGCTCGATGAACTTCACCGCCTTTCCGATTGATGATGATGGTGATGATGATGGTGATGGTGATGATGATGGTGATGGTGATGGTGATGATGATAGTATCGATGAGCACGTAGAGGCTTTCGAGTTGGGCCACGGCACCGACCGCGTGCTCATGGGGCGCGTCATTGTACAGCGCGTCGTTCATGTTGCGGATGATGATGATGATGATGATGATGATGATGATGAGGATGGGAACTTAAAAACTCTAAACCCTAAAACCTACTACCTATACGCGCGGCTTGTGCCCACGCACGATACGCTCATTGACGTCAACATGTTCTATGCTCGCATGGTCCTGTTGAGGCTAGATGACGAGATTGATACTTTGATTCTGGGCCACGACACGCTCGAATGCTACGATGACGAGAACGGTGGGTGGTACTCGCGGTTCAAGATCGGTCCCTTTGATGAGAAACCGCGGAACTGCCGCTTGCGTCTCGAGGTCTATGAGGAAGCATGAAGCTGGTCGTCAACGATGTTTATTTAGGGTTATTTAGTTTTTTTTTCGGTTTCGAGTTTTGTTGCGATTTTTTCTTGTTTTTTTTCGCTGACACATCTTTTTCTTTTTTTTACATTTTGTGAATCGTACGCGTTGCGCAAGCTTTTGGTCTTCAATGCATCGTTCGCTGCGTTGATGCGCGCCATCACACCGTTCATTTTTAGTTTTGCAGCAGCGCCTGTAAGCTTTCTTGACCGCGGCATCATCCGGCTCTCATGGTATCAGGCCCAGGATTTTGTAGTATCCCTTGTAGTCTGTATAATCTTTTGGATTTGGACCTGGTGGAATTCGTGGTAATCAGGGTGTTCCAAAATTGAGTGACCCGAGTGTAACCTCGAATTTCTTTGAAATGGGCGGCGGCGGCTATGGAAAATTTCATGGCCGCGCATGCTCGGTCAGTCGCTGGGATCCTCCCATCGCCCTCCCCTGAAAGGGGAGGGCGACAGGCCCCTCCCGACTCCTTCGGTCGTCGGGGGCTTCGCCCCCTTGCCTCCGGCAAGCGCGTTCTCGGTCGTCGGCGTATGCACGCCGACTCACTCGCCATGATCGGCGCCCTTGGCGCAACTAGAGGGGCTTGGGCGTGCAAGGATGTGCGGCGTGATGTACAGTACTGTGTCGTGACTGTCGTGATTGTCGTCGTACACAAACACGCTCAATGATCATTGTTTTTGGTTGTGGTGGGTCGACGGTGTGGATACACCAAAAAAATTGAAATCTATCGCATCTACGAGTTATTGTAAAAGTTTCTGTGAGGAGACACCACCGCTCTACAACATCGACAGTACAAAAATGGCCACCACGGATCTCATTCGTGCATCTGCGATGGGTCAGATGGACGTGGTCCGAACGCTACTCGCTTCAAGGTATAAGATGGTCAACGGAGCGGACGCATGGTTTCGCACGGCGCTCATGCACGCGTCGATGAAAGGGCACGATGCCATCGTCAAGGGCCTGCTCCTGCACGGCGCAGACGTCAACTGCACGGACAAGGACCGGTGGACGGCGCTCATGTTTGCCGCGAGCTTTGGGTGTGTGTCGACGATTGAGATGCTGCTGTCGCACGGCGCGGCGCTAGACCACTCGGACATTGACGGCCTCACGCCGCTCATGATCGCGGCGCGTAACGGCCACGTCGCGGCTCTCAAGAGCTTGTTGGCTCGCGGCGCGGACGCAACGCGCACCGACGCGGCCGGCAAGACGGCTCTCATGCACGCCGCCGCGAAAGGTCATGTAGAGGCCAGGGATGTGCTCCTGGAGCACGATGCGGATGTGCTCGGCGAGTGCAACAGGGACCAGAACAAGGACATGGCGAACGCCGTGGAGATGATGGAGCTTCGCAAGAGGCTCGCGGCGACCGAGTCCAAGCTCGCGGCGACCGAGTCGAAGCTCTTTGTCACCCAGTCTAAGCTCGCTGCGACCGAGTCGAAGCTCGCAGCGGCGGAGACCAGGGCCGCGGCGACGACGGATTCAAACGCGGACGACGACATTGCGACGCTGGTCGCATGCCTCGAACAGCAGTGCACCGGAGCTGTCCTCCAGACGAGCCTCGAGTCGGAGCTTGCGGAGCTGTCGGACCCGTTGCGGCTGGCGGTGCGCATCCTAGCGGACTCGAGCGCGCGCGCCGCCATCGCTGCCCGCGCTGGGTTGCGCAAGAAGGCGCTGCTCGCGGTTCACCCGGACAAGGTGTCGCGGCGCGGCCGCCTGACCCGCGAGGTGTGCTCCAGGGCCGCGGCCGTCATCACGTGATGGTCTATATGATGGTCTATATGATGGTCTATATGATGGTCTATATGATGGTCTATATGATGGTTCGCAGTTCGCAGCGTTGTACATAGTATACTTGAATGGCTGCAGCAAGGCCATTATTATTTTTTTTGCCATGATCGAGCCGCGCACATGGAGAGGTGCATCATGAAAAAAATTGAATACTCGTGTAATAATCGACACAAGAGACACTAAAGTCCGACAAAGTAAATCAATTGCGACACAAGAGACGCGATGGTCAAATACGTGGACGAAACACTCAAAGCGGCAACGCGTCTGCTGGCGGCGCAACAAGACGAGTTTGGCATCGCGCAAACCGTGATCGATGGCCGTGTTGTCAGCAAGGACGATGTCATCAAGACCTTGCCTGAGCTAATCATGCGCGGTTGGGATGTGCATCACTTTCATGATCATGACATGTTGGACGCGAACATGCTCCTGCTCGCGCGCGTGTTGCAGGACAGGGGCACCATCGTGAAATCGACGGTCAAAGAGTTGTACACCACGCAAAAACGCTTGCATACAACGATGTGTGGCGCCCGAGGGTACAAGGACGCATGCATCCACGCGATGCGCATCATCCTTCACATCCACCGTAGGAGGTCTCTACGAGGAGGCCCCCGTTGATCATGTAATCGACAACAAAAAAGTTTCTTTTCGTTGCATGGTGTACGGTGACACGTTGAAAAAAAATTGAAATTGAATTTTGCCAATATGCCATATCACAGACCTTCTGAGTCTTTATGATTCCTTCTGAATCCTTTTGAGTCTTTCCGAGTCTTCGTTGAAAATGACCATCGATCACACGCTACCCACTGACGTATGGAGTCAAATCGTGACGTATGCCGACACATGCGACGATGCGTGGACAATGACCCTCATCGATAGAAGCACGCACAAGGTGCGCTCCGATGTGAACGCCATCGTGGGCCTGCTCATGCGCAAGAACGCTGACAATGTGATCCACGCCCTGTGCAAGGCGGTCGAGAGATGCCCTGACGAGGACAAGGACTTCTTCTCCGCCGTCATCCGACGCTTCGTCAAGGACGTCACGAGCGCCCACGGCGTTTCAGGCATCGATGCGAAGAATGATGACGGCCAGACGCCCTTGATGCTCGCATGCCATCGCGGCAGCGTAGTTGGTGTCAACCTGCTGCTGGACCAGGGCGCTTCGGCTAAGATCTGTGACCGCTTTTTCGGGTGGACCCCCATCAATTACGCCGCCCACAAAGGGCACTTGGATGTCATTGTTGCGCTATTGGGTCGCGGCATCGACGTGAACATGTCAAGCGACATAAGGGGAGCTACCGCGCTGATGGTGGCCGCTTCCGAGGGCCACGTCGAGGTGGTCAAGACGCTGCTGGACGGCGGCGCGAGCGTCAACCACGAAAACGAGTACGGATATACCGCGCTGATGATGGCCGCTCAAGATGGCCACGTCGATGTGGTCAAGACGCTGCTGGACGGCGGCGCGAGCGTCAACTACGAAAACGAGTATGGATATACCGCGCTGATGATGGCCGCTTCCGAGGGCCACGTCGAGGTGGTCACGGTGCTGGTGGACGGCGTCGCGAGCGTCGATGACGCAACAAACGCGCTGATTACAGCCGCTCACGAGGGGCACGTCGATGTGGTCAAGACGCTGCTGGACTGTGGTGTGTTCAAGACGCTGCCGGACGGCGGTCGCGCGAGCGTCAACTACGTAAACGCAAACGGAGCTAACGCGCTGATGATGGCCGCTCACGAGGGCCACGTCGATGTGGTCAAGGCGCTGCTGGACGACCGCCGCGTGAGCGTCAACCACGCAAACGCAAGCGGAGCTAACGCGCTGATGATGGCCGCTCACGAGGGCCACGTCGATGTGGTCAAGATGCTAATGGACGTCGGCGCGGTAATCTGAAATGGAATTACCGCGCTTTTTTTATAGCATAAAACCTACATCTACACCTACATCTACACCTACATGTATCTACCAATATGGGTTCGGGGGCAACAGCATCAGATACCACGACATTTCGATACGCCGATGTCTGGAAGCAATGGCAATCATCAAGAACCAATAGAAAAACTCATTTCGAGAACTCGAAAATGATTGCTCACGATTACCGCGTCGACTACAATGCGATCAAAGATGCGATAAAGTTCCCGGAAGAAGAGCCGACCAAAAAGAAGAACAACGCGGCTGTAGTACAACGGAAGCAGCCCTTTCTACACAATGGCATGACTGCGTACCGTATCGACGCAAACGACCCCTTGGTCACCATCCATAAGCGTCGATACGCCCACGGTGCATACATCGTCTTTCCGCGTATCCGCAACCCTAACAACATGGACGCCGCGATGGCCTCCATCCATCGTAAGAAAGAGATGTACATCGTTGACATATGCGAAAAGTCGTGCCAGGCCGAGGATGATGACGACGATGCTCAAGGACCGACTTCAATAAATACCTCAACGAACGTGTTCACCGCCGATCACTTTTCGTTTGTCGTGAACCCCGGTGCCCCGTCCGCGTCACGATTGCGCTTTCACCGCACAGAGTATGTTCCAGTGACGGCAGAGACCGGACGTAGCCTGAGAATCGACTCTCCGCTGCCCCTGGAATTTCCGTTAGACTCTCTGCAGTCGCGCCTATCGCAAGAGATGTTGACCCGGTACAAGCGATGGGTATGCGATATCTTCAAGCGACTATCGGACCCAAATAATGATGATGATCATCATCATCCTGCATCATCATCAATAGGAGGCGGCCTATCGTCCCGCTCACGACACTTGCATCGGCCATTATCGATCAAGTCATTCGACGAGTTATGGTACCGCCTACCCATCGCGCGCATGCTCGTGTTTGCGGTGCCGACTCCGACGCTTTCAACAGATGATGTGCCAACGCACGATGTGACCGTGTTTGTGCAATCTCGTGCCTCTCCTCCGAAAGGCATCATGCAACACGCGCGTTGTTTCCGGATGGCGTCCTCTAGCGTCATTCATCGAGTCAAGCTAGAGGCAAAAATCGCCAAAGCCTTTAGCGGCGTGCAGTGGTCTGAAATGTCGCGTACCAAGGCTTTGACGATCGATGGTTGACCCAAGGGATTAGAGACCGCATGTCATGGCCACGCGAGCTCGGTCGGTCGCTGGGATCCCCCCATCGCCGCAAGGCGATGGGCCCCCCCCGACTCCCTCGGTCGCGCGTTCTCGGTCGTCGGCGTATGCACGCCGACTCACTCGCCATGATCGGCGCCCTTGGCGCAGTAAAATAGTGGTTTGCGTGCCACGCAATCATCTTGTGGATATAAAATGAAAACATGCGCCGGCGCTGGATGAGAAAAATCGCGTGTCACAGTAATCTACACAGTCATCGTCGCGCTGAATTTGACCGCATCGCCATGGCATCGACAACGATGTCTATGCAAGAACTCATTGAACCCGCATCGTCAACTCATACTACCACAACTACCACTACTACCACTACAAATACCACTGCAAAAGGCACCGCACACGTGTCCAAGAAGCGCTTTGGCGAGATCAAGAATCTTATTGAAGGCTCCATCGCCGATGCTCAACTTGCATCCGAGCTCATCATCGGCATTCAACGCATTCTAAACTACGACCCATCGGCAAGCACATGCACGCCCGCGCAGCGTCGCTATGTGCAGCAATGGCGGCAGCGCAAGGTCGAGGAGACGGGGAAGACCCTCTACGAGATCGTGGGTGGCAAAGCAAAGTATGCCGCGCGCAAGGAGCAAAACAAATCGCATGAGCGCGTTTAAAGACCGCACATTTTTTTTCTTGATATTTACTAACAATACAAAAAATTTAATAATAGTCGACCAACGATTGTGATGTCGTCAACGCCACTTGCATCGATATGGAACTCGCCCAAGGTCCATAAAGACGTTCGATCGATGCACGATTGGCTCATCGCGAATGCCGAGACCGTGGGTGACACGATCTTGATGCCATTGTGCGGTCCCAAGGGTAAGAACCCCGAGTTTGCGCATCGCACGTCTCCATGGACATGGACCGAATGCAGCCAGGCGCTGGCAAGGTCGCCATCAAATTGCAAATGGGGCATCTTGCTCGACAAGATATGCGTGGTGGATGTCGACACGGCCGATGCTGGCGAAGCGATCAAGCGTCTTTGTGAAATCGACATGGATGTGCGTCGAGCGTTGGAAAGTTGTCCAATTCAGTTGACATCCAAAGGGCGCCATTACTTGTTTGCCCGGCCCGCGTGGGCGGATGCAGAGGGCTATTGGGATGGCGCGCGGCAGCATGATATCGGTGCAGACTTCAAGACGCGTTGCAGGACCGGGACGCGGGGCGTGCTCGTCGTGTCCCCATCGCAAGACAAGCAGTGGCTCGCAGACCGTGCACCGTGGTCGCCCGGCATGACGCTCCCAGAGATCCCCCGTGCGCTTGCCGACCTTGTTGCGAAGCCGCGGTGTGGTACCAACGCGACATCGTCGCACGCTACCAACGCAAGGAGGAAGAAGCCGTCCGCCGCTATCATAGCATCCTCATCAACGGATCGTGTGGTGGATGCCGCGATCCGCCAGCCGCAGAGCGCACAGACCGCTTCTTCTGTGGAGCGCTTGCTCCTGTTACTAAACAAGACGCGTTGGGACGATCGGAGCATGTGGCGCGACATCGCGACGGCGCTCAAGAACGAGTATGGCGATGCGTACAAGGACCTCTGGAAGCGCCTGTCGCAGATCAGCGCCAAGTACGATGAGGCCGCGGCCGAGGTCCTATGGGCGTCCGTATCGCGGAGCGACTACAGTGGCCCGGCGCTGACGATGCGCACTGTGCACACATGGGCCCTCGCCGACAACCCCATCGGCTACCATGTGTACAAGATGAGCACGATCCCATCGAGCGTCAAGGACAAATACGACCAAGACGACCGCGGCCTGGGCGAGATTGCTGGCGACCTGTTGAAACATGCGGTGAAGCGCGTGGACAAGTCTTCCTACTACTACTTTGACCCGAGTGTGACGGCGTGGGTGCCCTGTGATGACTCGCGGCTGCGCTTGATCGTGAGCCACGCTTTGGAAGAGGCGCTCACTGATCTGAGCGCGTGCTTCTCGCTGCAGCTGTCTGGGGCACGCCGTGCGACGACCCTAGACGACCCCGACCGCGAGATCGCGGCCCTTGAGGCGAAGCGTGACAAGGTCCTGTCGACAATAAAATACGTGCGCACATACAATGGCATGTCGCGCGTGATGCATGTCGCATCGCCGCTCTTTGCCGATCCGAACTTCAAGCAACGGCTCGACTCGATCCCGCATTTACTTGGCGTCAAGAACGGCGTGGTGGATCTGCGCGATGGCAAGCTCCGCGCACGCATACCGGAAGACATGATCTGCAATATCCTGGATGTCGAGTACGATCCCTGTGCCGATACCTCGCTCATGGATGCGCTGGTCCTATCGGCCATGGCAGATGATGCAGAGATGGCGCGGTTCCTGCAGAAGCTGCTCGGCTACGGCATCACCGGCGATGTGTGCGAGGAGATATTCCCCGTGTTCACGGGGTCGGGTCGGAACGCCAAGGGCACGCTCTCTCAGCTCCTGCAAAAGCTGCTGGGCGACTTTTACAAGGAGATGAATTGCGCGGTGATCGTGGACCGCAACGTATGCAACATTGATGCCGAGCGCGCAAAGCTCTTGGGCGGGCGCGTGGCGGTCTTCAACGAGCTGCGTCCTGGCGACAAGCTCAAGACCAACGAGGTGCAGCTCCTCTCCGGTGGCGACGGCATTCCCGCCAAGCCCATGTACAAAGACCCGC
>JACCDU011071176.1_pt1 | contig 19237 bp, 18 predicted proteins | sample 7446081 | NCBI WGS metagenome assembly JACCDU01 (sample SAMN15323447, study PRJNA562643) | freshwater metagenome | isolation source: river surface water | place: USA:Blue River Watershed | collected 2017-08-17
TATCTATTAGCCACCTGGCACCCCAGCACACGGCCAGCCTCACTCGAATTTGACAAAGAAGCTCCTCTCAACTGGATTGGCCTGACGATCAAGCGCCACGAGCAGCAGGGCGAAGACAAGGCCATCGTTGAATTTGTTGCCCGATACAAGGTTGGTGGTCGCGCCCATCGATTGCACGAAACAAGCCGATTTGTACTTGAGAACGGGTGCTGGTGTTACGTCGATGGCGATATACATGACTAGTTTTGTAGGTAAACTAACGCAAAACCACCCCACTAAGGATTAACCATGAACATTAAAACTACCGCCCTGTGTGTCGCCGCTGTTGCTGTTATTGCTGGCTGCGCCACCCCATCAGAACTCCGTGGTCGTCAGGTTACCTTTGCTGCATCGAGCACCGCACCGAATGCAGAAAAGACTCTGAACTGTGTTGCCAAGGGTTGGGAACAAGCTACGCAACAGCAAGTCACTCTTAGCGCCTATGACAAAGGTTACACAGCTGTGGCTGAGTCCAGAACCCTGTGGGGCATGAACACCGATTTCGTAATCGATTCGGGTAACGCTAAAACTGGTGGTGCTGTATTCCAGATGTGGTCCAGCATGAAACCAAGCCAAACGAACAAGCTGATCGACATTATTCAGCCCTGTTTGTAATGCGTTTAAGCGGGAGACCAGTTTAGACACCCTCTCGCTCAACACTTCAAAACAAAGCCGTCTTTAATGTGCTTGCCTTAAATTAAAGACGGCTTTAATATTGGTTCATGTCTTTTAAAGAAGCTTTAATTGCCTTCTACATGCCATGACCAGAACAACTGGCGCTTTCGTCACCACCAGCGCTGTCGGCGAATCAGTTCAGGCATTTGTGCCTAACCCCTTGCCACCCGCAAATCCTGCATTAGCCCCGGAGGTTTATGCGGATTTGAATCACGCGGCAGAGTTAGCGCTTGCCCGGTTATCCGGCGTTGCCGGTTTGGCACCTTCAGTTGATTGGCTTCTGTATAGCGCAGTTCGCAAAGAAGCCTTACTGACGTCTCAGATTGAAGGCACGCAGGCCTCATTAACGGATCTATTTGATAGCGAAGCAGGTGTTCCTGTTCGCAACGCCGATGATGTGGAAGAAGTGACCAACTACTTGCGTGCTTTTCGTCTGGTACAGGAGAACTTACGCTCAGCAGATGGTTTACCCATTAGCAGCCGTTTGATTTGCGATGCCCATCGTTTATTGATGGACGGTGTACGTGGCGGCAGCAAGCAACCTGGTGAGATTCGCCGTTCACAAAACTGGATTGGCGGCACACGACCGGGTAATGCCGTGTTTGTACCCCCGCCACCTCAAAGGGTCGGCGAACTATTGGCCGGCCTTGAGCACTTTATTCATGATGAGCAGTCGGCTTTACCACCTCTGGTAAAGATTGCACTGGTTCACGCACAGTTTGAAACGATTCACCCTTTTCTCGACGGCAACGGCCGCATGGGTCGACTGTTGATCGCCGCATTACTGGAGCACTGGAAATTACTTACAGAGCCGCTGCTATATCTAAGCGGCTACTTGAAAGCACACCTGATGACTTACTATCGTCGCCTATCCGATATTCGGACCGAGGGTGACTGGGAACCTTGGATTCGGTTTTTCCTAGAAGGTGTCATTGAGTCTGCCAGCGAAGCGGAAAGAAACGTCATCGGGCTTGCCACTATGGTGGCACAAGATCGACAACGAGTACTGGCCTTACCTAAGGTCAGCACAATGACGGTACGACTGTTTGAATTACTGCCCACCATGCCACGGTTTAACGTCGAACATGTGCGCGAGCGCTTGGAAACAACTTTTCCCACAGCCAATGCGGCGGTTGCAGCACTGGAGGCCTTGGGTGTTGTGGTGGAGACCACCGGTCAAAAGAAAAATCGTTGCTACAGCTACCAGAAGTACGTGTCGTTTCTAGATCGATGATTTTTTAAATGGCACTGATCCCTGTTTTGATGATCAGCAAGCTCACCACAATTACAAATGCCCAGCGCACAAACCCGGCCCCGTGTTTGAGCGCCAGGTGGCTACCGATCAGGCTGCCGGCCACGTTAACAACGGCCATCATCAGGCCGATATGCCACCAGACGTGGCCTTTTAACGCGAACAGAATAATTGCGGCAACGTTGGTGGCCACGTTGAGCAGTTTGGCCGATGCCGAAGCGTTGAGAAAGTCGTAGCCCAGAAAGCGCACGAACAGAAAAATAAAGAAGCTGCCGGTGCCGGGACCAAAGAAACCATCATACCAGCCGATGACGGCGCCAATGGCGCAGGCGGTGACTTGCTCGAATCGGCGATTCGGATGGGGCTGGTGCGTGGTGCCGAGATCTTTTTTAACCAGGGTGTAGATCAACACGGCCACCAGGATGAGCGGTACGAGCTTGCGCAGAAAGGCCGGGTCGATCTGAGTCACGTTCCAGGCGCCGATAAAACTACCGAGTAACGCGCACAGGGCGGCCGGCAGCAATGCATGCCAGCGCATATCGACGCGGCGACTATAGCGCCAGGTGGCAAAAGCAGTACCCCAAACGGAGGCGCATTTGTTGGTGCCCAGCAAGGTGGCCGGGGGTGCGCTGGGATAAACGACAAATAGTGCCGGTACGAGAATGAGACCGCCACCGCCGACAATCGCATCGATCAGGCCGGCAAACCCGGAGGCCAGCAGTATGAGCGCGGTTTCCATGTCACCGTAAAACGGCCCAGTATGGGCCGTTCATTTAATGCTTAGTTGCCGCGCGCCAGGTTCTCGAAGCGGGTGTATTCGCCGAGGAAGGCCAGGCTGACAGTACCGGTGGGGCCGTTACGCTGCTTACCGATAATGACTTCGGCCATGCCCTTATCCGGCGTATCCGGTTTGTAGTAATCCTCACGGTACATCATGAGGATTACGTCGGCATCCTGTTCAATCGCACCGGATTCACGCAAGTCACTCATCATGGGGCGCTTGTCGGTACGCTCTTCCACCTTACGGGAAAGCTGCGAGAGTGCAATGATGGGTACTTCCAGCTCACGCGCCAGGGCTTTGAGCGAGCGGGAAATTTCCGACACTTCGGTGGCGCGGTTTTCATTCTGACGCGACGAACCCATCAGCTGGATGTAGTCGATGACGATCAAGCCGAGCTTGCCGACCTGGCGCTTGAGGCGACGAGCACGTCCGCGCAGGTCGGTGGGGTTCATCCCGCCGGTTTCATCAATGTGCATGGGGGCTTCGTGCAGCTTGCCCAGGGCATAGGTGAGGCGGGACCATTCGTCGTCGGTCAGGCGACCAGTACGTACGCGGTGCGAATCCAGTCGGCCAATCGAAGCCAACATACGCATGGCAAGCTGGGTGCCGCCCATTTCCATGGAGAACACGGCGACCGGTAGGCCCACATCCACGGCCACGTATTCGGCAATGTTCAAAGCGAAGGCGGTGTTGTGCGTCACGACATCGTGGTCAGTGACGTACAAACGGGTTGGGTGGCTGACCGAGATACACTGACATTCGGTCGTGCGTACCGGCTCGATGCTCGTGAAGTTCAGGCGTTTCTCACGTACCCAGGTGGCCGGTAAACGAGCCACCTTGTCGGAGAGTAGGAACAACGATTGCGGTTGCGGGTGATTGATATGACACACCCAGGCCAATTTGCCAGGCGTGCGCACGCCGTCTTTGTTGGTGAAGTGCGGTTGCTTGGTCGTGATACTGCACCAACCACCGAGCGAACGTACCAACTCGGCCACATCGTTGGCCATTTGTTCGCTGGCGGTGGACAGGCGCACACTGCCCCACTTTTCAACCCAGCCATCAGTATCGAGGAGGCCGCGCAGGACATTGAGGCGCACATCGCGCTTGGCTTCGAGATACTGACGCGGAATAAACTTGGTGGCGCTGTCGGTACCCCAGAGACCGAGATCCGTGAGGGCTTCCTTGATTTCGTTGGGCTGAGAACCCGCGAAACCCGGCGCGTGGCCACGGTCTTCACGCACAAGGCGGTAATCGTAATTGCCGGCATGCGTGACGGTCATGGCTTCTGGCAGTGCGGCCTGAATCCGCTGCAGCATTTCTGCCGAAGCGGTGGAGAAGCGCAGGGCGCTACCGCTCAATGAACCATCGCCCAGCAAGGCGCCAAGTAACCAGGCATCAACCGGCAATGCATCATTGTGACCAAAGTCACCGGTATGCGGGTCGATCCAGAGGCGGTTCTGATAACGCGTTTTGCCCAGCATGGTGATCAGCTTTTCGGTGTTGATCACCCGCGGCGCATGCCAGTCGCGATACATGACGCGCCAGAGGTGCTCGGCACAGCACTCGGTGCTACGCCCATCAGACAACGTGACTTTGTAGACCTGACGCAACCCCTGCGGGTAGATGCCGGTGACCATCGAGGGCTGGCCATCCACGGACGCCAGCGCATCGCCGACCTGCAGATCCCCCATGCGCTTCCAGCCGGTACGCGTACGAACCTGCGCATCCAGTGGCTGGGCTTTACCCATACTCGGGCGTCCGGCGACGATGATAAGGTCACCCGGTTGTAGGCCCGAGGTCATGCGGTCGAGATCGGTAAAGCCAGTCGGCACACCGGTGATTTCAGAGGGGTTCTCGCGGTCGTGCAGTTCCTGAATACGCTCAACCACCTGCGTCAGCAGCGGGTTGATGTGCACAAAACCCTGTTGGGCTCGGGCACCCATTTCTGCAATGGCAAATACTTTCTGCTCGGCGGTATCCAGCAGCTCTTTGGCGTCACGCCCCAGCGGATTGAGTGCATCGGTGGCGATTTCGTCACCGGCGACAACGAGGTGACGTAGCACGGCGCGCTCACGCACGATTTCGGCATAGCGGCGGATGTTGGCGGCCGATGGCGTGTTAGCGGCCAGTTCGCCGAGGTAAGCCAGGCCACCGGTATCATCGGTCAGACCAGCCTGTTCGATGGATTCGGAAACGGTGATCACATCGGCGGGTTTGCCGCGTTCAAGCAGACGGGTGATGTGCTGATAGATCAGCCGGTGTTCGCTACGGTAGAAATCCGGCTCAGAGATGAGGTCGGTAACGCGGTCCAGAGATTCGTTGTCCAGCAGCAGACCACCCAGCACGGATTGCTCGGCTTCGATGGAGTGCGGCGGTACGCGCAGCTGCGCGATGGCCGGGTCGATCGGTTTCGCCTGATTGGCGAAATTACCTTTACGGGGCGAACGGGAGAATTCTGAACTCATAACGCGTAATGATACCGGCTAATAGGTAAAAACCCGGAGGTAAAAAACCCGGAAGCAAAAAGCCCGGCACGAGGCCGGGCTTTCCTGAATCCGAATGAACCGGATTACTGGGCGGCAACCACCGTCACAACGATGCCAACCACCACGTCGGTGTGCAGACCGATTTCCAGCGGGAATTCGCCGATGGTCTTGAGCGGGCCGGTCGGCATGCGCACGTCCGACTTCTCAACCTTGAAGCCCTTGGCTTCGAGGGCTTCGGCGATGTCAAAGTTGACAACCGAACCGAACAGACGGCCATCAACACCGGCCTTACGGGCGATTTCGATGGTCAGACCGTTCAGCTTCTCACCCACAGCTTGAGCAGCAGCCAGCTTTTCAGCGGCCAGCTTTTCCAGCTCGGCGCGACGCTCGGCGAACTCGGCCAGAGCAGCCGTGGTGGCACGCTTGGCTTTTCCGTTGGGGATCAGGAAGTTACGGGCGTAACCGTCCTTAACTTTAACAACATCACCCAGGTTACCCAGGTTAACGACTTTTTCGAGAAGAATGATTTGCATCGCGATTACCCGTTGTGGTTGTCGGTGAAGGGCAGCAGGGCCAGGAAGCGAGCACGCTTGATGGCCAGGCCGAGCTGACGCTGATAGCCCGCCTTGGTACCGGTCAGACGTGCCGGCATGATCTTGGCGTTTTCAGCAATGTAGTCTTTCAGAACGTCGACATCCTTGTAGTCGATCTGTTCAACTTTTTCTGCCGAGAAGCGGCAGAACTTGCGGCGCTTGAAGAGGCCACCGCCACGATTACGCTTATTGCGATCGTCTTTCTTCTTGGTATTGTTAGTACGTCCAGTCATGATGGATTCCTTCGAGGAAATTTACGTTTCTTGAAATTCAATGGATTCGAGGTGCAGGATCAGTTGACGACTTTTGAGGCTCTTGGCGGCCAGGAAGCCTGTGGCAGTTAAGCGGGTTCCAGTCTGGGCGGCGGCTAGCTGGTGGGCCAGTTCGCCAAGGGCTTTGACAGGAACATCACAGGTGACCTGACGTTTGAGACCGGCTTCCTGCTGATCGGAGTGGTGTCCTAGCGATGCTTCCGTTACCGGAATGCCGGCCGGTGTGTACCGGATCGGCTGGACGCTGAGGATTTGCCCCGAGAGCTGAACCCGATTAATCGTCAATGCTTCTGTATCGCCGAATCAGCAAATTAGGAAGCGGCAGCTTCGGTCGTAACCGGCTTGGCCTTTTCTTCCTTCATCATCGGCGAAGGCTCGGTGATGGCGCGCTTCTGCTTCATCGTCAGGTGACGCAGAACGGCATCGTTGAACTTGAAGGCGTGCTCGAGTTCAGCCAGGGTTTCACCGTTACATTCGATGTTCATCAGAACGTAGTGGGCTTTGTGCACCTTGTTGATCGGGTAAGCCATCTGACGGCGGCCCCAGTCTTCCAGGCGGTGAATCACACCATTCTGGCCAGTGATCAGCGTTTTGTAACGCTCAACCATCGCCGGCACCTGTTCGGACTGATCCGGGTGGACGATGAATACGATTTCGTAATGACGCATGTAGACTCCTTTTGGCTAATACCCCCCGCCATGCGAATTGCGGTGGGGCAAGGTGGAAAACCCGAGATTCTATAACAGAATCAGGATCAAAGCCAGTCCGACTCGGTTTTGCCGCTGCCCTGCAGGGCCGTTTGCACCACGCCGCGGCTGAGATCGGGGGCAAAGTCCTCAATGAAGTCGTATTCGAAACGGCGCAGTAAGGTGCCCCGACGGATACCGACGTAGGTGGTATTGGCCGGAAACAGATGACGGGCCCGGATTTCACAAAGGCCGGAAACAGAATCCCGTTGCGGATCAAAGGCATGCTCGGCGATGATGCCAACCCCCATGCCCAGACCGACGTAGGTTTTGATCACATCGGCATCCAGGGCATCGAGCACGATGCGGGGCGACAAGCCGAGCCGCTCAAAGACGGCATCAATGCGGGTACGGCCAGCCACGCCACGGACGTAGGTAATCAGCGGGTAGGCCGCCACATCGGCCAGGTTCACTTCAGCCTTCTCCAGCAGCGGGTGCCCGGCCGGCACGACCAGGGCATGGTGCCATTGCCGGCACGGCAACGCCACAACGCCGGGCGCGTCTTTCAGAGCCTCGGTGGCGATCGCTAGGTCGACATCCCCCCGTACCAGCCACTCGCCAAATTGATCCGGCATACCCTGGTGCAGGGTCAGCGTGACTTCCGGATAGCGGTCACGGAAATGAGAGACCGCTTCGGGCAGCGCATAGCGGGCCTGGGTGTGGGTGGTAGCAATGACCAGCGAACCATGCTGGCCGTGGGTGTAGTCCGCCACATAGCGTTTGAGGTTATCGGCCTCGGCGAGTATGCGCCGGGCATGGGCCAGTATCTGGGCGCCGGCTTCGGTCACGCCGGTCAGGCGCTTGCCGACCCGTTCGAAGAGGGTGATACCCAGATCGTTCTCCAGCTGCTTGATCTGCTTGGAGACACCGGGTTGGGAGGTAAACAGGGCCTCGGCCGCGTCGGAGACGTTATAGCCGCGCTGCGCCACTTCTACGAGATAACGGAGCTGTTGCAAGGTCATGGTGCACCCATTAGTAAATTACTAAAAGTTATAGCATTCTAACCATATATTCTTTTACGTTGCATTAGTGCGCTGCTAGGATGGCGACCTTGTTGAATGATTGCACTGCACCACTATGGATTTTCTCTACACCGCTTCGGGCTTTTTTGTCGGACTCATCGTCGGTATGACCGGGGTGGGTGGCGGCTCGCTGATGACGCCGCTGCTGGTGCTGCTGTTCGGCGTTGCGCCGGCCACCGCCGTAGGCACCGACCTCCTCTACGCCGCCCTAACCAAGACCGGTGGTACCGTGGCCCACGGCCGCAAGGGTCATGTAGACTGGCAGATCGTCACTCGTCTGGGGACCGGCAGCATTCCGGCAGCCGCTATAACGTTGTATGTGCTGGCACAACTGCCGGGCCACGGTAAGGAAGTGGGCCACATCATGGCCGTGGCGCTCGGTTTCGCCCTGTTTCTGACGGCGGGCGCCATTTTTCTGCGGGATAAGCTGCTGCGCTATGCCCGCAAACATGAAGATTCGTTCATCCAACGCCATGTGGCGAGCGTGACCATCCTGGTGGGCGCTATTCTGGGTGTGCTGGTCACCATTTCCTCGGTAGGCGCTGGTGCCCTGGGTGTGACCGCGCTGTTTTTCCTCTATCCGCGCATTGGCACGCTTAAAATTGTGGCCAGTGACATTGCCCATGCCGTGCCGCTCACCGCCATTGCCGGTGTTGGTCACTGGTATCTGGGCAGTGTGGATTTCGATCTGCTGGGCGCCCTGCTGCTTGGCTCGCTCCCCGGTATCTGGGTGGGCAGCCATATCGCCAGCAAGGTGCCGGAAAAATTTTTGCGCAGTCTGCTGGCGACGATGCTGATTATTATCGGCACCAAGCTTGTCCTGTCCTAACTTCTAAAAACAGTCCTCCCAAAGAGAAGCACTATGTACCGTTACGATGATGTTGACCGCGCGATGGTGAAAGCCCGCGTTGCCCAGTTCCGTGACCAGACCCACCGCTGGCAGGCTGGCGAACTGAGCGATGAAGAGTTCCGCCCGCTGCGCCTGCAGAATGGTCTCTATATGCAGCGTCATGCGCCAATGCTGCGTATTGCCGTACCTTACGGCATGATCTCGTCGGCCCAGCTGCGCGTACTGGCCGCCGTGGCGCGTGAAGAAGACAAGGGTTATGCTCATTTCACGACGCGTCACAACCTGCAGTACAACTGGATCCCCATGGCGCGCGTCCCGGATGTGCTGGCGCGATTGGCCGAGGCGGAGATGCACGCCATTCAAACGTCGGGCAACTGTATCCGTAACGTAACCAGCGACCAGTTTGCCGGCATCGCCCCGGACGAAGTGGTGGATACGCGCCCGCTGGCAGAGATCATTCGTCAGTGGAGCACCTTCCACCCGGAGTTCGCTTTTCTGCCACGTAAGTTCAAGATTGCCGTGCATGGCGCCGAGCGCGACCGCGCCGTGGTGCAGGTACATGACATCGGCCTGCACCTCTACAGAGACCACCAAGGCGATGTCGTCGCCCGGGTCTGGGTGGGCGGTGGCCTGGGGCGCACGCCGATTCTGGGCGAAGTGATTCACGAAGCCCTGCCCTGGCGGCATCTGCTCTCCTATATGGAAGCGATCATCCGCGTGTATAACCTGGAAGGCCGTCGCGACAACCCCTACAAGGCCCGTATCAAGATTCTGGTGAAAGCGCTGGGGATTGAAGAATTCCGCCGCAAGGTCGATGCCGAGTGGGCTGCTCTGAAAGACGGCCCGGCCACGATTACCGATGCCGAGCTGGCCCGGATCTCAGCCTATTTCGTCGATCCACTCTACGCACAGCTGCCGGAAACCGATGCCGATTACGAAGCACGGTTTGCCAGCGACAAGGCCTTTGCCCGCTGGGTACAGCAGAACGTGCACGCACACCGCGTGCCGGGCTATCGCGCCGTCACACTCTCGCTGAAGAAAAAGGGCATCGCCCCGGGCGACATCACCGATGCACAAATGGACGCGGTGGCCGACATTGCCGACGCCTACAGCTTTGGTGAAGTACGTTCGTCGCACGAACAGAATGTGGTGCTGTCGGATGTCGAACTGCGCAAGCTACCGGCGCTCTACGATGTCGCCAAGGCACTGGGACTGGCCAGCCCAACCGTGGGTCTGCTGACCGATATTATCTGCTGCCCAGGTGGAGATTTCTGTGATCTGGCCAATGCCAAGTCGATCCCGATTGCCAAGGCCATCATGGAGCGCTTTGACGACCTGGATTACCTGCACGATATCGGCGAACTGGATCTGAATATCTCGGGCTGTATGAACGCTTGTGGCCACCATCACGTGGGCCATATCGGCGTACTCGGAGTCGATAAGAATGATGAGGAGTGGTACCAGGTCACCATCGGCGGCCGTCAGGGTAACGACACACGACTGGGCAAAGTCATTGGCCCGTCGTTTGCTGCAGCCGACATGCCGGATGTGGTAACCAAGCTGCTGGAAACTTACGTCAGCCTGCGCGAGCCGGAAGAACGTTTTGTGGACACGGTGGTACGCGTGGGTCTTGATCCTTTCAAGACCCGCGTTTACGGAGACAAAAACAAGAAGAAGGAGGCCGCAAATGGCTGAAATCCTGAAAAACGGCCAGGTGCATGACGATGCCTGGCAGGTGCTGCGCCCGGAAGCGGAAACCGATCCGGCAGCGCTCCCAGTGCCCGCCGGCCAATGGCTGGTGCCCTTCAATGTGTGGCAGTCTCAGGCCGCTGCTCTGACCGCGCGCGCTGCATCCCATAAAGACGTGGGTGTCTGGCTGTCACCGAACGATGACCTGGCTGAAGTCGCCAAATCCTTCAGTCTCTGGCCTTTGGTAGCGATTGACTTCCCGAAGTTCACCGACGGCCGCGGTTATTCCATCGCCTGGCGTCTACGCAATCATTACCAATACCAGGGCGAGCTGCGAGCCATTGGCAATGTGCTGGTGGATCAACTGTTCTTCATGCTGCGCGTGGGATTCGATTCGCTGGCGCTGGATCCGCAGGTGTCTACAGCAAGCGCCGAACGCAATCTGACGCCCTTCCCGGATACTTATCAGGGTTCGACCGACAATCCGCTGCCGCTGTTCCGCCGGATCGTACGGCGCTAATCGGAGCCGATCATGACGACCTCTCCTATTTCCAGTATGGCCAACGTTTCAACCATTGCCGCACCGGTCGCGAAACGCCAGCCCCCTGATGCCGCCCTACAGGCCGCCGTGGCTGAAAAATCAGCCCTGGTGATGGCACGTTTGAACTCGATCATTGCGCGCCACCCGAACGTGGTGTTTGCCAATAGTCTGGGTGCAGAAGATATGGTGCTGGTTGATATGATCTGCCAGGACAACCTGCCCATTGGTATTTTTACGCTGGACACCGGCCGTCTCAATGAAGAGACCTATACGCTGCTGGAACAGGTGCAAAAGCATTACGCCAACTGCAATTTTCAGATCATGACACCGGACTACCAGTTGCTGGAGCCATGGGTGCGCGAACACGGCATCAATGGTTTCTATGACTCGGTCGAGAATCGTAAAGCCTGCTGCAACATCCGCAAGCTGGAACCGTTGGCCCGCGCTCTGAAGGGCCAGGATGCCTGGATCACCGGTCTGCGTGCTGCACAGTCGGTGACGCGCCAGAATATGGATTGGGAAGATTTCGACACGCTGAATAACCTGCCGAAGTTCAACCCGCTCATCGAATGGTCAGAAAAAGAGATCTGGGCCTATATTGATCTGAACCAGGTTCCGTACAACGCACTGCATGACCGCTTCTATCCGTCGATTGGCTGCGCCCCCTGTACGCGCGCCATTTCGGCCGGCGAGGATGTCCGTGCCGGCCGCTGGTGGTGGGAAAACCCGGAAACCAAGGAATGCGGCCTGCACAAGGCTAAATGAACGCCCAACGAGCGCCCAATCATCCCCATACAGTCACCCTGTAAAATAGCGTCCTATGACACAACACGTCCCTACTCTCTCTCACCTCGACTGGCTGGAAGCAGAAGCGATCCAGATCATGCGCGAGGTTGCCGGTCAATGCGAACGCCCCGCCCTGCTCTTTTCGGGCGGCAAGGATTCGATCTGCATGTTGCGTATCGCCGAAAAGGCGTTCCGCCCGGCCAAGTTTCCGTTCCCGCTGGTCCACATTGACACCGGCCACAACTATCCGGAAGTGATCGACTTCCGTGATCGTCGTGCTGCCGAACTGGGTGAGCGCCTGATCGTGCGCTCACTGGAAGATTCGATGAAGCGTGGCACCATCGTGCTGAAATCAGCCGATGAATCACGCAACCGTCATCAATCGGTGACGCTGCTGGAAACCATTGCCGAATTCGAATTCGACTGCCTGATCGGTGGCGCCCGCCGCGACGAAGAAAAGGCCCGCGCCAAAGAACGGATTTTCAGCTTCCGCGATGACTTCGGCCAGTGGGATCCGAAGAACCAGCGCCCGGAACTGTGGGATCTGTATAACGCACGTGTGCACAAGGGCGAACATATGCGCGCCTTCCCGATCTCGAACTGGACCGAGCTGGATGTGTGGCAATACATCGAACGTGAAAAACTCGAACTGCCGTCGATCTATTTCGCTCACACGCGCCCCATCGTGCGTCGTGGCAACGGCATTGTGCCGATTACCCATCTGACCCCAGCCAAGCCGGGTGAAGACGTGGTTGATCTGCAAGTACGCTTCCGCACCGTAGGCGACATCAGCTGTACCGCTCCGGTGATCAGCGATGCCGACAACATCGAAAAGATTATTGCCGAAACTGCCGGCACCACCATTAGCGAACGTGGCGCCACGCGTCTGGATGACCAGGCCAGCGAAGCCGCCATGGAACAACGTAAGAAAGAGGGCTACTTCTGATGACGAGCCAACACCCCATTGAAGATCATGGCCTGCTGCGTTTTCTGACCTGTGGCAGCGTGGATGATGGCAAGAGCACCCTGATCGGTCGCCTGCTGTTTGACACCAAAGCCATTCTGGTTGATACGCTGAGCAATCTGGAGCGCACTTCGCAACGTCGCGGCCTCACCAGCGTGGATCTATCACTGCTCACCGACGGCCTGCAGGCCGAACGCGAACAGGGTATTACGATTGATGTCGCCTACCGCTATTTCTCGACCGGCACCCGCAAGTACATCATCGCCGATGCACCGGGGCACGAACAGTACACACGCAATATGGTCACCGCCGCGTCCACGGCCGATGTCGCCATCATTCTGGTGGATGCACGTCGCGGCATCCTGACCCAGACACGCCGTCACGCCAAGGTCTGCCAGCTCATGGGCATTCCGCAGGTCATCGTCGCCATCAACAAGATGGACCTGGTCAACTTTGATCCACAGGTCTTCGCCAAGCTACAGGAAGAATTTGCCGAAGTGGCGGCGACCATTGGCCTGGCATCGGTGCGCTACGTGCCAATGTCGGCCCTGGAAGGCGACATGATCGTTGATCGCGGCACCTCGATGCCCTGGTACGAAGGTCCGACCCTACTCGAGATTCTGGAAAACGCCGGCACCAGCCACAGCGAAACGCCGACGCATCATGAAGTGTTCCGCATGCCGGTGCAGCTCGTCTGCCGCCCGCAGGATTCTGCCAACCCGGATCTGCACGACTACCGAGGTTTCATGGGGCGCATCAGCTCGGGCGTGGTACGCCCGGGTGATGAGGTTGTTGCCTTGCCTTCGGGCCAGCGCAGCACCGTAACCCATGTGGAAATCGGTGGCGTCGATATCAGCGCCGGTGTGGCCGAGCAATCCGTCACCATTCGCTTGGCCGATGAGATCGACATTTCGCGTGGCGACATGCTGGCGCACCCGGACACTGCACCGCAGGTGGTGAAAGAAGCCCAGGCCATGATCTGCTGGCTGTCGGAAACGCCACTGGATCGCGCTCGCACCTATGCGCTGCGTCAGACCACGCGCACGGTCAAAGCCAAGATTGCCGATATCCCGTACCGTCTGGATATCAACACCCTGGCTGAAGACACCGGACCTGCCCAGTTACAGATGAATGACATCGCCCGCATTAACCTGCGCCTGGCACAGCCGATCTGCTGCGATGCCTACGCCCGGAATCGTGGCACCGGCGCTTTCATCATCATCGACGAAGCCACCAACAATACCGTCGGCGCCGGCATGCTCCTGTAACATCAGGGGATGCCAGCGCTTCTGATCCCGATCATTGTTTTTATCGAGGGCTTCTGCTCCCTCGGCGCCGAGATCATTGCGCTACGCCGACTGGTGCCGCATGTGGGTAGCTCGATTGTGGTTACGGCGCCCACCATCGGCTTTTTTCTGCTGGCGCTGGCGCTCGGTTATGCCGCCGGCGCCCGCATCAGTGATCGCTACCTGACCATCGTTGCCCGCAATTTTGTGATTTCGGCGCTGCTGCTTGGCGTAGGTTTCTCCTCGCCCTTTGTCAGCAGTCTGTTTGATCACATCCAGCCGGTCTGGCTGGCCTACACGCTTCTGGTTGGCGGCATCCTCTGCCCGATTGCCTGGCTACTGGGGCAAACCGTTCCGGCACTGACTAATCTGATGCAGACTCGGCGTACGGGCGAAGCCAGCGGCATGGCGCTCTACTGGTCGACGCTCGGCTCTTTTCTCGGGTCACTGGGCCTCTCGCTGGCCGTAATGCAGTGGCTGGGCATTTCTGCTGCCGTGGCCGTCTGTGCCCTCTTACTCCTGATTGGCACGCTGCGCCTGCAGTGGGCCTGTGCCGATGCCGGGAGCAGCGCCACTCGGTCTCGTATCCTGGCCATCGCGGGTTTCGTGGTCTGCACGGCGGTGATTGCCGGTCTGAATGTCCCCCCCTTGCGCAACACCCTGATGCCCGAACCTCAGACGGCCATCGAAACCGCCTACGCCGACTACGCCGTACTAAACACGACCACACTCGAAGGCGATGCCATTCGCGTGTTCAAGGTCAACAGCTCGACGGCTTCGCTGATTGGCGACGGCAGCGATACGCAGTCACCCCGCTATGCACGTTATATCAACTACCTACGCCGGACGCTGCTTGAAGATCTGAGTTTCCGTAGCCGCGACATTCTGGTACTGGGGGCCGGTGGATTCACTCTGTCGCACCGTGAGCCGAATAACCGCTACACCTATGTCGATATCGATCCGGCGATTCAGGGCATTGCCGAACAGCAGTTTCTACGCGAACCCATTCGTGGTGCGTTTGTGGTGGATGATGCACGCCACTTCGTCGCTCGCGCAGCCAAAGCAAGCCAACCTGGTCAGCCACGCTATGATGCCGTGGTCGTGGATGTGTACAGTTCGCACCACAATATCCCCAGTCATCTGGTGACCCGCGAGTTCTGGACCGATACGCGTGCCATCTTGCGCCCGGATGGCGTGATGCTGGCGAATCTGATTCTGGATAGCGCGCTGCACAGCACCTACGCCCGTAACCTACTGGCGACGATTGAATCGGTGTACGGGCGTTGCGCCGTGGAAATCCTGCATAAGGACCGCCCACTGGCAAACGTGGAAGTGCTCTGCCGCAATGGCAGCAGCGGATTGGGCCAGCAACCCGGCCGGATCTATCGCGACGACCAGAACCCGGCGGATATGGATCACGCCCGCAGCACCACCGGGCGCTAAACGCGCTCAGCCGGTACGAGCGTCAGTCATTATTAAACCCGACGGCGACGCACGGCTTCAAACAGACACACGCCCGCCGCGACCGAGACATTGAGACTGTCGACCGAACCGGCCATGGGAATCTTGACCAGCGCATCGCAGGTTTCTCGCGTCAAACGACGCATACCATCCCCTTCGGCACCCATGACCCAGGCTACGCCACCCACCGGCCATTGCGCCGTATAGAGATCTTCGGTGGCTTCACCGGCAGTACCGATAACCCAGATATCGCGTTCCTTCAGTTCGCGCAGGGTACGGGCCAGATTGGTGACCATGATGTACGGTACGGTTTCGGCAGCCCCGGAGGCCGCCTTCATGGCGACATCCGTCAGCCCCACCGCCCGATCTTTCGGCGCGATGACCGCATGAACACCGGCCGCATCAGCGACCCGCAGACAGGCCCCCAGATTACGCGGATCGGTAATGCCATCGAGGATGAGCAGAAACGGCGGTTCTTCCAGCGTATCCAGCACATCGTCCAGGTGCAGCGCTTTCTGGCGGGCATCCACACGGGCCACGACGCCCTGATGGCGGGCATTAGGGGCCATGCCTTCAATGCGCGCATGCTCGACCTGTACCACACGCGCATCAGCCTGTTCAGCCAGACGCAGCAGATCTTTAACGCGGCGATCATTGCGATTCGCATCCAGATAGATTTCTTTGACGCTTTCCGGATCATGGCGTAGACGCGCCATAATGGGATGGAAACCGTGGATCAAACGGGTATTGCTGCTCATGTGCTGACTCGACGACTGCGGTTATTCGGTTTGGCTTTGGCTGGCGACTTTGCCGGTTTTTTAGCTGGGGCCTTGGCTGCTTTTTTAGCGGCAGCCGGTTTGGCTTTGGGCGACACCTGCGCCACAGGCTTGGCTTTGGCTTGAGGCTTGGCCTTTGGCTTGGCCTTTGGTTTGGCCGTTGCATTGGATGCTGCAGGCTTGCTAGCCGCTTGGCCGTTGCCGCCGGATTTTACCGCCTTTGGCTTGCTATTGGGATTGGTGTTCACCTTGGGCTGAGCACGTGACTTCGCATTCGATTTTGCTTTGGCTTTCGATTTGGGTTGCGCTTCCGGCCTGGCGCTTGTCTTGGGGCGACGACCAAGCGCACGGGATTTTCCGGCGGGCGTCCCGGCACGAGCGGGCGCACTACCCTTGCTCTTGCGTGACGGTGCGTTGGCCCGCTCTTCCTCCACATCCAGCAGATGTCGTTCCACCGCCACCGGACGGCCGGTTTTGCGGCTGCGCGCCTGAGCCATTGCATCGCGGTCATTACGGACGGCCTCCGTGCTTTGTACCGCTTCATCCAGTTCGGAGGCGGGCACGAAGTCGATCCGGTTGCTCTCCAGATCGGCGCGAACAAGTTTGACGCGCAGTCGATCACCCACACGATATTGCTGTTTGGTGCGCTCGCCGATGAGGCAGTGACGGATCGGATCGTGATGGAAGTAGTCAGACCCCAGCTCGGAGATATGTACCAGGCCTTCGACATACACCTGATCCAGCGTGACAAACGCACCGAAGGCCGTCACTCCGGAGATGGTGCCGTCAAAAACTTCACCAATACGATCCTGCATGTAGTAACACTTGAGCCAGGCTTCAACATCGCGTGTGGCTTCGTCTGCACGGCGTTCGGTAGCCGAGCAATGCAGACCGATTTCTTCCCAGGCGGCTTCGGTGGCCGGCAGCGTGACCTTTTCGAATTTCAGCGCGGTCTTGATGGCGCGATGCACGAGGAGATCTGGATAGCGGCGGATGGGCGAGGTAAAGTGCGTGTAGTACTCGTACGACAGACCGAAGTGACCGATGTTGTCCGGACTGTAGATTGCCTGTTGCATGGAACGCAACAGGATAGTCTGCAGAAGCGAGAAGTCCGGGCGTTCACGGATCTGGTCGAGCAGTTTGCCGTAGTCCTTACCGGTGGGTGAATCCCCCCCTTCCAGGCCCAAACCAAACTCTTTCATGAAGTCACGCAACGCTTCCAGCTTCGCGGGTGCAGGCGTACCGTGAATACGGAAAAGTCCCGGCTGTTTTTTCTTTTCCAGGAAATCAGCCGCACAGACGTTCGCCGCCAGCATGCACTCTTCAATGAGGCGGTGCGCGTCGTTAGGAATCACGGGTACGATGGCTTCGATCTTGCCCTGGTCGTTGAAGCGCATCTGGGTTTCGACGGTATCGAAATCAATGGCCCCCCGCTTGAAGCGCGCCGCATGCAGAGCTTTGAACAAGGCGTAGAGGGTCTGCAGCTGCGGTTGAACGGCCTGATGCACCAGGGTGGTGGGTTGCTGCTCACCGGAGAGCCACGACCACACCTGGTTATAGGTCAGGCGTGCACGCGAGCGGAAGACCGCGGGATAGAAGCGGTATTGCGTGACCTCACCCTCCGGGTTGATCTGGGCATCGCAGACCATCGCCAGACGATCCACATCCGGATTCAACGAGCACAGCCCGTTGGAAAGCTTTTCGGGCAGCATGGGAATCACGCGGCGCGGGAAATATACGGAGTTGCCTCGGGCCGTGGCTTCGATATCCAGAGCAGAACCAGGGCGCACGTAGTGCGATACATCGGCAATGGCAACGACCAGACGCCAGCCTTTGCCTTTGGGCAGGGCTTCGGCAAACACGGCATCATCAAAGTCCTTGGCCGTTTCGCCATCAATGGTGACGAGCGGCAGATCACGCAGGTCTTCACGCTTACCGAGATCGCCTTCGACAACCACCTCCTCTGGCAGCTTGGCAGCTTCGTTGAGCACGGCTTTGGGAAACTCGAAGGGTAGATCATGCTTGCGCAGGGCAATTTCAATTTCCATGCCCGGATCGGCATAGTTGCCCAGCACTTCTTTGATGCGGCCGACGGGCAGCGTGCGTTTGCCGGGCTGCTCCAGAATCTCGGCAACCACCACCTGGCCCGGCTGTACCACCGGTTCGCTGGTTTTAGGTTTGCGCAGACGCTTGCCTGGTGCCGCGGCTTCGGTCGAGATGGATGATGATGGCGCGATGACAATGCGGGTGTGCAGTCGACGATCTTCCGGCACGACATAGCGCACACCGTACTCGTCAAACACGCGACCGACGACTTCGCTGTTGGCACGTTCAGTGACTTCAACAATACTGCCTTCCGGGCGGCCTCGACGATCCGTACCGGTCACACGAACCAGCACCCGGTCGCCATGCAGCGCTTTTTCCATCTGCCGGTTGTCGAGGAAGATGTCGGCGCTCTTGTCGCGACCCACCGAGGTTTCCGGGCGTGCGAAACCAAAGCCATCCGGATGCCCTTCAATACGACACGCAATGAGATCCGCCTTGTTCGGCAGAATAAGCGCACCTTTGCGGTTACGCATCAGCTGGCCTTCGCGCTCCATGGCGCGGATGCGGCGTTCAAAGGCGACGCGCTCATCATCATTGATGGCCAACTTGTTGGCCAGAGCGCTCTCATGCATGGGCTGCGCGGCCGCTTCCAGCGTCTGCATCATGTATTCGCGCGAGGGCAGCGGGTTTTCATACTTCGCTTTTTCGCGTTCATAAAAAGGATCGAGTCGACGAATTTTTGCGACTCGTTGAGAATTCTTTGACATTTTTCTGTTTTCCACTATAATTTCATTTCTTCGCACCTGCCCAGGTGGCGGAATTGGTAGACGCACTAGTTTCAGGTACTAGCGGGTAACTCCGTGGAGGTTCGAGTCCTCTCCTGGGCACCAACGAAAAACATTGAACCCGCCCTGCGCGGGTTTTTTGTTGCCTGTTAATGGGTGTCGCTTGTTGCGCTTGATGACACGATAA
>JACCDU010095507.1_pt1 | contig 19226 bp, 12 predicted proteins | sample 7446081 | NCBI WGS metagenome assembly JACCDU01 (sample SAMN15323447, study PRJNA562643) | freshwater metagenome | isolation source: river surface water | place: USA:Blue River Watershed | collected 2017-08-17
ACGATGCCGAAGCGGTCGCGCAGCGGGTTGGTCAGCATGCCGGCCCGCGTCGTTGCGCCGACCAGGGTGAACGGCGGCAGGTCGAGCTTGACCGAGCGTGCCGCCGGCCCTTCGCCGATCATGATGTCGATCTGGTAGTCCTCCAGCGCCGGGTAGAGGATTTCCTCGACCACGGGCGAGAGGCGGTGGATTTCGTCGATGAAGAGCACATCGTTGCGCTCCAGGTTGGTCAGCAGCGCGGCCAGGTCCTTGGGTTTTTCGAGCACCGGGCCGCTGGTCTGGCGCAGGTTCACCCCCAGTTCGGCCGCGATGATGTGCGAGAGCGTGGTCTTGCCCAGCCCCGGCGGGCCAAACAGCAGCACATGGTCCAGCGGTTCTTCGCGCTTTTTGGCGGCGCCAATGAATATCTCCAGCTGCTCGCGCACCTTGGCCTGGCCCACGTACTCCTGCAGGTGCTTGGGGCGCAGGGCACGCTCCATCGCTTCCTCGCCGCCCGACACGGGGGCGGCCGACACCATGCGTGGCGCGGGTGCCTGGGCGAAATCGTCGGTCTTGATGCTCATGCTTCAGTGCCTCACTTGGCCAGCGCCTTGAGCGCCAGCTTGATGCCCTCGCTCACGCCCACGTCCTGCGGCAAGCCCTTGAGGGCGGCGGCGGCCTCCTTGTCGCTGTAGCCCAGCGCCACCAGGGCCTGCTGGATGTCGCCCTGCGCATCGCCTACGGCCGCGGTGGGCGCGCCCACATCGGCGCCCAGCTTGCCCTTGAGTTCGAGCAGCAGACGCTCGGCCGTCTTTTTGCCAATGCCGGGCACCTTGACCAGGCGCCCCGCCTCCTGGCTGGTCACGGCCTGGGCCAGCTCGGTCACCCCCATGCCCGACAGGACAGAAAGCGCCGTGCGCGGCCCGACCCCCGAAATTTTGATGAGCTGGCGGAAGGCCTCGCGCTCGGCCGCCGTGCCAAAGCCGTAGAGGATCTGCGCGTCTTCGCGCACCACGAAATGCGTGAGCAGGCTGACCTTCTCACCGGTGGCGGGCAGGTTGTAGAAGGTGCTCATCGGCACGTTGACCTCGTAGCCCACGCCGTGGCAGTCCACGATGACTTCGGGCGGGTTCTTGTCGCTGAGGATGCCGGTGAGTTTGCCGATCATGGGGAGTGGGGTCTTGAAATTCGCAGGTCTGGGGGAAAATCAGGGTATTGGGCCCTGAAAAACAGCTTGCCCCCACCCCGCACAGGATTATCCGCTTGATCGTTCGCCACACCTTCACCCCGCACAACAACACCCGCCTGTCGCACCTGTGCGGCCCGATGGACGCGCACCTGCGCAGCATTGAGGCCGGGCTGCAGGTCAGCATCGCGCACCGCCACGAGCAGTTCAAGGTGGACGGCCCCAAGGCCCAGGCCCAGCGGGCCATGGAACTGCTGCAGGCGCTGTACGAAATGGCCGAGCGCCCGATCGCGGCCGACACCGTGCAGCTGATGATGGCCGGCGATGGCGAAGACGGCACAGAGCAGCCGCCGCTGCAAACCCGCCGCGCCGACCTCAAGGCCCGCACCCCCACCCAGGCCGCCTACCTGGACAACATCAGCAGCCACGACATCACCTTCGGCATCGGCCCTGCCGGCACCGGCAAGACCTACCTGGCTGTGGCCAGTGCGGTGGACGCGCTCGAACGCAGTGCAGTGCAACGCATCGTGCTCACGCGCCCGGCGGTGGAAGCCGGCGAGCGGCTGGGCTTTTTGCCCGGTGATCTGTCGCAAAAAGTAGACCCGTACCTGCGCCCCTTGTACGACGCGCTGTACGACTTGATGGGCTTTGAGAAAGTGCAAAAAGCCTTTGAACGCAACGCGCTGGAAATCGCGCCGCTGGCCTTCATGCGCGGGCGCACGCTCAACAACGCCTTCGTCATCCTCGACGAAGCGCAAAACACGACGCCCGAGCAGATGAAAATGTTCCTCACGCGCATCGGCTTTGGTGCCAAGGCAGTGGTCACCGGCGACGTGAGCCAGATCGACCTGCCCAAGGCACAACTGAGCGGCCTGATCGATGCGGAGCGCGTGCTCAAGCGCGTCAAGGGCATCGCTTTCACGCATTTCACCAGCGCCGACGTGGTGCGCCACCCGCTGGTGGCCCGCATTGTCGATGCCTACGACGCCCAGGGCAGCGCCGCGCGCCGCCGCACCCCTCGCGAGGAATGACCATGGCTTTGAAACAACTGCAACTCTCGCTCCAATTCGGCGACATCCCCTACGCCGCGCGCCACCGCGCGGCCTTGCCCCGCCACTTCGTGACCCGCTGCATCCGCCATGCGCTTGCGCTGGACGCCGAGATCACGGTGCGCATCGTGGGCGAGGACGAAGGCCGCGAACTCAACAAGGGCTACCGCCACAAAGACTACGCCACCAATGTGCTGACCTTCGACTACGCGCAAGAACCCATGGTGATGGCCGACCTGGTGCTGTGCGCGCCCGTGGTGGCCCGAGAAGCCAAGGAGCAAGGCAAGACCCTGGCCGCGCATTACGCGCACCTGCTGGTCCACGGCGCGCTGCATGCGCAGGGCTGGGACCACGAGACGTCCAAAGCCGATGCCGAGGAAATGGAAGCCTACGAAGTCGAGATCCTGGCCGGCCTGGGTGTCAAGAACCCTTACCGGTGAAGCCGCACCCATGATCCGCGTTTCCGAACTCAAATTGCCTTTGTCCGCCTTGCCGGTGGAAGAACGCCGCGCTGTGGACGCGCCCAGCGAAACCGACGAAGACCGCCTGCCACCGCCTCACCCCGAAGCTGCGCTGCGGCAACTGGCCGCGCAGGCACTGGGCGTGGGCGAAGCCGACATTGCCACGCTGCAGGTCTTCAAGCGCAGCTTTGACGCACGCAAGGCCGAGCTGCTGGCCGTGTTCATCGTGGACCTGACGCTGACACAGCCCGAACGCGAAGCCGAGGTGCTGGCACGGTTCGCACAGCACCCGCACATCCAGCCCACGCCCGACATGGTCTGGCATGCCCCCTGCCATGCACCCACCCACTTTGGCAGCCAAGACGGTGAGCGCCCGGTGGTGGTGGGCTTTGGGCCCTGCGGGATGCTGGCCGCGCTGACGCTGGCGCAAATGGGTTTCAAGCCCATCGTGCTGGAACGCGGCACCACGGTGCGCCAGCGCACCAAGGACACCTGGGGCCTGTGGCGCAAGAAAGTGCTGCAAGCCGAGAGCAATGTGCAGTTCGGCGAAGGCGGGGCTGGCACCTTCTCGGACGGCAAGCTCTACAGCCAGATCAAAGACCCGCGCCACCTGGGCCGCAAGGTGATGGCGGAGTTCGTACAAGCCGGCGCGCCCGTGGACATCTTGTTTGCCGCGCACCCACACATCGGCACCTTCAAACTGGTCAAGGTGGTCGAGGGCATCCGCGAACAAATCGTGGCGCTGGGCGGCGAGATCCGCTTTGAGCAGCGCGTGACCGATCTGCATCTGGCGCCCGACACGGATGGCCAACGCGTCACCGGCCTGCAGGTGCTGGACCAGCGCAACGGCCAAACCTACACCCTGCCCGCACGGCAGGTGGTGCTGGCACTGGGCCACAGCGCGCGCGACACCTTCCTCATGCTGCACCGCCGGGGCGTGGCCATGCAGGCCAAGGCTTTTTCGATTGGCGTGCGCATCGAACACCCGCAAAGCGTGATCGACCGCGCACGCTGGGGCCGGCACGCCGGCCACCCGCTGCTGGGCGCGGCCGACTACAAGCTGGTCCACCATGCCAGCAACGGCCGTGCGGTCTACAGTTTTTGCATGTGCCCCGGCGGCACCGTGGTGGCCGCCACCAGCGAACCGGGGCGCGTGGTGACCAATGGCATGAGCCAGTATTCGCGCAACGAGCGCAACGCCAACGCCGGCATGGTGGTGGGCATCGAGCCGAGTGACTTTCCGCAGAACAACCGCGCCGCCTGGATCGCCGCTTTTGGCGAGACCGACGGCGCCCTGCTGGCAGACGAAGCCCAAGCCTGCGCCGCGCGTGGTGAAGTGCACCCCCTGGCCGGCATCGTGCTGCAACGCCAGCTGGAAAGCCGCGCCTTTGAAGTGGGTGGCCGCAACTACGAAGCCCCCGCGCAACGCGTGGGCGACTTTTTGGCAGCGCAAGCCTCCGCCCAGCTGGGCAGCGTGGTGCCCTCTTACAAGCCCGGCATCCACCTGACCGACTTGGCACAGGTGCTGCCCGACTACGCCGTGAGCGCCATGCGCGAAGCCCTGCCGGCCTTCGGCCGCAAGATCAAGGGCTACGACATGCCCGACGCACTGATGACGGCGGTGGAGACCCGCACCTCGTCGCCCCTGCGCATCCCGCGTGGCGACGACCTGCAAAGCCTGAACACGCGCGGCCTGTACCCCGCGGGCGAAGGCGCCAGTTACGCTGGCGGCATCTTGTCAGCGGGGGTGGATGGGATCAAGGTGGCGGAGGCGGTGGCCTGCGCATCCAATAAATAGAAGCAGCTTTGGCATGACGTAGCTCTGCAATCAGATCGTCATTGGCTCGTACTTTGACCTTGTGTCTCAGCCCCCACACAAGGAAATTGGCCAATTCTTAGATACCCAATGCTTCATCTTTGCCCGCTTTAACGCGGTAAGTAACTATGGCAACGGCTTCAACCTCAGCTCTCTCAGAAAGGCGTTGTGCTTATCCTTCGCTGCCGTAATCGCCTTTTCAATCTCTACCAGCTCTTGGTTCGTTGCGGCCAGATCAATCTCCGCCTCACCCACCGCCGTGCTGATGTAGCGCGAGATGTTCAGGTTGAAATCGTTCTTCTCGATCTCGGCCCTCGCCACCTTGCGTGAGTAGCGCGCTTCTTCCTCGCGGAACTGGTAGGTCTTGATGATCTTGGCGATGTGCGCGTCGGTCAGCTGGTTCTGGCGCTTGCCTTTCTCGAAGTGCTCCGCCGCATTGATGAACAACACGTCATCCGGCTTCTTGCACTTCTTCAGCACCAGGATGCAGACCGGGATGCCGGTGGAGTAGAACAAGTTGGCGGGCAGGCCGATGACGGTGTCGATGTGCCCGTCTTGGAGCAGCTTCTTGCGGATGCGCTCTTCCGCGCCGCCCCGGAACAGCACCCCGTGCGGCAGGATGATGGCCATCACCCCCTCGTCCTTGAGGTAGTGAAAGCCGTGCAGCAAGAAGGCGAAATCGGCGGCGGACTTGGGCGCCAGGCCGTGGCTCTTGAAGCGCACATCGTCGGCCAGCGCGTCTGTAGGCACCCACCGCAAGCTGAAGGGAGGGTTGGCGACGATGGCATCGAAGCTCGGCTTCTTGGCCGGGTTCTGCTCGCGCATCATGTCCCACTCATTGAGCAGGGTGTCGCCGTGGAAGATCTCGAACTCCGTGTCCTTCACCCTGTGCAGCAGCATGTTCATGCGCGCCAGGTTGTAGGTGGTGATGTTTTTTTCCTGGCCAAAGATCTTGCCGATGGTGCCACCCGCCTTGTCCACCCTCTTGCGCACATTGAGCAGCAGCGAGCCAGAGCCACAGGCAAAGTCCATCACGCTGTCCAGCCGCTTCTTGGTGCCGGTCTTCGGCTCCTGGCTGTCGAGCGTGACGATGGCCGAGAGGATGTCGGAGATCTGCTGCGGGGTGTAGAACTCGCCTGCCTTCTTGCCTGACCCGGCGGCAAACTGGCCGATCAGGTACTCGTAGGCATCGCCCAGTGCGTCGATGGCGGTGGAGAACCCCGCCAACCCCTCGGCAATCTTCTGGATGATCACGCAGAGCTTGGCGTTGCGGTCGGTGTAGGTCTTGCCCAGCTTGGGCGAACCCAGGTCGATCTCGGAGAACAGGCCCTGGAAGGTGCTCTCGAACGATTCCGTCTCGATGTACTTGAAGCCCGACTGCAGCACATTCAGCAGCTCGGGGTTCTGCGTGCGCGCCATGTGGGCAATGCTGCTCCACAGGTGCATGGGCAAGATCACGTAGTGCACCTTGCGGCGCATCTGCTTTTCAAACGCGGGCACGTCGGCCGCGTTGTCCGCGTACCAAAGCGTCAGGGGGGGCACGCCACGGCCATCCGGCTGCGCCTGCGGGTAGTCCTTGCCTAGCTCCTTCTTGGCCGCCGTCTCGTAGTTGTCAGACAGGTAACGCAGAAACAGAAACGACAGCATGTAGTCGCGGAAGTCGTCAGCGTCCATGGCGCCGCGCAGTTGGTCGGCAATGGCCCACAGGGTCTTGCCCAGTTGTTGTTGGTTGGTCTCGGTCATTTTTGGGGGCGCCGTTTGATCTTGTTTTCCAGTGCTTGCAGGTCGGCTTCATCCTGCAAGTCGGCTTCAAGCGCTTCCGCACGCTTGCGGCTCTGGTCGAACTGCAGGTACAGCTCCCCCGTGCGCGCCTCCATCTGTTCGTGGCTGATGCTGCCGGCGTGCGTGAGCAACGAGAAGCCGTTGGACGTGATGATTTGGTCCACGTTCTGCTTCCAGAACGCCATGCGCGTCTCTTGCTTGCTCTTGGCCCGCAGTTCGGCGGTTTCCAGGAAGATGACCACCAGCCGGTTCAGCGTGTCGATCTCGTCCTCGGTCAGGTAGTTCTTGGCGACGACGATGTCTGTCTTGCGCACATTGGCGCCCTTCCAGGCCAGCAGGCCGAAATGTGGGTCGGCCGGATTGGCGCGGGCGGTGATGAGTTCGGCGGCGGTCTTCTGCGTCACGGCATAGATGAGCAGGTTCTGCACCGTGGCAAAGAACACCTGCGTGGCCTTGTCCGTCTTGTCGTAGTCGCTGGAGAGTGCAAAGAGGTCGCGCACCTTTTGGTAGAAGCGCTTTTCCGAGGCCCGGATGTCCCTGATGCGCGCCAGCATCTCGTCGAAGTAGTCCGGGCGGCCGTCCGGGTTCTTCAGCCGCTCGTCGTCGATCACGAAGCCCTTGGTCAGGTATTCCTTCAAAATGGTCGAGGCCCAGCGGCGGAACTGCACGCCGCGGGGCGAGCGCACGCGGTAGCCCACGGCCAGGATGGCGTCGAGGTTGTAGAGTGTGACGGGGCGCCGCACCTCTCGCCCCCCTTCGGTTTGAACTACCGAGGATTCCTCGGTGGTTGCCTCACGGACCAGTTCCCCGCCCTCAAAGAGGTTCTTGAGGTGCAACCCGACATTGTCGGTTGACACGTCAAAAAGCTGTGCCATTTCGCGTTGGGTCAACCAGACGGTTTGGTCTTTCGCCCTCAGCTTGATCTGGCTGCGGCCATCTTCCGTGGTGTAGAGGATCAGGTCGTTCATGGCGTTGTGGCAATGGCGGCGGCCGGTGTGGCTGCCGCTGCGGGGAGGGTTGCTGTCGTTGGCGCTTCAAGAATTTCCGGCAGATCAAACTGAAACTTCGTGACGAAATCGTTCAGGATGCGCCGAAACAGGTCCTTGTTGTCCTCGCCCATCTCAGTCGGCTCGTGGATGGCGTATTTGCCATGGCTGAGCAGATTCAGCGCCCGGTTGTAGAGCGCTCGGTCTTCCTCGTTGTTCAAGGCCTTGAGGCAGAAGGAAATGTCCGCGTGCCCAAAGAACGACGCAGTCTTTTCCATGATGCTGCGCAGGGCATTGAAATGGAAGGTGTAGAGCTTGCCGGTGCTGGGAGCAGCGGCCAGTTGCAGTTCGGCCAAGGACGCAACGTGGTGGAAGAACGGCGTGTCCTCGGTGGCGCGGAGCGTGTAGGCGCCTTCGCCGTTCGGGCGGTGTAAAAAGTAGCGCCTGTGCGTCACCTTCGGCTCCCCTTCTTTCGCCCGGCCGAGTTCGTTGCACATTACGTTGAAGAACAGGGCGTGGTGGGTAGAGAACACCACCTTGATGGGCGCGGGAGCGCCGTTCTGGCTTCTTCGGCTTGTCGCCCTGCGCAGCAGTTGCGCCAGGTCGCAGGCCACGGCAATGGCGTTGTTGTCGTCCAGTGAAGAGATGGGGTCGTCGATGTAGAGGTATTGGTTCGACTGATACGAGACGTGGCCATCGAGCATGCGCTCGCAGATGGCCATGAAGAGGCACCAGATGAAGATGTTCTGCTCGCCCCGGGAAATCTTGATGTTCTCCGCCCCTCCACTGCGAAACGAGACCTTCCAGGTCTCGTAATCAATGTCGAAGTCAAAGTCGGCATAGCGGCTGAGATAGCCTGCAACCGTTTCGTCGAGCGCGAGGTCTTTCAGGCCATTGAAGAAAGTGGAGTCGGGGTTCAGCCGCAGATGCCGCACCGCATCACCGTCGAGATCGTTGTCCCAGGTGAACAGGTCTTCGGTGAAGGCGTTGAAATAGAGGGTGTCGGCGTTGCCGTTGTTCTTCCGCTTCCCCTCGTCCTTGAACTCCATGGAAAGCCGCGTCTTGCCGGTGCGGTTGTAGGCATAGAGCAGGAGAAGATCGGCGCCGCGGAGGTCATCGCGCAGCTTTCTCGCGAGTGTTTTGAGGTTGGCGTACTTGTTGATCTTTGGCTTGTTGCTCATGCCTCAACCTCTTTCGGGGATGGGAAGAGTTGTTGCATCAGGCCCTTCTTGTGGGTCTTGAGGGCTTCGAGCTTTTGGATTTCGGCGGTGATCAGGGCGTCGAAGCTGCTGAGGCAAGAAGCTATGTGTTTTTGTTCGTTGAGCTTTGGCAAAAGGATGACGAATTTAGCGACGTCAGAACCCGTGATGTTTGGGTCTTTTCGGCTACTGCTGGCTATGCGCTTCCAGACCTCAACCTTGGCGTTCAACCATGCGAGGACGTAAGTGGGTATGGCAACTTTCTGGTCTAGCACCAAAACCGAAATAGCTTGATTAGTTGCAGCGGGGGTAGCTAGGCATCCTGTCCTACCGATCTGGTTGAAGCCGCCATACATCGCGATCAACACTGAACCGGCGGGATTGATCCGTACCTTAGCTTTGGGCGTAACTTTCTCTTCAGTTTCAATGATGAACGAGTTGTTCAAGTCCGTTGTTTTGACCCAAGGAATCGAGCCCCCTGCATAGAACTCTGGATTCGATCTTGCTGGCGTACTTCCAGATGTGATTTTTGCGATATCGTGCAGAGTCTTACATTCCCACTCCCCGGCGTTTTGGAATTCGGGGAAACGGAGGCGGGGTTGGGCTTCACCTTCGCGGGGGAACAGCTGCTGCATCAGCCCTTTTTTATGGGTCTTGAGCGCGTCCACTTTCCGCACTTGTGCGGCGATCAGCTCGTCTACCGAACTCAGGCAATCGGCGATTTTTTGTTGTTCGGCGGGGCTTGGCGTCGGGATTTCGACACTAAAGAAGGTTTCTTTGCTGATGTTCAGCAGGCCATTGCTTCGGGCACCGCTCGTGATGTGCCGCTTTAGCTGCCTGCCATGTTGGTTTTGCTCAAAGCAATTCTGAAAGAATCCGTTCGAGTAGCCATTTTTGAGCCGAAAGCAGATGAAGACATTTGGCGCTGCAACTTGCCCCCATCCTTGCAGCAGATAAACGCAGCCTTGGGGAAATTTAAGCGAGTTGCCTTTGTTGAAAACAAAGTCACCGTCTCTAACCAATGTGTAAAGCTGATACTGGTTGCCAGATATGTCTCGCCCGAACTTCTCGGCTTGCGGAACGAATCCAATCCCAGCGGAGATGCTGACTGGCGTCAGCCTCTTTTCGCCGACCCGCTCCGTCACTGGCGTGGATACTTCATGAAGGGTGATGGGTTTCCAGGCCTCTGCGTCGCGAAACTCAGGAAACCGGAGCTTCGGCAAGAGTGAGGCAGTTGCTTTCGCTTCACTCATACGCACTCAGTCCTGAAATGTCGCGGCCACCGGCGCGTTGGGTGAGCAGGGAATGCAGGTCTTTCATCAAGGCCAGTTCAGCTTGGCTACGGGCTTTCCAGCCCAGGTCCAGCGGAGCCATGAGGTCGCTGAGCTGCTCCCCATCAAAAATCATGCGGTCGAGGATGCCGTCCACAAAGGCTTGCAGGGCGGCAGTGGCCAGGCCGTGTTTGGCGGCGATGTCGGCGATCTCCTTGGCGTTCTTCTCCGCCTTGAAGCGGGTGTATCCCTCGCGGATGGCGGCCTCACTGAGGCCCTCACCCGCCTTGAGGGTGCCGATGTATTCGGCTATTGACTCGCGCTCGTCCATGAACTTGGCATCGGCGCTGATGAGGCCGATGAGTTCTTCGCGCGTCATCGTGGCCTTGTCCCGGCCTTTGCCCATCTCGCCCGCCGAATACTTGGCGAGGAGACCCATGATGTAGTCGTAGTCGATGACGGCGGAGGCGAAGAGCACGAACTCGAAGTCGAGCTGGCCCACCGGGTCGTTGGTGGTGCCGCCCTTGTCGCCGGTCTTGTTCTGCCGGTCTCTGAGCTGTTTAGCGGTTTCCAGGTACTGGCCCTTGAAGCCGCGCAGGTTTTCATCGGGCAGCACCTGCTCGATGGCGGCTTTGTTGTCGTCGGTCAGATCGGTGTATTGGTCAAGCTGGGTTTTGAGCCGCTGCACTTCCTTGAAGTGGGTGACAAAGGCGGCGCGGGCCGCGTCGCCCTTCAGGTTGGCCACGGCAGAGGGTGTGCAGGCCAGGCCCTGGGACTGCATGAAGTCGCCCAGCTTCTGCACGGCGGTTTCCAGCTTCTGGATGACCACCGGGGCTTTGTCTACTAGCCAGATTTCACGGGCCTGCTCGGCGGTCTTTTCGCCACTGAAAAGGGCGATGGCGGCATCGACAGCGTCTTGCTGCTGGCGGAAGTCGAGGACGTTGCCGTAGGGCTTGGTGCCGTTGAGCACGCGGTTGGTGCGCGAGAAGGCCTGGATCAAGCCGTGGTGCTTGAGGTTCTTGTCCACATAGAGCGTGTTCAGGAACTTGGAGTCAAAGCCGGTGAGCAGCATGTCCACCACGATGGTGATGTCGATCTTCTGCGCGGCTGGGTAGTCGGCATTCGGCCACTGCTGGTCTTTGATGCGCTTTTGCACGTCCTGGTAGTACAGGTCGAACTCGCTCAGGCGGTGGTTGGTGCCGAAGCGGGCGTTGTAGTCGGCCACGATGGCTTCCAGCGCCTGCTTCTTCTTCTCCGGCTCGACCTGGTTGTCTTCCTGTTCCTGCGGCAGGTCGCTGGACAGCTGGGTGATGTCCTTCCTGGCTTCGTCGTTCTCGGCCAGCTGGGCGGGCGGTGAGAAGACGCAGGCGATGTTCAGTGGCTTGAAGTCGGGGTCGGCAGCCAGCTTGTCCGCCTGCAGGTCCTTGAACAGCGCGTGGTACTCGATGGCGTCGTTGATGGACGCGGTGGCGAGGATGGCGTTGAAGCGGCGCCCGCCGGTGGCGGCGTCGTGCTTGGCCAGGATTTCGCCCACGATGGCCGCTTTGGGGTACGGCGGTTTGGGCTCAACGCCTTTGGGCGCGCCCTTGCCAGTCGGCTTCGCTTCTTTCTCGTTCTTGGCCTTCGGCTTGAAGTAATCGATGTGGAAACGCAGGACGTTGCCGTCTTCGATGGCGTGGGTGATGGTGTAGGCGTGGAGCTGCTGCTGGAACAGGTCCTGGGTGGTGACCAGCGTCTTTTCCGCGTCGTCGGCGCCAGCCTTTGATTCGATTCTGGCGACGGTGGCGTTGTCTTTGAAGATGGGCGTGCCGGTGAACCCAAAGAGCTGGGCCTTGGGGAAGAAGGCTTTGATGGCTTTGTGGTTGTCGCCAAACTGCGAACGGTGGCATTCGTCGAAGATGAAGACGATGCGTTTGTCCGTCAACACTTCGAGCTGTTCTTTGTAGGTGGCCTGGCCGTTCTTGGCCCGCTGCTTGTTGCGCTTGCTGCTTTCATCCAGCGCCAGGCCCAGCTTCTGGATGGTGGTGACGATGACCTTGTCGGCGTAGTCCTCTGACAGCAGGCGGCGCACCAGGGCGGCGGTGTTGGTGTTTTCTTCGACGCAGCCTTCCTGAAATTTGTTGAATTCCTCCCGCGTCTGGCGGTCGAGGTCTTTGCGGTCCACCACGAACACGCACTTGTGGATGTGGTCGTTTTCCTTCAGCAGGGTGGATGCCTTGAAGGAGGTGAGCGTTTTGCCGCTGCCCGTGGTGTGCCAGATGTAGCCGTTGCCGTTGTCTTGGTCGATGCACTGCACGATGTGCTGCACGGCATAGACCTGATACGGCCGCATGACCATGAGCTTTTGCTCGCCGGCCAGCAGCACCATGTAGCGGCTGATGGTGCGGCCCAGGTCGCACTTTTTCAGGAAGTGCTCGGCGAATTCGTCAAGCTGGGTGATCTTGCGGTTGTCTTCGCTGGCGAATTCGTAGATGGGCAGAAAGCGCTCGTCGGCATTGAAGGCGAAGTGGCGGGCGTTGTTGTTGGCGAAGTAGTAGGTGCGGTCTCGGTTGCTGACGATGAACAGCTGCATGAAGCACAGCAGCGTCTTGGTGTAGCCGTTGCCGGGGTCGTGCTTGTACTCAACGATCTGCTCCATGGCCCGACGCGGGTTCACGCCCAGGGTTTTCAGCTCAATCTGCACACAGGGCACGCCATTGATGAGGATGAGAACGTCGTACCGGTGGTGGCTGTTGTCGGTGTTGATGCGCAGCTGGTGGATGACCTCGAAGTGGTTCTTGCACCAATCTTTGATGTTCACCAGCGTGTAGTTCAGCGGCGTGCCGTCGTCGCGGGTGAAGGCGTTGATGCTTCGCAGAGTCTTGGCTGCGGCGTACACATCCGGCGTGACGATTTCGTCCAGCAGCCGGGCGAACTCAGCTTCGGTCAGCTTGACGCGGTTAAGAGCCTCGAACTTCTCGCGGAAGTTCTTCTCCAGTGAGGCCCGGTCGCGAATGTCGGGGCGGTATTCGTATTTCAGGCCGTTTTGCAGCTTGCCGATGAAGCCGTATTCAATGTGCTCTTCTTTGACGACGGGACTCGGCGCTCCGGACGGCAGATCGTAGGTGAAGTTGGATGAAGGCATGAGGTAGGCATGTGCGTTGGCTATGGACCAGAAGGCAATGCGGGTGACCGGTCTTCATAGATTATCAGTCTTCACTATGTCTACGACTTTTTTTGTCAAAGAACACAATGTGTTCTTGGGCAACAAAGTCATAGACAGAGGCCTCTATGACTGAGCTACCGACTTTTCTGCAAGACAAAATTCAAAGTCCTAGACAAGCAAGCCGGCAAGTTCCTGCGATCACGCATGACCGGCTTAACAGTCGTAGACATTCTCTCAGGCCTGCGTAGTCCTGTTGACCTGCTCCCATAAATTGCCAGAATTGCACTACCGGATGTCAGTTGAAGGCTGATTGCTGTCATTCGCTAGGCCAGGCCTACCGACCGCATGCGCCCCTAACCCGCCAATCGTGACTGCACCTTATTATTACTCTCACCGCGGACTGCTCGCAGAAATTCATCGCGTGTCAAGGAACAGAGAGCGAATTCACCGCGTGGGAAGGGGCCACCTAAGCGAGTAACCACGCTAGGACCGGCGAGGTAGAAAATGTACGGCCCTGAATTGAAGAAGACGTGTGCTGCGGCGCGCTTCCATTTTTCAATGAACTGCATACTCGGTCCCATCCACCGCATGATAGCGAACTCCTTACCGTCGAGATTGACGACGCGGGTTTTGAAATCGAGCGACATATTGAAATAGGCCTCTAGGAACGAGCTTTCGCTGTGGATGTGGACCAGCCAGAACATCCTATGCCTGAGCCGATAGAAGGCCTCTCGCGCGTTACGTTCGTCCTCGCTGATCGAGGAGTGTTGAAGCTCCAGCACGGTAGCTACTGGCGTGCCGCTACCCACTAGGACGTCAGCGCGATGAAGCTCGCCAGTCGTCGGATCGCGCAAACCGATTTCGCGACACGATATGTCGAAGAGTTCTTTCCAACCGAGATGCCATGGCCCCTCTGGCTCGTTCCAGGTGTCGCAGTCGCCCGCTTTGTGACGCCAATGGGGAGTGTTCTCGACCGGCATGACTGCGGTGAGCAAACCGCCGCAGTCACCACAGGTCGTGCGCTCGCCCTTTGCGATGGGCGCACGTTTCTGGTCGCCGACCCAAGCATAGAGCATGGCTATCACTCCCCGTTACGCATCGGCCTGCGGCCAGCGCAGTTTGCCTCGGCCAACGCGCAGGGCGTCCACCAACCTAGTGTTGCCGGGTAATCGGCCTGAGAAGAGGCTTGGCTTAGGATCAACGGCCGGCTTCTTGAACGCGGCGACCCGACGGTAGTCTGGCGTCGCCAACCAGGTGCGCCCGTCGCCTTCATTGGTGACGATCCTGTAGAGGCCGGCAGGCGGAGCGGCCGTGGTATCTAACAGGCGCTTATAGTGTTCGACCGACCATTTTTGGATGCCGCCGCTAAGGGCCTCCGTGCGGAAGCGCGCCCATAGCGCGGCGGTGTCGGGTGTAGGCCAGTTGCCAGCGTCGGTGTAGGCCGTTATCTCGTCGGATTCGAGCCAAGCCCGCATCTCGGCGGGGGTGACGAATACAGGCTTGGCACCCTCGATCGCCGCCATGGCAGCGCGGCGGGACGGAAGGCCCGCTCGGATCAGCATCGACATCATGAATTGCGGAACGCCGGTTTCGACGGCCGCTGCGGCGCCGCCCGCTACCGTTTCCGGCGACCAGCCGAGCGATATGCGCCGGGTGCGCACGGCTTCCAGCGCCCAGACCAGGCGATAGGTAAACGCCTCTTCGACCGCCCGCATGTTCTGTGGTCCGATCTTGGCGACGTCCTCGCCGGACACCCAACTGCGCAGGATGTCCTTCCAATTTATTGGCAGCGCGTTGGCCTTGTCTGGTATGAAAGGGCGCATGAACAGCAGCCGTTCGCCGAGGCCACCGAGCGCATCGACAAGTTCGTCTATGTCGCCGCTCAACGACGCCTCGTCTGCCCGGTCGAGGAGTTCGGTTAGCTCATCGGCCATCGCGTCAACGGCGAGGCCCGCCTCAAGCCCGACGCCCATGGCGAAATGTCCGCGTCGCGCCTCAGTTGTGGTGGTCTTCCAAATGAGATCGGCGCGGGCCTCGAACACCTTCTTGTGCCGCGCGGCGACGCCCTCATCTTCGCGGGCGATCTGACGAGCCCAGAGCGATCCCTTGAGCGCCTGGTCCAAGAGCTTCGGCAAGTCGGCGCGATCGGAATCTAATGCTTCGATCAAGCCGAATACGGTCGCATCGAGGCGCTCGACGATTTGCGAAAGCGGCTCCTCTTCGATTGTTTCTTCTTCGTCATCGCCGCCGCTTTCATCTTCGTCGCCATCGGCGTCGTACTCCGCGCCGGCGGCCAGCCGCTCGGCGACTGCAGCCTCTTCCTCGGGAGATCTCCAGGCTTCGCGGGCGTTCGCGAGATATTCCCAGGCGTCGTCGCGATCCAGGACACCCTCGCGCGACAAGCGCTCAAGGATCTCGGCGACGATCTGGATGAGGCCACTCTTCAGCGTGCGGGCTTTGGCGGAAGCGACCAGCTTCTTCCATTCTTGCTTTCGCCAGTTGAGCTTGTCGAACATGACGTGGACGATGAGTCCTTCGACGTCTACGAAGGCTCGTCCAGCACGGCCGGCGACATTCGCAAACTCCTCGCCTTTGATCTTCTCGGCAGCCCGATACAACGCGGGCACCAAAAGCACGGCGGCGTTGAGATTGAGGCCCTGCGAAAGTGTCGGCGATGCGACGATAGCTTTTAGAACGCCATCGGACAAGAGAGCTTCCAGCTCCCGCAAAAACGGGCTCGGCAGCCGGCCATGGTGGATAGCGACACCCTGCTTCAGGCAGGCGACGGCGGGATGGGCTTCGCCCAGCCACTCCTTTCCAACTTCCAAAGCGCGGGCGATCGACGCTTCGTCATCCAGCAAAGAGTCCAAATACCCGCGCTTGCAAAGGTCGACGACCTGCTTGCCGTAGCTCTCGACCCAATTCGCTTGAGTGGAAAAGATTAGGGTCCGCTTACCCTGGCTCGCGAATTTCCACGCCGCGAACAGGGCGAGATGGGAGTTCTTACGAGGATAGGGCTTTTTCTCTTTCCCCCTTGCGGCCTTCTCCACGACGAAATTGTCGAGGAAAGGACCGTCGTCGTCGAGGTCGAGCCGGAGCAATGCGTCCTTGCCTCGCCAGGTGAGCCCACCGAATCGCTGTCGCGTCGGGCGCCAATCGGAGCGAACAGCCTCACCCGGTTCGTCGGAGCGAATCCAGGCGGTGAGATCGTCCAGTTCGTCGCCACTCGGTAGGATGGCGGAGAGACAGACGATCCGGCGATCGGCCGCATCAGCGCGCCGAAGTAGGCGTTGCACCAGCGTCTCATAACGGATTTCGCGCTCGCTCGGGCCGATCATATGGCCTTCGTCCAGAACGATCAGGCCGACATCGTCGATCAGGGATGGGTCGCTCCTCAGTCCGAAATCGAGCTTCTCGGGTGTCGCGATGATGATCTCGCGGGTACGCAGCGCATCTTCATCACCCGCCGAGAGGCCGCTGGCGCCATAAAGCGAGGAGACGCTGAAGCCAAGGGGGGCGAAGGTCTTCCTGAAGGACCGCTCGGTCTGTGCCGACAGGGCGCGCAACGGCGTAACGATCAGCACCCGGCGCTCCGATGACAAGGTCATTAGCGCGGCGATCTCGGCCACTCGCGTCTTGCCAGCGCTGGTCGGCAGGGCGACGACCAGATCGTCATTTACATCTGTTGAGCGCTGGGCCGCCTCGCGCTGCGATGGCCATAGCTCCACCTCGGACGTCTTGCGGGCGTAGAGCGACGAGATGAACAACCGGCGCAGGTCCGGGTATTTCTCCTCCGTCCCCTCGGGAGGCTCGGTCGGCAGGTTCTGGTGCAGCGAGTGCTGCCAAAGGTCGTCGATCAGGTGACGGCAAAGGTTCGATATCCACCACAGCGGAACATTCTCGGCGTTGTTCGCCAGGCTGACTACTGTGCCGAGCAACTCCCGCGCGCTTTCGATCGGTTCGACCTCGCCCGTCTCGAGCGCGAAGTCAAAATGGGCGAGAGCCCGACAGATCGTTGTGTTGAGGATGGCCGACAGCACCTCGTCGATGTCGGGCTCCTCGCTCGTCAGTGCCGCAGCGACCTCCTCGTCGCCGTGCGCCTCATCGTCCAACCACTCGCGGACGAAGCCGCGTAACTGACCAAAGTCGCGCAGGATCAGGTGCCGGATCGCCGTCTCGCCCGGCGAAGCATTGAGTTCTTCTGTCGTTTCGTTGAAGAGGGAATAGGCGACGGCTGAAAAGCCAGCAAGGTGATAGGACGCAGCAGCGATTGTGCGCCTGAATCCACGATCGGGCGACTCCGGGTCGCCATTCCGTACAAGGGCTTCGAAAGCGTTGGCGGCGCGCTCGAACGCCTTGCTGGTCAGATCCGACGCACCGGCCTGAGCACGCAAGGCCATGGCGCCCCGAAGCAGGGCAAAGCCGTGTTCGGCAAGATCGGTTTCGATCGTCGCGCCCAGTGGTGGTGCATTCGCCGGCAACACGCCTTGCTGGCGCATCAGCGACCAAGCTGCGCCACGATAGAGCAAGCGCCCGAGGATGCCGTCGACAGTCGCAGTCGCCAGGAACGCGGTCAGTTCGTCAATCGTTTCCAAGATCTTTCGCCTCCTGATAAATGGCTGCGATGAAGTCCTGGTGATCCTCGACGTGGATGTTCACGACGTAGTGATCTCGGTTAGTCCCAGTGGCGTCGAGGTCATCCTTCAGCGACGCGTGGGGGCCGTTACCCGATATCGTGAAGAGCATATGGTCGATACGATCGGCGCGAAGGGATTTCAACCCAACCTCATCGCGGAGGCTGCGGCCCAGCTTGTTGTCGCCTGGATCGTTACTCTCCAACAGGCGGTTAGCTACGAACAGCAGTGAGTCTGGCGTACAGCGGCCGTTGTCGCGGTCGAGCACCTTACGGGCGCTCATGACTGTGGACTTGCCGAGCACCTTGTTGCTCTTGGCTTCGCCTTTCAGGAGCCAGAGTTTTTCGCCAGCCCCATCGTATCCAGCGCCAATGAAGTCGTCGCCCCGCATGGCCATGTTGCGGCCGTCCTTGTAGCGGAGCCGGCGCACAGGGACGCGCAGACCGATCTCTTCTTCGACTAGCTCGGTCGCGAGAATCTCGCCGAGATCGCCCGAGCGGCCCTTGGCCGTCTGTGGCATCGCCTCGCAGAGGATCTTGGCAGCGACCGAGTAGCCGAGCCGCCCTACGTCCTCGGCGATACGTTCGAGCCGATCGTAGTGCGAGCGAATTGTCTCGGCGAGATCTTCTCGAATTTCGTCGCGGCCGCCATTCTTCTCGACATAAGTCCAGTAGTGCTTGCGCTGGTCATTTTCTTTGGTGGAACTGCACCACCTTTCATACAGTCCCACTGTGCCCCCTTCAAAAAAACAACATGTTGCGGACGTGGTGCGCTCTGCGGAAACATCTCGCCGGAACATGAGCAGCGTGTTATTCGATATAGCGGCTGCCGTCGGCTGCACACTTAGTCTATAGCAGCCTTTCAGATCTTACCGTCGAATGGCTGTAGCCGCTGCAGCTTTGACACTGGTTGCTGTGAGAGAGCTACACGCCTGAACGTTAACCGCTTCATTTACCTGGGATTCGATGATGGGACGGTCGAACGAGCGTTGCACATCCCCAAACCGCCACTTAGCATAGGCCAGCTTGGCGCTTTTTCGAGAAAAAACCACCTGTCTAGCGCGCGACCAAACCGGGTCCGGTGCTCTCATTCAACAGAGACGCTAAAGCTGCCACTCCAGCAACAGGCGATGACTGGGATGTCATACATCCCAATACGGTATATTTAAGTATATGATGTAATTTCCTATATTATTAAAGACGTTCCAATGAGCTTGGCCAAGCTTCTCGAGAAAAACCGCTACAAAGTCATGCGCCGCATGGCTTTATGGGAAGGTCGCCTGAGCCGAGGACGGCTTATGGATGTCCTCGGACTGAGCGGCATTCGGGTAAGCCAGCTTCTCAGAGAGATTCGGGAAGAAACACCGGACTGGTTTGAGTGGGACAGCAAAAGCAAGTCGTACTTTGTCACGCCCGCCGCTTACAAGAAGGCCCTGGCTGAGCTCAAGGCTGGTACCTCGGTTCTGAGCCTGGCCGCATACCTGGCTGAGGCGGATATTCACGCGGACTTAGCCCCTGGCGCTGGCCCGATCACCGTTGCCCCTTGGGGCTTTTCCCAAGTCAACCCTAACACTTTCTCTCGCATACGTCTGGCTATCGAGCGAGGCACCCGACTGAAACTTGAGTACCGCTCTATGCAAACCCCCGAGCCGCACGCTCGAACCGTGGAGCCACATAGCCTGATCCAGGCTGGCCGGCGTTGGCACATGCGCGGCTACT
>JACCDU010702351.1_pt1 | contig 19209 bp, 28 predicted proteins | sample 7446081 | NCBI WGS metagenome assembly JACCDU01 (sample SAMN15323447, study PRJNA562643) | freshwater metagenome | isolation source: river surface water | place: USA:Blue River Watershed | collected 2017-08-17
CGGAACGGCAAGTGTAACAGGAGTATCAGCAGCGACATTAAACCTAACTCTGGGAGAGAAAGCAGACGGAGTAAAACTGGGAGGATTTCGACCTGCAAAAATGGTTGTTTTCGTAGCCAAAACTGGCGGCGTAGCGCAAAAAACATCAGGAATTACAGGTTTGCCGTACAATCCCAAAGGTGGAGATAGTTATACATTTCCATTTGGAAAAAAGAAAAGCGACGCCAAAAAAGATAACGAAGTAATGATGAGAGGATTTTTAATCTCTCAATGCAACAAAGGCGCTCAATCAGTATCCTTTAAGGATGAAAAAGTTTAATTTCAATGTTTGAAGAACCTGCCGATCTATTCCGTCAGTTCATCTGGATTCCTGATAAAAATTTATCAGAGTCAGAATGTTTGGCTTTGGCAGAAGAAATCGGCAAGTCAAACAAGGCAATCGACAAATTTTTAGCAGGAGAATTGAGTGATGATGAATTTTTGGATTTAGTGCGATCGCCATACCTCATTGACATTGATGAGTACATCCAGACTATCGAATCAAACATTGATGCGGTTGAGCGGGGAGATTTGATTCTATGAGCTGGACTATTCCTCGCTCCTTTAACGTTGTTCGTCGAGACAACCCCAACGACTGGCAGGTTCTCTTTACTGAAGGAGACTTTGACCCACTCGGCACAGTCTCGCTCAACGTTTTAATCAGTCGGGCAAGGAAGGAAATTGACGGCAAAATGAAATATCCTGCGGTGTTTCCTGTATTTGGGAATTTGTACCGGGTCGGATTGGTCTGGGTGTCAGATTTAGAGCTATCGCTTCCAGCTTCCGACAGTTTGCAGCGAGTTCTCACATTCCCGGTTCAAGGAACTACGGCGGGATATTTCCTAGAACGGATTCCGTTCAATCAATCAACCCAACAATTTGAACCCAATCTGAATAACCTGATTTACGAAATACGTCAGGGACACTTTCAGTGGAGAGAAGGGGAACTGGGTGATTTGTATCGAAATCAGGTTGAATTTAGAGATTTAGATGTAGTAACAACCAATCCTTCGGTTAAACGAGCTATTGGTGTAAAGCTTCTCCTCAAAAAGAAAGGCTATCGCCATGAAAGAACGCTAAAAACTGAAATAGAAAAAACTGATGGAGCAACAAAAATCAAGCGGTCTGATGTATTTGTACCCTACTACAATCTTGATGAAGAAGTGCAGGATATTGATATTACAGTCTCAGTATGGGTTCCTCAGTAGCAAATAGTTATGGAATTGAAGATAGGTGATTTAGTTCGTTATCTAGGTGATTATTACCAAGTTATTGCCGTTCATAATAATGGGCGGATGGTGGATTTAGAAAGTTCATCCGAACGAATCAATCAGGTTTATTCAAGTGATTGTGAGAAAATTAGTTAATCAATGAAAATAACTGAAGCTGTTTTAATTTTTCTCATAGCTGAATTGATTGCAGGAATAGCAATCATCTGGAAGTTTGCGTCAGCATGGGGCGGATTAAAACAAGCTGATAAGGACAATCACGATGACATTAATGCGCTTGGAAGAAGAATGAGACAAGCCGATAAGTTAACATGGCAGCGTCTTGATGCTATTGAAAATTTTTTAGCAAACAGAGGATACAACCCGCCATCCTTAAATATTTTTGAGGATGACAAATAAAAATCTAAATTTAAACAATGAACATCAAACTATCAGTTCCTTATTATTCACAACGAGATAATATTTCCGAACCGGAAAGGAGTTGCAACAAATCATCCTGTTGCATGGTAGCAGAATATATTAAACCCGGTATTTTTGGCGGTAGCGATAATGTTTATTCAATCCTGCTCGAAGGGTATGGCGACACTACAAATCACGAAGCTCATACCCGATTATTAAGCGCTAGAGATTTTAGAACTGAGTTCCGATATGATTTGTCTTACGAAGATTTAGACGAGTCACTGTTTAATCGGAAAATGCCTGCGGTAATTGGAGTGCTACACCGGGGGTATTACCTAACTCCTCATGGCGGTCACATGATAGTGATAGTAGGGAAAGACGAGGACAGCTACCTTGTTCACGACCCCTGGGGCAATCCATTCTCCTACGACCACGACAACGGAAAATACTGCATAGTACCCAAGCAATCTCTTGATCACCGTTGGTTAGCTGAGGGCAGTAAGTCGGGTTGGGGTCGGTTGTTTTATTGATAATATGGGAATGGCTCACTTGAGGAGTCTATGAGGCGATCGCTAACCCTTGCTCAAAAATCGGTTTTGCGATCGTATTCATAGATTAAAATGAATTTACTTGAGGCCGCAGGAATGATAAGTAACTGGCCTTAGAGTACGAAAATGCGATCGCTAACCTCCAACGCACCCTGGATGATTTGGCGATCGCTATTTGTTTTGAGAGACAATGACCTGAGCCTCCTTATTACCTTTGACACTTAAACACTAAAAAACCCCTCACTAGGGAGGGGAAAGTTTACCTAGAATTCATCAACCCACTTAGCGTAGAACCTTTCAAACAACAGCTCTACAGCTTTTCTGCCTGTTGCAGATTTTGCCCCAGTTAAAGCAAACCCAGTTTTTTTCTGCAACGAAACCTCGTGGTAGGCGCGTTTTATGAAAAATTCCCTGATTTCCTGACAGACCTTAGTTTGAGGACAGCAGTCCCACTTGTTGAGCTTGGGAACGCCTGGAGCAAGCAGACGGTCATTCATCCCTTTAGATATCCGATAACCGACCCAACAGAACACAATCGCATGAACCGAAGCGGCACCTGAGTTTTTGCGAGAAGTGCTGGAACTTTTGCCCGATTGTGAGGTTATCTTTCCAAACCCCAACGCCTGGCGAAACCTTCGGCGGCTACGAAACTTCGGCACCCCAAAGAATCCCTCAAAGGGATAAATCCGAGTTAGCAACCATGCCCGTTCGCGTTGACCGAAACCAAACTCTTCAAAAACTTCGTGATAATCTGCGAACTCGGGTTCATTGAGCAGGGGGATTAACTCCCGCTCTAACATCGCCTCACAGATATGCCAATGACATATCGAACGCGCACATTCTCGGGTGAGTGTGGACAAGCCCGAACCTTCATTACGGCTCATCGCTTCAGCGTATTCGTTCTGATATTTGGTTTTCTCGTTGTTACGAAGTTTCCATGTTCCGGTCTCAGTCCAGCCGCAGCACCAAGCCCACCAACTCGGGAGGATGTCCGGATCTAAACTGCCGTTTTCCCTTCGGGACTTCACCGACTGTTTTGCTGGAAATTCAAAGCTGAGGCGTTGCTTTGCCATATTAATTGATTGAGTGCGACGTTTAACTACAGAATCAATCTCTTGAAGCAAACGGGATATTTGAATGATTGTCTCGCTCCGGTCTTTAATCCAGAAGCGGCGATCATAGCGCTCAACGTAATACTTGAAATAAAGTTCCAGCATTACGAGCGAATCAAACGGATCGTCTTTGTTGGACGAACCACCTAGCGCGAGGCGAGTTTGTTTAACTAGCGTTTGATTCACCAATAAATACTTCAGTCCCAACCTGTTAAACTCATCAGTCCAAAAACGGCTATAGGTTCCAGTTGGTTCAAGAATGATTATGCTTGGGTTTAAGCTTTGGATGTACTTAATAGAATACTCGGACTTATTCAGTTCAGCGTGATGTTTTTTGAATTCAGGACTCTCATAAAAATCCCGAATAGAGACTTTTGTTGGCTCATTTAGCCAGCACAAATCTACCTTGTCCGATGACACGTCAAGGCCGATGTAGCAATATTTCATTTGGTTGCCTCAGTAGTTTTTTATAGAGAAATTACTAACCCGCGAGGCTTCATGGGAGCTTAATCCGGCGTCCTTATAGGGGTATTCGTTCCTCTGGTTGAAACAGTTGGAGGGTTTGGAATCCCCCAACTGTTAGCGTCAATTTTCACGCACCCACGAGATTGTAAGGAGAACATCCCAACTCTATGTAGGGGTACTATAAAAACTGGCGGAACCTCGCTCGGTTTTCCCGCAATCCCTGGCGAGGGATTTCTGAGGATTTCACCCCGAACTAATAGCGCCTCTATTAGTCCCCAATGAACGCTCATTGGTCATCAGGCGGTAATTGATAAAGCTTTAAGGAAGTTCTACATCTTCGGCTGTCCAAACTTCAGCATCATCGTCATCGTCATCGTCATCGCCAACTAACGAGTATTTATTGTCAGGGTCAATTTCATTAAGAATATCGACCATCGCTTTTCCCCTTAACACATCAAAAGCCGAATATTCTCCTGTTTTTAATCGTTCATTCAACATCAGATTTGTGTAGAACGCTTTAACTTCCTCCGTTTTCAATTCATCAGGAAGTGTTTTCCAGGCGGCTTGATAATCGGGTTTGGTATCGCCGTCTATCCAGCGATCATATTGACCTTGAAAAAAAACTGCTAAATTTCGAGAATTTTCCGCGTCATTAGGCGAGTTTTGTTCATCAAATAATAAAAATTCAACGATTCTACAAAACCCTTCCGGCCCTATCTCAATACTCTCGAAGCTGTCCATATGAATTCCTATATATCCAGCTTTCTTGATTGCTTTTAGGGTTTCTTCTTCCGTTTGATTACCTTTCCTGCTGATTGCAAAAACAAGCGCGTCGTAGTGATAATCACTAAGTCGCAAATTATCGACTATCCACAAACAGGGTTTGTTGTTCAATATTCCCATTGGGAACGGGTCGCGAACTGGAATTAATCCCCTGTTCTCAAAGACATGGATTACTTGTTCAAAAACCGGATCATTAATTCTGATCCACGAATCATGTTTGCTCATACATTACCTCGAGTTTTGATTAACAACCCCCTCACAGGAGAGGGGGAAGTAAAGGGGGTTAATCGGGCGGGTGTACTGATTCTTCTATCTCTTCAAGATGAAGCTTGGAGCGATAAATATTTTGAGATATTTCTCTCAAAATAGATGTCTGAGTCTCCAGAATATCTCGGATACATGCGAGATAGTAGACATCCTCGCGGGGCTTGAGTTTTGCATAGTCAGTCGGACGAACGAGAGCTTTTTGAATGCCTGTGCAGTCGTCTTTTATTTTGGCAATCAAGCTGAGGACTTGATGATCGGTGTTGGGATTGCCATTTTCCGCTTGGGGAGAACACAATACTTCAGACAGTTCCTTGCGAGCTTCATCTATGTGTAACAGCGTCTCAGAAACACTGTAGTAATCCCAAGCCGGGTCGGTTGGGATTTTATCAATGTTTGTCATTCTTTATCCTCCATTAAATGATTGATTGCTTCATCAGCAATTTTGCGAATTTCAAAGAAAAAACCAATAAGCGTCATTCTGTCGATTTCTCGTGTTTCTTCTGTTTGGGTTTGCTGAAATTCAGCCAACGCTCTCAAACGAACTGAAAGCATATCGCCGAAATAAGTCGAGGCTAAAGGATTGATTTCATCTTCATGGTTCATGCGATGTTTTTTTCCTCTTCTAATTCATACAAAAAAGGGTCATCTCGAAGCAGTTCTAATTGACAAACTGCTTCTTTCAGGTTCAATTGATTAACAGCAATGCTGTTAATTTTTGCGAGGTCAATCATTTCTTCTGTGAGTAAATCCTCGTCAAGAATCAAAATAAGTTGACGCTCACCACATTGAATGGTAATCTTAGTCATATGTACAACAAATTCTGGATATCCCAAGGGTTGATGACGGGACTCAATAAACCCTTGGGGTTTAACTTTTTAACGGAAAAGAGAACGGGTGTTTTTAGACCGACGATTAGAGTCCGCGATATTTACCCGTGCATCTTTACCCTTAGCTTCTTCAACCAACTTATCCAAATGAATCATTGCCGCTTCCACATCTTCATCAGATAAGTTATTAGCAAACGAAAAAGCGTTTCGCTGAATCATTCTGACTAAATTGTTATTGCCTTGACTAGCAATATAATTCAAAGCAATATCGCCAATTCGATTGACTGCAATAATTTTGCGTTTGTGATGGTTACTCAGTTTAGAGTATGAGCAGCTTCTTTTTTCAGACATAAATTACCTCATTCCTAGTAAGACTTCGGACTTTGGATAAACAGCTTTTGCCCATTGGTAATGGGTAAGAGCGTTATGAAAACTGAAGTAGAATCCCAACACTAGCGGGTAACAATAACCCGGGTGTTGAATTGCAACGACAAATCGAGCCTCAACGGTTTGATACATAGGCATTTCCTTCTTAATAAAAGGGGGATGAGAACAGAAAATATCCCCCGTATGAATAGCCACTCATTCTCTTTGAAAATGGAAATTTTTTTAAATAGGCATCACCTCCTTTCAACTAAACGGAACTAAACTTTTATCCCATTCCCACTGAATTTGTGGGAGTAAAGAGCGATTTTGATGCCGAGTTTGAGGGACTGCATCACGAGGTTTGTAGCGATCGCGTTTTGGGGGATGTCGTTCGGGTTTTTTGACTACGGGGGGGATTATTCTGAAGTTGTAATCCCTGGGTTTTTTGTCGAGCATGATTGATTCCTCTTTCGGTAAAGCGTCTTCTATTTCACACTTTGTCTCTTCCAAGGAACTCAATAATCGTGCTTCCATCGTAGATTTGGGCGGGATTGAGGATGGAATTAACTCGCTTAAATCCCAGCTCTCCTGTGACAAGATCGCCCAAATATCCCATAGACTTTGATACCACTGATACGCATTCCCCATGCGGATTATCCAGCCTTTGACTTTGTGACGTACCAACTCCAAACAGGCACTCGCTGCCATCTTGCTAACCCGTTTTTCTGAAAGTCGTTGAATCGGGTCGATGTCTTTGGCGTTCGCTATCGTCACTCTGGCTTTCCGCAACGCTTCCGTCAGCCGCTCGTTCTCGGCTTCTAACTCTGCTATTCGTCGTCTAAGCATTTCCTCCGTTGTCATGGTTGGGTTGAGTAAAGGGGACTGGTGTCCCCCAGCTTGTGATCGGTTGTTTTGTGCAACATTCTAAACAGAATGCTATATAATCAAGCTATATCCTATTTAGGATTTTGTCAACAGAATCTTTGCTATCCTGTATAGGAAGCCTAAATCTATGATCAATGAAGAAAGCAAAACACCGTCAGCACGGCGAACTGAAGAAGGGAGTCAACTTTTACATGACTCCTACAGCACAGGAGGGATGGAAAGCATTGGCGGAACAGTTCGGGGTATCGGTCTCGGAACTGGGCGAACTGATTGGGAGGGGGACGATTCCACTATCCCCTTGTTGCTTGGGGGAATAATTGAGCAGCTTCTTGAAAATGAAAAACAGCGCTTAAGCGAAGTTCGGGAATGTGTGGAGTGGTACGAACGAGAAGATGGCATCGTTCGGTCTCGCATTCAAAAATTGGAACAACTTCGAGAAGTTGCTCAAAAATCAGTCAAACCATCCCTTGACAAATCAACAAATCTTGAATTGACCGAAGAAGAGTAAAAAACTTCAGTGGCGCCTCAAACGGGGCGCTTTTGTTTTGTGAACCCACAACAGCTTAATCTATTTCACATCCCGAAGCCACCCGACAAGGACACATTATATAGAGACGCTTCTCGCGTACTCTCGACAATGAAGTTTGAGGGCCGGCCGCTCACCTCAACCGAACTGCAAAAACTTCTCCCTGGTTTGAGCAAAGACAGAATTTATCACGCCCTGTCCTTGCTCCATAAAGATGGAGATATCGGCTGGATTAGTCGTGCTACTTGGCAAGAAAACGGTCGTGCTACCTGCGAGTTAAAACCCAAAACCAGTAGGGGTTCTGGGCGACAAGTAGCACGACCAAAAAAACCACAAGTAGCACGACCAAAACCCACCCTCAAAGTCAAAGCTTTCCTCAAAGGAGGGAGTGATAATCGTTTCTACTATTGGCTGTGTCGGGGTAATCTTCGACTCGCTTACATCGGTGGCCGAGTTGGTTCAGTCGAGGGACGCCATAACAAAGCAACCATCGATGCGGGAATTTTGAACGGCCGCTTCGATAACTGTTGCACAGGTGAGGATTATCGAAATGTGATCCGGCTGCTAAAGCTAGAAGCGGAATTTTGAAACGGGCGATCGCCTCTTTTTCGGCGGTGAACTTCCAGCACTTTGGACTAATTGGGTGAACTTCCAGCACTTTGGAAGTTTACCCGGTGAAGTTCCATCACTTTAGAAGATCGAATCGATAGCTTTTCCTATCACCTCGTCTGAGGGTTCGAGATATTCCTGCAACGCCGATAGTGATTCGTGTCCGGTGATGCTCTGGATTACTGCTGTACTATATCCAGCTTCTAGCAGTTTATTGATCAGGGTTCGGCGTGGAGAGTGCAAACTGAAACCTTTACTCCCCAATCCGGCAGAGTTAACCGCAGCGTCGAACCAAACCCAGCAACTTTTCGGCACAATCGGACATCCCGCATTTTTCGGTGAGGGAAACAACCATTCTGACAACGGAGGCTGGAAATCCTCCAATTCAGATTTCAGAGCAACGGGCATCGGAAGTTGTCGAGTTTTCCCCATGCCGTGTTTACTGGCTTTCCGAGTTGACCGCCGAAAAGTAACGGTTTTACTCGGAATCCTGCGAGTGCTATCCCAGTAAACATCGGAAACTTTTAAGAAACATACCGCCCCAATCCGTTCACCGGTGTAGCGAAGGATATTAAGAATGAGTCGGTGTTGCGGGTTCTCAATCTGTTTGAAAATCCGCAGGTATTCAGAGTCACTAATAATGCTGGCTTTTCCGTGTCTATTGACCTTCGGCATTGTGTTAGGATGTTTTGCAGTTTATCCGGGTAAAAGTTCCCATGTTACCCCTTGCCGACCATAGGCGCATAAGTTCATATGGGTTCTACAGAGCAGCTTTGAGCCACTTCCCCTATATAGGAAGTTTTATGTAAAAGTTCCCTATACTTGCCCTAATTATAGCAGTCCCCATATCTGCTTAATCGGGTTTGGGGAAATTGTTTCAGTCACGTTATATGAGCCAAAACTGAGCCAAAACTGAGCTAAGATTGAGCCATTAGATTTGAGAGCAGCTTCATGGCGTGGTCAGTATATTATCCTCCTCAAGTTTCGGCGATGGTTCCCGGTGAGAGTTCTTGATTAGCTTCATTTTTGGTGAACGCCCTCGAATTTCTTTGTGCAGATGCAAGTGCCTATTCACAGTCTATATCGGGGTAAAGTGTAAAGTCTCTACAAATTATTTCAGTCCTATTCGTGTCTTTATTCCAAATTGATATTCTGAATGGGTATCTATTCCAAACGACTCTGTAGTTTTTCCAGTCCCAAGAACCACCCGGATTAGGTTTAACTAGGGCTTCTTCCCATACCTTACATATAAAAGCTTGAAACTCACCTCGGTATGACTCGTTATGAACCTCTAAGATAAAAGCGTTCCTGTATTCATCTAAGGCTTTTTCTACAAACTGAAAATATCTTTTCTTGAAATCTTCTAATAAATCTGTGCTCATTTCGTTAAATGAGATTAGTATAAAACGGGACAGAACCTTTTTTAAGCCAATTTCATCGCAACAATATATCCTGTCGAGCTTGAATTTCTAATTTCTATATAGGGACAAAGTTTGTTATCTTCCTCAAGATAAGCAGTCCCTCGGCGAGAAGTGTCGATATTGCTTTGAGTAAATTCTGTTATAAACTCTCCATCGTCTGCAATATTCCAATCATAAGATAAAGTTGCTCTAGAATATATCTTCACGAGAGTTTTGTTTTCGTCGGGGAAATAACCGAACATAACATGAACAAAACTGTTGTTCCAATTATATCCAGTAACATATTCTTGACCGAAATAATTACTTCCTTTTCCAAAATAAGCTTTAGAATAAGCTCTGTTTTCAAGACTGATCATAGATGCACAATTCTCTCTAATGGATTTATTCCAGTTAGCATCTATCGTTCCAAAGCCGCATCCAATGACGAACGACCCACTAGAGAATTTAAGAATAAATTCTAGAGACAATGGAGAAAAAACAGGGACTCCAAGAGAATAGAAAATCCCCATAAAATTAGTGTAATTGACAGAATTACGAGTCAATCCTTCTGTAATGTTCTGGACTAATCCTGAGTTAGAAAAGTCGTATGAAGATTGATTATAATTAGCACTCGTAACAATATTTGCAGGTTGATAGGATCTAAAGTCCCACCAACCATTAGCAAATCCTTGAGTCTTTACTTTAGGATTAATTTTTAGATAACGAACCCCCCATTGTTCGCTATTCCCGTTAGGGGTTGTAATTTTTATTTTTTCTCCTGAAGATTTGTATTTTTTAACCCTTAAGGTCAATTCAATTTCAAAAAAAGATTTGACTTTAAAGGAAACTAACTGGTTGTCAATTATGTTGCTGAAGTTGTAAGGAACAAAATTTTGAATTTCAACCGTTGTTCCTGTTGGGGAAAACCCAAAACCCCAACAAGAACAAACCGTAAAAGTAAATCCGTTAGTATCTAGTTCCGTGAAAATATTAATACTTTCCTCAATATAAGGAGGATAAATCGTAGAGCCAGAGGTAATAGGAGGAGTGCTAGACTCCCCATTCCCAATAATCCATCCCCCCTGCATTATTCAGCAACTCCTATTACTAAAGTTGCGGTTTCTCCGGTTGCTGTAGCAGCATGAATGGCTTGTGCAGGAAGCTCAAGTTTGTGCTGTTGAAAGCCGGGGGGGATAATATAGTTGTAGGTTTTTGTCCCAACATTAACCGCCACGCCGTAGCTGATGTAAATATTACCTGAATCTAGAGTTGAACTGATAGAAGCAAACCTCGACTTCGTTCCAGCAGGAACAATTTCAGTCGAAGTTGCTGTAATGCTTTCTACAGAAATTGCTCCATAATCTGGAGTGTCGCGGGTATAAATAGAGGGATTTGCTGAAGTTATTATCCAAGACATAAATTTTTTAATCTAAAAAGTTGCTTTGTTTAATTATAATCCTACGTTGGTTCAATTCTTCAAAATTAAGGATTTTAAAAGTTAAAACCCTTCTAATATAAACTTCCCACCTTTAAGCGGATCAGTATTGGGCTGATATTCCTTGATGATGCAAGTGTCGTTGTAAGGAGTCCCTGGCTTTTTCGCGACAAACCTTCCCATACAGCGATTAAAGTTAGGGCGAAAAGTTATATCCCCGCCAGCATAGTTGTTAACTTCCCCGACCCATCCAGATTGGGTAATTCTCCCCATGAAATTGTCAGGCAAGTTGGATGATTCGGGATTGATCAAATCGCTCATTACATCGCTCAACACCCTAACTAACTGAAGCGGATGGATGAGTTGTAAGGCAATAGGAGCTTCGTAATATGTGCCGATCGCTTCAACTGTGATCGTTAACTCTTCCCCTGGCGTAAAGCAGTTAAAGCTCAATGCTTTCCATCCGGTAACAGCATTATCGGAGTTAAATAAACGCTGTAAGTTCGCTTCGTATTCCGAGCTAGCGGGTTCGGTTAGATCAAACTCTCCTATAACCGGATAGTTTGACCCCGTAGGAAAATGCAGAGAGACTTCTATTGGAAAATAGGGCATTATTTCAGTGCCGATTGCATAAACGATTTCACTTTCACTGCGAACAGCTACTCTGATTTTAGCCGATTGGGAAGCCACAGCCTCAAGTCTGATTCCTCCATCGTTGTTGTCTTGCAGCGTTCCGCCTGGGTGAAGCGTCGCCACCGGATAGGTGATGTTTTGCGATCGCCAAATCAGATCTACCGGATGCTCCGATAGGTTAGTGATGGTAACTTCCCTCAGACTTTTTTCGAAAGTTTCCCCCAGTATTAAGGTTTGTTGTCCAGCCAGAAGATCTATTTCTGCGACTTTGGCGAACCGATAAGCAGGAATTCCCAAACCCCCGCCAAAACCCCCACCGCTTAGGGCTTCGATTAATGTATTAATCAGTTCTTCAGATAGACTGGAAGAATTACTATTTGAAATAGGCATCTCATGTTACTTCCCTCTGCGGGTATTTATCCCGATTTTACCAGCGAATTAACCTTGGAGGAATTAACCCTCAGCATGGCTAGATTGATTTTGAGTTATCAAAAATCCAGCGTCACGAACGCCAATAATATAGATCGCATCACCATCACCACAGATGAGGAAGCGGAAACAACGACCGTAGCGTTTGAGGGTGCCGAGGCGGAATGGGTAGAGGGGGAAATCGTTCTGTACAACTATTTGACCGGAATAACGTTCACGACAGGAACGGGAACTTACCCCTATAACAGGGCAAACTTAGTAGACGCCTTTTTTCATCTCATACTCACTCAGTCTAAGTATGAGTTAAATCGTGATTACAACCCCGACATCGACACCAGATTTATAGATTATTCAGTTGGGAAAGGAGAACCGACAACGAATAGTAAGCCAGTTGTAGTATCGGCAAGCTTAACCGATTATCCGTTGGTGATCACGTTGGCTAACGGCAGTTCTAGCAGTAAAGCTAAACCCTATCTAAACAACCTGTAACTTTAGAAAAAACCTGTAATTAACTCTTAAAGAAATTATTATTGCTGGCAACTTAATAAAAATTTGATAGAATGACCGCACCAATCACGCAAGAATTCAAGGATGAATTGCCCCCAGTTAGAATCGACCCGTCCAATGGAGACGGCCGAATCATCACGATTGTTGATTGGGCAGAAGAATCCGCGTCAAAGTTGCCTGTAAATGCGACTAACGTTCAATGGTCGTTTTCGCTTGAATATCTAGCAATGCACTATTACTTCCCCAGTTTGAGTAGAGTTTTAACCTCTCAATTGCCTGGGATAAAAATTTCCGACTCAGACGAAGCACGTCAGGCGAAAGCGGTAGAGTTTAAGAGAAAATATTCACCTCAATCCGGTCATGCCGTACAGTTTCTTTTATGGCGTTGGTTTGATGGTGACTGGAGACCTGTTCATTCGGGTAGGGATTGGATACAGTATCTCGGATTAGAGGGTCATATCAGTTTAATTTTCCCTTATTTTTTAGATGAACCGGGGGTAATGCTTGGGGGGACTCGCCACAAAATCGGGATGTCAATTCATCCTCGATACTTAGAGGGAGAAGATTATATTGAAATTAATGGAGGATATTCGGGAAGTCTGAGCTACACAATTCCTGAGCCTGTGGAAGTCGTTCCTCAAATAAGCGAATCAACTTCGGGTAGTCAAAACATTGGCACCCTCTCTACAAGAGTTTTACCATCACAATCGAACAGAGCTGCTTTGTATCTTTCCAATGCAGGAAACACGCGGCTGTATTTCAATTTTTCAAATAACGAAACATCTGTTAGACCGCCTGCGGCTCCTTTCCTTGAACCGGGAGAATCGCTTACTTACGAGAACGGAAACTTCTACTATTCGGGAGGAAATTCTCACTTACTAAGTAAGACTTTTTCTACTAGCATCATAAAACTTCCTTTGAACTGTGCGCGACTAGAAGGAAGCGGTTTAGTTGGATATCAACAATTAATTTTTAATTAGAGTAATTAGAGATGCCTAGAACCGCGCCTAGAACTGCCCGAACCGCGCCTAGAACCGCTCGAACCGCTCGAACCGCCCGAACGGAAAAAAGCCCTCAAAGCGAAAGAGAATCAGAGGTTGATGTTGATGTAAATACTGACGAAGATGGCGGCCCGGAAGTGGATTTTGGTATTAATTGGAAAGGATTTAGTTTAGCAATCTCTTCTAAGGGAGTTTTAAAGATAGGAATCGGAGTAGCTGCTGTTGAGTTGAACTTGAAAGACCCCAATAACTCAAAAGTTAGCTACGTTTTTGAACTGTTTGAAATAGAGGGAGAGAGAGACGGTTGTACAGTTGTATTGACTTATTATATAAACGGAATTGAAGCCAAAAAAGAGACAAGAACAATTCCAGAATGCGAAGAAGAGGAACCACCCGAACCGCCCGAACCACCGAAGCCACCGGGTGCGCCTAAGTCACCATTTGGAACAAAACCCCCCAAGCCAAAGCCGAATTTTCCTGACTGTATCCCTGACAATGCGAGAGTAAGTTATTATGTAACATCAAGCAGCGAGGTTTGTACTGAGACAAACTGGCTAGACTACTTAACTTTTTATAATGTTTGGTGGAATAATCCTTCGTTTTATCAAAAAACAGTAAGGAGTAATATTGCGGGCTTTGATTATGAAAATAGAAGATGGTTAATCCAGACTACTACAAATCAAATATTTGTCCCTTTTTCTCACGGGGTAGCAATACCTGATCCAGAGTGGGTAGCAGACCGAAACTACTCAAGAGAATTCTTTGGAAGTGCAGAAGCTCAGATAAAATCGGGAATCTGGGCAAACGTCAAGCGAGAAGTCGAAGCGTTAGCATCCGTTAGAGAATCGGGAAATTCAGAAGAAGTTCGTTATTATACGGATATCCCCGAATGCGCTGCCGATGACGATGCTTGCTATAAACCCTATGAGATTATAAATTACTCCTATACGGTTATTACCCCTACAATAGTTGTTATTAATCCGCCCATTGATCCGGTTTGCGCCGACCAAAAAAAAGCGGAAAAAGTTCCTAAGCAACCTCCACCTATTCGGGGTAAAAATGTAATGAATGAAGACTGTTGTAGAATGACGGCTGCACTATATGAAGTTTTTGCTGTGGATGAAATTCTCAGTAATGGAATAAAATTTCCTAATCGCTTAATTGCAGCCGGAGCGAAAGATTATTCTGATGTGTTTAATTACTTAGATTTTTTAAGTTTAATAGTAAGGGAGATAGATCATCTAGGAATCCATCCTCACGAAGTCACCATCAAAGATGTTGACCCAGGAACGCCAGGTGATCAGAAAATATCAGCCGAATTTATTAACGCGACGGCATGGGCGCAATCGCTGATGGAAAACAGTCTCAAAAACGATGGTGAAGCAGACGCGAGGTTAAACCTGCAAATCCGACTTGCTCGACTGCTGCTCCAAACGTTCGTTAGCTCGGTTGCAGCAAAATACAAAGCCGATGCGATCGCGGATTTCCTCGGAGTGCCGACACAGGAATTCGCGGCAAAGCCTTCGGTACCGTTCGACATAACTCTCGGTCAACGACAGGTGAAAGGATTCGGAACTCAATCATCAGACAAGGATAAGATTGAGAAGTTGAGTAATAAAAAAGTAGTAGAACTGTTAGACCGTTTCTTACGGGAAAGCAAGCAAGATGTCGTGTGTGAACGCTTTGATGAGCGAGAACAGTCGTTTTTAGAGTTGTTGCAACAGTTAATTCAGTGAACGTAAATGGCAAAAAACAGACCTCGCCCAAGTCAACCCCCAAAACCCGACGCGAACAGAAAACCGGACGCGGAAAATGTTAAACGAACGAGCAACCCGAAAACGCCGAAGGATCAGGTTAATGCCATTTCAGACGACATTAAGACCGAAACTACTGAATACATCAAGAACTTCTATCTAGAAGCAATGATCATCGTTGACTTGATGAAAAGTAGTCAGAATGGACAAGAAGCCCAGATTGAGGAAACGATTAAGGAATTTATCACCGGAGGTAAGCGAGTATTAGATAAAGCCCCGACTGATGCAAGAGGCGGTGTTTATCAAACTAATCTTCCCTTTCTCAAGAAAATTTCAACCGATGCGGTTGCAGAACTGTCCACACCGGATGCTAAACAGAGTAAAATCAACAATAAACCAAGTAAAAAAACAGGTAAAAAGTAATGGAAATTGCATTGGGAACGTTGTCTAGTTCCCTTACTCAACAAGGGGAAAAAGTAGACCTTAAATGGTTTGATAAAATTAAATCACCTATTGGCGAACTTAGTTCGTCTCTAGGGAAAGCCAACATTCCAGATTTACTAAACAATTTAAGTAAATTGGGAGATTCAATCAAAAATCTTAACGGATGGTTTAGTAAAATTCAGGGCTTTCTCAAGGGAGCGTCTAAAAAGTTGGACGATGTTAAGGGAACGTTGATAAAAATCCGAGATAATCCAAGCGGCTGGGTCGTAGGAGGATTAGCCGCTTTAGCTGGAGTCGGGGCTATTGGTGCAAGTATGCTAACAGGCGTTTCTGTGACTGATATGATGTCATCTGTCCTAAATTTCGGAGAACTGGCTTACAGCTTTGACATCAATATTAGTGACAAAAAACTCTACGAAGAAATCAAAGAGATTATGAAAAATCTCTATGGGCCGGCTGGGGAGTTAATCGGGCGAGGCATAGCTCAACTGATTACAGGAGGGTTAACGATGGCTCCAAAAGTGGTAGTCAACGTGAAGGCGATCGCGTTGAGTTGGATTGCTAATCCAGATGCTCGAGAGGAGTTGTTAAGCGCGGTTAGTTCGCTTGCTTGGAGTGGAATTGAGGCGGCAAAACAAATTCTATTTAAGTTTGCATTCTTGAAAGGAAGGCAGGCGCTCAAGACATGGTACAAGACGCAACCCGAAAACATTAAGAAGCTTGTCCCTAAAAAAATTAGAGATAATATTGAAACATGGGGTAACGAAGGTAAAGAACCTTGGATACTTGAAGCTAAAGTTGAGGAGAAAATCGAAAAATGGGACGCGCCCGATTATTTAAAAGAAGGACTCCAGGAAGGATTGAGCGGATTCTGGGAACAGGTCAGAACGAGTCTAGAGTATAGATATGTGTGATTCAAAGGAGAAAAATGGGAGAAGCCAAACGCCGAAAAAAGTCAAACCCTAATTATGGTAAAAAAACTTTTATAGAGGTTGTATATGAAACTTATTCGAGAAATGTTCACGAAGATGTAGCCTGTGCTTCTGTGCTTGCATATCAGGATGTTTTTCAAGAGATACTTTCAAAGGAAAAGCCAATTAATTATTATGGTATTCTCAAGTACGAATTCTGCGAACATGGTTTATTTTTAGACTCAAAAGTAGCAAAGTTAAGTCAAATTCAAGATGATTTTGTTTTTATAAACAATTGTTCTTTAGAAGATTTTATAAACAAAAGGCAAAGTGAAATATTAATTTTTCTGATTCAATCGCCCCTTAATCGCGATGATATTTCCAGTATTCGTCTTAACGTAAAAGAACTTCAAGACTCTTTGTCTTGGATTGACAATAATGTTAAAAGATGGGCAAAGTTAAAAAAAAATTATATTATTAACAATGGCTAACGTTAAACGCGGAATTGGAGATATTCAAAACGAAGCAATTCAGAAAATGTCTGAACGCTTTGCCGTTACCTGGCTTGGCACAAACAACCCTGGTAAACGCTTTGATGAAAACCCGAATTTTGATGTTTACGAGTTTTCGGCTGATAAGAAGTTAGACGGGAAAGGTAGGGATTACCTTTGGGGTTCAGACAGTTCAATCATCGAACAAGCTTCAACTGTCAAAGCACTTCATGATTCTCTAGCCAGACGATTCGGGTTTAATATTAAATTCGAGGAATTTTGGGCATTTTGGGAAGCTGGGTTCAAAGGGTTTGAACGGAAAAGTAAAGTAGCAGGTTTGAGAACAAACTACCCGGAGAACGATATTAAAGAGGGCGATTCTATTGTCTCTCCGGCGTGGAGAAAAGACCGCGATACTAGACCTGTTTACATCGAATGGACTCCGAAGGGTAAGACAGACTTTCCACTCCGAATCATTGAGTATTTCCCTGACAAATCAAACGAATCGGTGAGTAAATTGTTTATCGGTTCGGACTGGACGATAATTAGAGATATTATTCAATATGAGTATGAAGGTGGATTGGGAGTTGTAGAAGTCGGAGAAGAAGGCGAGGCAGAGGTCAAAGCGTTACCCGAACGAAAAGGGCGAGTTAATCAGCCCTATATTCAACTGTATTTTTATCAAGATTCTAAAGAAATTCCAGCCGGTTTTTATGGTCTAGAATCCCGATTAACAATATTTTTGCACGGGTTTACAGACAATCCTCAAAAAGCTAATGCTAGGTATAGAGAAATTAAAAAAACAGACATTAACCGATTTTACAACAAGATTAAAGCTAGTTTTTTAACTGGAAATACGCCCTACTCCTACCGCAAAGGGAAAAAATACATTAGCTATTTTAATATTGATCAAGGTTATAAATTCCAAACTAACTTTAGTTCCAAAACTCAGGCAATAGAACTGTATAAAAAAATGGTATCGATTCAAGAAGACGTTCTTGATTTAACTCGGCTGTTTGTCAGTACCAACGAAGTAGAAACCCTCGCTTACCCTGAACAGCCCCAACAGGTTCAATTTTTGGGAAAATCCGAAAAGCTGATCACAAGACGAAAAACTGGAACGGTTTACTTTAGCAAGGCAACAATTACCTTCCCCAGCATTGGAAAACGTCACGACCTGTTAAAGCGCATTCACGGAGTTTGGACTATGGGTAAAAGTCTAGAATCTATTACCTAGTTTTGTAAAGTTTTGTAAGCTTTACCAAGCTATAAAATTTTTGGGAAGGTTATAACCTTTCCAGTTTACTGAACTCTAAAATCCTCTCTGTACAATCGTTTCAGCCTTTGTTAGATTTAAAAAACGATTCAAATTTTTAAAGGAGTGATATCAAATGGCTGACATTACGATGGCACAGTGGGCAGCAGGCACAACTGACACTGATGTGAGCGGTGTTATTTCTGGAATTACTTTACCCGGTACACTCACGCCTGCTGAGTTCATCTATAAGGCGTTGGCAGCTTATCGAACCGCACAAGAAGCTTATAACACCGCTAATCCTACCGCCCCTATTGCCTCGGTATCTCTTCCTTCAACTTCTGGAGTCTCTCCTAACACTAATGGAGATTTGGAGTTTTTAACTTCTTACACCTTTACTGTTCGCGTCCCCGTAAGTTTAGATGCTGCTACAACAGCGTAAGTTTTCTTGATTTAATTACGAAAAAGGCAGGGTAAATGGCTAAACGTTTTAATCGAATACAATACTTGCTAGACGTTGCTGGGGACAAGGTTAAAGATGCTGAAATAGTCAAGCGCTACGCAGCTTTTAAGCTTGGCGAAAAATACGCTTCAGCAACCGGAAATGGAGCCAATTACAAATACAAAGTAACTGGACAAAAGCGAGGAACTTCATTTCCTGGAGCTGTACAAGCTTTTGGGCATCCAAATGACACAGAAGCCGTACTTATTAAACTTTCTGGTCGGTGCGGCCCGTCGCTGGGACAAACCGTTCAAGGGATACCTACCGGAACGGCAAGTGTAACAGGAGTATCAGCAGCGACATTAAACCTAACTCTGGGAGAGAAAGCAGACGGAGTAAAACTGGGAGGATTTCGACCTGCAAAAATGGTTGTTTTCGTAGCCAAAACTGGC
>JACCDU011344942.1_pt1 | contig 19187 bp, 18 predicted proteins | sample 7446081 | NCBI WGS metagenome assembly JACCDU01 (sample SAMN15323447, study PRJNA562643) | freshwater metagenome | isolation source: river surface water | place: USA:Blue River Watershed | collected 2017-08-17
GCTATTTCAATACCTGCCCATTTCAAAACAAGCAAATCATATTTACAATTTTGTCCAATCCATGTAATAGAAGGATCTACAAATAGAGACTGAAATTGTGCTAGAATTTTTTTAGTAGCAGCTATATCATCAGGACAGGGTACATACCAGGCTTCACCAGGCTTTACAGAAAAACTCAAACCTACTAACGAGGCTTGATTTGCATCCAGACCGGTAGTCTCCGTATCAAAACAAATTTCCTTATGCTTTTTTAATGTGCTCACCAATTTCTCAATGGCACTCTCCCCCTCAACTAAACTATATTGATGTGGGGTGTTATGAATATTTTTATCCGCCACTCGAGCAACTTCTTCTTCGTCCTCAGTTTCAGCAGCCACACTACTAGGCTCCGGTGTAGGAGCAGATGAAATAATATTTCCAAAAAGATCGGTTTGCACTCCCTGCGGCATTTCTTTTTCAACTACAGATCGTGGAGAGGGAGGCGGCGTAAAATCTTCGCCTAGTAATCGCTTCCCTAATGTTCTAAATTCTAATTCAGAAAAAATATTTTTTAACTCGTCTTTATTCCACTCTTTTAATTTAAAATCTTCTTCATGAAACTCCACCGGCACAGAAGTAATAATCGTTGCCAATTTTTTTGAAAGAACTGCCAACTCTTTTCCTTTACGAACCTTCTCCCCTATAGCGCCTTTTATATTGTCTGCATTGGCCAACGTATTTTCAAGAGAACCGTATTCCTGTAAAAATTTAGCTGCTGTTTTTTCACCCACACCGGGTATTCCTGGGATATTGTCCACGGCGTCTCCCATCATTCCCAACATATCAATCACCTGGCTCACATCTTGAATATTCCATTTAGCACACACTTCTGCAGGACCTAAAACTTCTGCATCATTTCCTCCATAAGCGGGCTTATATATTTTGATGCGCTCAGAAACTAATTGACCATAATCCTTATCAGGAGTCACCATGTATACATCGTATCCTGCTTTCTCTGCTTGCTTACTCAATGTACCAATCACATCATCAGCCTCATATCCATCTTTTGCAATAATTGGAATATTAAATGCTTGAATGATTCGTTTAATATCTGGAACAGCTTCTAGAATATCTTCAGGTGTTTCTTGGCGATTAGCTTTGTAGTCTGCAAAATCAGTATGTCGCTCGGTTGGAGCTGCAGTATCAAAACAAACAGCCATATGTGATGGCTTTTGTTTATTGATCAAATCAATCAACGCGTTGGTGAACCCAAATTGAGCATTGGTATTTTTACCTTTTGACGTAAGACGAGGACTTCTAATTAGCGCATAATACGCGCGAAAAACAAGTGCAAAAGCATCCAGTAAAAACACCTTTTTCTCCATATTGCTAAGGTACTATTCCCCTATTGAATTCAGGCCTTCATCTCCTTTAATAAGCCCTCTAATCTAAACACTTCATCGCGAAGGCTGGCGGCCTCCATATAGTCTTGCCGTTGGGCGGCTTTATCCATTTCTTTACGCACTTGTTTGATTGCCTTCTCTAACTGCGAAACCGTTTTATACTCCACCTGCTCATCTAATACGGCTGAAAGAGTTAGTTGGATAGGACCATTTGCCAATTCGTCATTCATATCTTTTATATCCAACACTGAGGTTTGAGCAAATATTTCTTGGGTAGACTTTCGAATTGTTGTTGGCGTTATGCCGTGTGTTTCATTATAAGCAATTTGCTTTGCACGACGACGATTGGTCTCATCGATCGTTCTTTGCATACTGTCGGTCACTTTATCAGCATAAAAAATAACTAACCCATTTACATTTCGTGCTGCACGACCTGCGGTTTGGGTCAACGACTTTTCATTGCGCAAAAACCCTTCCTTATCTGCGTCTAAAATAGCAACTAGCGAAACTTCAGGTATATCGAGTCCTTCTCTTAATAAATTGACGCCGACTAATACATCGATCTGTCCTAATCGGAGTGCGCGTAAAATCTGTACACGCTCAAGTGTATCCACATCACTATGTATATAGGTAGACCGAATATCAATACGGTGCAGATATTTGTTCATCTCTTCGGCCATTCGCTTTGTAAGCGTCGTGACCAAGACTCGATCTCCTTTTTTGACACGTTTATCAATCTCATCTAACAAATCATCAATCTGATTTTTACTAGGACGAATTTCAATGGGAGGATCTAATAATCCCGTGGGGCGCACCACCTGCTCTACCACTACACCTTCACACTTTTCTAACTCATAATTTCCTGGCGTAGCAGAAACAAAAATGACTTGATTTTGTAACGATTCAAATTCATGAAAATTGAGTGGTCGATTATCTAAAGCAGAAGGCAAGCGAAATCCATAATCTACCAATGTCAATTTTCTGCTACGATCTCCGCCATACATACCACTGACTTGCGGAACAGTCTGATGACTTTCATCTAATAATAGCAGATAATCGGAAGGGAAATAGTCAAGTAAACAAAAAGGTCGAGTGCCGGGTTTGCGTCGATCAAAAAAACGTGAATAGTTTTCAATGCCACTACAATAGCCAAGTTCACGGATCATTTCAAGATCATAATTGACCCGCTCCTTCAGACGTTGTGCTTCTATTAATTTTCCCTGTTGCTTAAAATAATTTTCTTGAGCCAGCGCCTCATCCTGAATCTCATAAATTACTTGTTGCAATACATCTTTGGGAGCTACGTAAAGGTTGGCTGGGAAAATAGCGACATTCTCCATCGATGCAATTTTTTTTCCCGTTGCTACTTCGATTGTCTCTATGGACTCTACTTCATCACCAAAAAATTGAATGCGATAAGCTACATCCAAATATGGAATATTAATATCAACCGTATCTCCCTTTACTCGAAATGTCCCTCTTTCAAATTCTAACACCGTGCGATTATATAAAGCATTGACTAATCCGTGTAAAAATGCCTGTCGGGATAACACTTGCCCTTTCTCTAACCGAATAATTCCGTTCTGATAATCAACCGGATTGCCCATACCATAAATACAACTCACAGAGGCTACAACAATGATATCCCTTCTGCCACTTAGCAAACTTGAAGTAGCTCGTAAACGCAACTTGTCTAACTCTTCATTAATAGAAAGATCTTTTTCTATATACGTATCACTCACCGGCATATAAGCCTCTGGCTGGTAATAGTCATAGTAAGAAACAAAGTACTCTACGGCGTTATCAGGAAAAAACTGACGAAACTCTCCATATAGCTGTGCCACCAGTGTTTTATTATGTGTCAACACCAATGTAGGGCGTTGCACTTGCTGAATCACATTAGCCATTGTAAATGTCTTTCCACTTCCCGTAACCCCAAGTAGAGTTTGGTATTTTTCACCGTTTAAGAGGCCTTCGGTTAATTGACGAATGGCTTCTGGCTGATCACCTGCAGGTGTAAAAGATGAATGAAGTTGAAAAGGCATTACCTGTGCAAGTTAGGTAATGAATCGGTGGATATTAGCATTTACCTATACCGATTCGGAAGAGACAATTCTCTTACGGGCAGAAAAAATATAGATGCCCCCTGCTACCACTGTAATAAATAGCATCCCAATAATCCAGGTAACTTTCTCATGCCCCGGAATTTTTGTAGACCGATTAATTTCAATCATACAGGGAATTGCATAGAGTAACTGAGAAAGAACAGCTGCATAAAACAATGTTTCGGTGTTTGGGAAATGACTTAATCGAAACAAAATCATCAAACAAAGCAATGAAAGATTAAATAAATAGGTAGCTGGTAAAAATTGAGACTTTCTCATAAGTAAGTTAATACAATAAAAAAAGCTGTCCCATAAAGATAGGACAGCTTTTACAAAAAGATTATAAGATTACTTCAATTCAGCAGATACAATGATTTTGGGCTCAGCAGCAATTTTACCGCTGTTTCCAACTTGTACGCCGTAGTCAGCAAGTACAATTGAGAAATTAGCTGTTGCAACCAATGCACCATTTTTTACTTCAATAGTAGCAGGCGTTGTTACAACATTTGTTTTGTCTTTAATAGTCATTTGACCTGTTACGGTAACATTATAAACGCCATTCTTAGTGAAGTTATATTTTGTTACATCGTTGATTTTACCCATGAAAGTAAAAGCAGGATACTTATCAGAACTTAACCATCTCTCTTCATTGAAGTGCGCCTGAATAGTTGGATTTGTAAATGCGAAATTTTTTACAGCAGCCTCAAATCCAATTTGTCCTGTTTTTGTATTGATCTCTGCAATTACAGTTTTGTTTTCAGCTTTTGGCAACGCATCTAATGCAGTTGTAGCATCAAAAGAAACGGTAGCAGAAGTTGTTTTTTTAGTTTGTGCAAATAAAGCGCCTGAGAAAGCAATCATTGCTAAAATGAGAATTGTTTTTTTCATTGTATTGTTTTTTGTGGTTTAAAACTTTTTTAAAAGAGTAGATCGCTTAAAGCTGATCATATGTGCATTGCGTAGTTGACTGTAGATACTGCCGCTACAAGATCCTTTGAGTGCAACACTGTCCCCCACCTGCAACACTTTAGCTGCTGCAACATCTTTTGATTGAAAATCAAAAATTACATAGGACCCTGAATTCGCATTTATGAATTTTACATTGACGGTAGTATCCGCTGCTTCTATCTCTGAAATTCTTCCATTTACTGTAATGATCTGCTCGCTATATTTTGCATTAGCAGTACTATCAGCAGACTGAAAGGCATCAATCAATTCCATTGCGTTGATAGAATAAGCCGATTCCGTTGTAGCAGTATCCTCAAATTTTTCATTCATAATGTACCAAAAGGCAGCCCCAGCAAGTAGTATACCTACCCCCAGGCCAATTAGTATCTTTTTTTTCCAAGTCATTGTTCTTTCTTTTCCCGCTTTGAGCGGCACAATGTTAAACGCCCATTTAACCAATTGGTTCGGACCAGGACGTAAATATACGATGTTTAAACATTGATTTTTAAACCCCCGTATTAAATAAATGTAAAAGACCTGCCCGGTTAAAGGCAGGTCGTGATTAACCCATTGATTTATAATGGATAAGATTAAAGGGCTTGCGCCTCCTTAATTTTTTCGCGGATCTTGGTTTCAATTTCGCTGGCCAGCTCGGGGTTATCTAACATCAACTGCTTTACAGATTCACGGCCCTGTCCCAGTTTATCATCATTATAGCTATACCAACTACCACTTTTGTTGATTATGCCTAACTCCGTTCCCATATCAATAATCTCTCCCGCTTTGGAGATACCTTCTCCAAAAATGATATCAAATTCTGCAGAGCGGAAAGGTGGAGCCACTTTGTTCTTTACCACTTTAACCTTTACGTGGTTTCCGATTGCTTCATCACCATCTTTTACTTGCTGCGTTCGACGAATATCTAAACGAACAGATGCATAAAACTTTAGTGCATTACCACCCGTTGTAGTTTCAGGATTACCAAACATTACTCCGATTTTTTCACGAAGCTGGTTGATGAAAATACAAATCGTGTTTGTTTTTGCAATGGTCGCAGTAAGCTTACGTAATGCCTGACTCATTAAGCGTGCATGTAATCCCATTTTACTATCACCCATTTCACCCTCTAATTCGCTCTTAGGAACAAGGGCAGCAACAGAGTCAATCACAACTACATCCAATGCACCAGAGAGAATTAAACGGTCTGCGATTTCTAATGCCTGCTCGCCATAATCAGGTTGAGAGATTAGTAGATTCTCAACATCTACTCCCAACTTTTGTGCATAGGAACTATCGAATGCATGTTCCGCATCGATGATGGCGCACATGCCACCTTTCTTCTGTGCTTCAGCAATCACGTGTATCGCGATGGTTGTTTTACCAGAAGACTCCGGACCATATATCTCTACAATTCTTCCTTTAGGAAGACCTCCAATACCCAACGCTGAATCCAATGCGATGGATCCGGTGGAGATCACCTCTTGCTGTACCTCACCCTTTTCATTCATCATCATTACACTGCCCTTTCCATAGTCTTTTTCAATCTTATCCATGGTCAGCTTGAGGGCCTTCAGTTTGTCATTATTCCCAGACATGTTAAATAAGTTTAGAAAGCAAAACTAATAGTTTTAGCAAACAAAAGCTAATTATTTTGGAAATTTTTTAAGTTTCTTTTCCCCTTCCACCCTGAGGAATTAAACATTGATTTTCAGTGAATTAAACAAATAATCCGGCTAAAAGTAGGGTGAGAGCCCCGGTCAAAAGTCCCCAATAAACTTCGCTTGGTCGGTGTTCTCCCACCAAAAGCCGGGCTGAACAAACCGTGCCTGTTATGAGTATTGCAACACTCAACCAAAGCCCAAAAAATAAGTTTTCGTGAAATGCCATCCACAGTAGCATGCATAATGTAGTGCCCAACGCAATAGCATGTAAACTGATCTTAAATTTTGTATTTAACATCAAGGCTGCAACTGAAGATAGCCAAACGCCTAACGCATAATGAATCGTTACAGAAGGCTGACCAGGCAAATTTTTCCAGACATACCAGATCCAGAAATACCAGATGCCGGACGCTACCAAAGGAATGATACGGTCTTTTTGTTCTTTTAAATGAATGGAAGAAATAAATCCCAGTGCTTTTAACAATGCAACAGTGACTAATGGGAAAAATGTAAAGAGCGCAACCGATTGAAGCAATACTATTTTTTTTTGCGGCCCTGTATATCCTAAAAAATGAATGGGATGAACGTATAATAAAAAGAGTAGAAAGTAAACAGGTATAAATACCGGATGAAATAGAAAAGACAGTAAAGAAGCCAGTCGGCGCATTGTGCAAAATTTGCGGTAATTTAGTCAGTTTACAGCCAACTTTTATTTTTTAGTGCATGCATAAGATCTTCTTTTATTTACTGCTGCTTTTACTTCAGGTTAGTAGCCCCCTTGCTGCACAAAAAATCAGCTTCCGAGAAAAATACCAGCCGCTGGTAGATTCGCTTTCATCCGTTTATCAAATTCCAGCCTCCGTCATCTTAGGCGTAGCGATTATTGAATCCGGATCAGGAACCAGTCGAAATAGTAAACTGCTTAAAAACTTTTTCGGGATCAAAGGACGCAACAATCTTTTAAAAACGAAAGGAATTCGCAGTAGCTATAAACAGTACAAAACAGATACTGCTTCATTTATAGATTTCTGCAAACTGGTTGCCAAAAAACAATTTTATCCCAAACTTGCGGGCAATCCCGACTATAGACCTTGGATTGAGGCATTGAGTAAAACAGGGTACTCTGAAGTGCCTGTAACCTGGCGTAACCTAATCATCAATGCGATTAAAAAGAATGGGTTAGACAAAGCCGACCGAAAAGAAAACTCAAAGCTCTCTGCGGAGTCGAGCAACCGGAATATTTAACTGCTCACGATACTTGGCCACAGTTCGGCGCGCAATCTCATATCCCTTTTCTTGTAATTGCTCAGTTAGCTGATCATCACTAAGTGGATTTTTTTTATCCTCAAACGTGATTAAATCATTTAGTATTCGTTTCACTTCACGCGTTGAAACCTCTTCACCACTTTCGGTGGTAAGTGCCTCATTAAAGAAATACTTGAGCCGATAAGTACCAAATTCTGTTTGTACGTATTTACTATTTGCAACACGACTCACTGTTGAAATATCAAGACCTGTTGCCGCAGCAATATCTTTTAAAATCATAGGGCGTAAATCAGCCTCATCCCCACTTAATAAAAAAGCACGCTGGTGATCAATGATAGCATGCATAGTGAGTAACAACGTATGCTGACGTTGCTGAATAGCATCAATAAACCACTTAGCCGCATCAATTTTTTGTTTGATAAAAGTGACTGCCTCTTTTTGACGTTTATCTTTTTTACTACCCTTTTCATAGTCTCGCAACATTTCTCGATATCCCTCGCTTACGCGTAGCTCAGGTGCATTACGACTATTTAAGGTTAGTTCTAATTTGCCGGCATTATTGTATACAAAAAAATCAGGGATAACATAATTCAATTCATTTGTATCATCTGGTGATTCACCACCTGGCTTTGGATTTAACTTGGTGACAAGTTGAATAATTGATCGCAACATCTCTTCGTCCAACGATAGTTGCTTTTGAATTTTATCGTAGTGTTTACGAGAAAATTCTTCAAAATAATCGGTAAGTATTTGAATAGCTAGCTTGACTAATTCTCCTTCGTCTTCTTTTCTTTTTAATTGAAGCAATAAACACTCCTTTAAATTTCGAGCAGCAACACCGGGAGGATCAAACTGTTGAACAAGTGCTATAACAGACTCCACATCAGCTTCTGTAACAATCAAGTTTTGACGAAAAGCAAGATCATCAACCATTGCAGATGTTTCACGGCGCAAGTACCCATCTTCGTCTATGCTTCCTACTATTTGCTCTGCAATAATATGTTGCGTGTCGTCTAGATTTAATACCTGCAACTGATCATTAAGTAAATCATAAAAACTTGTACCTGATTGTATGGGATGCTCTCTCTCTTCAGAAAATTCAGGGTAATTCGTATCACGAAGTTTGTAATCAGCTTCGTCATCATCATCTTGGATATAATCACTGACGGAATCATTTTCGTCAATGTCTGCAGCTGTATCTTCCTGCGCTGAGTCTAAGGAATCCAATTCATTTAAAGACGCGTCTGTTTCTTCGGAGCGCTCCAACTCCAATTCTAAGGCAGGATTTTCTTCTAACTCCTCTTTGATACGTGTTTCCAAGCTAGCCGTTGGCACTTGCAACAATTTCATCAGCTGAATCTGCTGGGGAGACAGCCGCTGAAGCATTTTTTGTTGAAGCCGTTGTTGCAAGGCCATAAAATGGATTTACTCTTTTACTACTGTTGTGATAGGAACAGGTTCACTTTCGATATTATTAGTTCCAACTGCAGTGATATAATATTGATAAGCTTTTTCCCCTTCACGTTGTTGTAACGCTTGTTCAAACCCGCTTGGCTTAACTACAATTGAAAAAATAGAAGAAGGCTGATTTATCAAAGGTGCAATAGATCTACCCGCAGGAAAACGATAAATCACAAAATACTTTACAGGCACTTTCCCGGTAGAAATTGGCTTGACTGAAAATGAAATCTCATCTCCTTTTTTTGTAACCCGACTTAGTACTGGAGCGGCTGGCTTTTCTTTACTGATCCAATCCATAGGGGGAACTAAGGCAGGATATTTATAATAATTATTCTGCAAGCTATCGTTCCATCCATTTGGATTTTTATCAAATGATTTACTGCTGAAATAAATACTTCCTTGAACATTAGGATTTTGACGTAATAACTTCAACTGGTTTGGAAGTTCATTTGGATTTTTCCATTTGACAGAAGTCTTTTCGTCAACGCGGTAGATACCATGCCCGATATAGATATGTTTTCCAAAAGCATTTTTACTCCACCACTCTAATAATTTTTCAAAAGCAATTTTATCATGCCCGATCTCCAGATATAATTGTGGTGTCACATAATCAATCCAACCCTTTTCTAGCCAGAGTAAAATATCGGCATATAGATCATCATAATTAGTTTGACCTGCACGACTATCACTACCACGAGGATCTTTATCTTGATTACGCCATACGCTAAACGGGGAGATTCCGAAACGAACTTGTTTCTTTTCTTCTTTAATCGCTTTACTGATAGCAAGGATAATAGAATCAACATTACTTCTTCTCCAATCCTCTTTATTTAACCTAGAACCTGAACGAGCGTAAGAGGCGGCATCTGGAAATTCCTTTCCCGCAATTCGATAAGGATAAAAATAATCATCCATATGAATAGCATCAATGGGATAACGCTTTACGATATCACGTACCACTTTTACTACAAACTGCTGTGCATCCTTATTTCCTGGATCAAAATATTTTTTATCGCCATAAACCAAAAACCATTCAGGTTTACGCTTTGTAATATGATCAGCAGCGATAGACGATTTTCCAATGGTTTGCACCGCACGATAAGGGTTTAACCAAGCATGAAACTCCATTCCTCTTTTGTGCGTTTCTTCAATCATAAACGCGAGGGGGTCCCAATAAGGAACCGGTGCTTTACCTTGTTCACCCGTGAGCCATTCACTCCAAGGTTCGTATGGAGAAGGATAAAACGCATCAGCAGCCGGACGAATCTGAACAATCATCGCATTCATTCCATTGCGTTGGTGCTGATCAAGAATGCGAATAAAATCGGCGCGTTGAGCGGCTGGGTCTGTCATACCACCTTTGGGCCAATCGATATTGGCAACACTGGCAATCCAGACACCCCTGAATTCATATTTGGGTTGAGCAGCTACAAAAAGAGAAAAGAGCAGTGACAGGGCTAACAGGATACGTTGACTTTTCATGCAACAAAAATACGTTATCCTGTTGCACTTCGCATTTTATCAAGCAGTTCACTTAGCTGCTCAGCTTCTTTTTCTGTTAAATTATTGAGGATGGCATCCATCTCTGTTTCTTGCGCATCGATACGACTCAATAGTTTTTTTCCTTTTTCGGTAATCAAAATATCAACCAATCGACGATCAGTTTCAGCGGTTATTTTTTTAACCAGTCCTTTAACAACCAACCGATCGACTAACCGACTGGTATCACTCATTTTTTCCAGCATTCGGTCACGAATCTGTAGCGTAGATAATGGCGTAGGAAAACTTCCCCTTAAAATTCGAAGAATATTGAACTGCTGGGCAGTGATATCTTCTTTATCAAAAAGAACTTTCATTCGATCACGCAACCACCCGCTGGTAAAGAGCAGATTGACTGCAGCCTTTTGAAAGTTATTTCGAAAATAAGATTGTTGTATGTCTTGCTCGATTCCCACCTAGCAAAGTTAATGTTTAAACATTAAACAAGGAGTGCCCTATCACTCACCCCACACTCGTGTTCCCTCGGAGCAGTTGGAGCAGATATCGATATTCTTTCGACCCTGAAGAATTTTATTTCGGAAAGATTGATACGATTCACTGCGCCAAATACTTTCAAAGGATTGATTTCGTAAATCGCCTAATCGATGAGAAGCGTCTTTATCAAAACAGCAAGGAGCCACTAGCCCATCCCAAGTAATAACTGGATCATGCCAGAGTCGCCAACAATGATTGGTCAGGTTCCCCTTGAACTGCGTACCGGTCGAAGTTTTTTTATATCGACTATATTTTGTGTTGAGCGGAATAAGTTCATTGGGATCATTTTCAAAATCATAAACCTGCGCCGTTTTAAACCAAATAGCATCTACCCCCATTTCATGTGCTAATTTTTTGGCGTCTTCTAATTGATGTTCATTAGGCTTAACGACTAAAAACTGAAAAATAATAAAGGGAGTACGCGACTTCAATTTCTTTTTCCATGCTACCACTCTTCGAGTTCCCTCCAATACTTTCTGCAAATTCCCTCCTACTCTATATTGTTCATACACCTCTTGTGTAGTCCCATCAATAGAAATAATCAATCGGTCTAGTCCACTCTCAATGGTGCGACAAGCATTGTCTTCGGTTAGATAATGTCCATTTGTAGACGTAGCAGTATAAATTTTTTTTGCTGCCGCATAACGAACCATATTCAAAAAATCTGGATTGAGATAGGGTTCACCCTGAAAGTAAAAAACTAAATAAAAAAGTTCACGATGCAATTGATCGATAGTAGAGCGAAAAAAATCATCTTGTAACATCCCCGTCGGTCTAGTAAAAGAACGTAATCCGCTTGGACATTCCGGGCAACGCAGATTACAAGAAGTAGTGGGTTCAAATGAAATAGAAATAGGAAGACCCCATTGAACGGCTTTACCCGTCCACTTACTGTAGTAGTAACTGGATAGTACTTTGCAAGCATTGATAAACCGACGCCAGCTCAATTTTGATAAGAGATTAATCCAGTCGGAAAGTGGAAAACGATTCATGCAGTCAATCAGTGTTTGCCCACATATTCAGAGCGATAAATACGAATCAGCAATAGTAATAATGAAATCAACAATGGACCAAAAATCAAACCAATAAAGCCAAAAAGGCTTAGCCCGGCAATGACACCAAATACAGTGACAAGTGGATGCACATCTCCAATCTTTCGGAGCATCGTAAACCGTAATACATTATCTACGGTTCCAATAACGCCAAAACCAAATACAAACATGGCGATACCTTGCCCAAATTGACCATTGGTAAGAAATATAATGATGAGTGGAATATACGCTAGTGCTGCTCCAATTACAGGAAGCATTCCTGCAATACAGGTTACCCCAAACCAAAAGAACGGTTCCTGTACACCAATGAGCCAATAGCCAATAAGACCCACTACTCCTTGTGCAAAAGCAACTACAGGAATGCCCACTGCATTAGCAACTACCATGGAATGAACTTCTTTCTCTAACAACCCAACATTGTCTGCACGAAAAGGCATGTAAGCCGTCAACGCTTTCTCAAACGCACGCCCCTGCATAAACAAAAAGTATAAAATGAAGTAGAGAAAGAAAATAGTAGAGAGTGAATTGAACGTAGCTCCCAACATCTTAGGAAGTAGTGATGCCATCCAAGTTCCAACTTTATTAATATTCTCGTCACTCAAAATAACAAGATGATAACGGAGTTCAATTTCAGTTACAACTTGTTTCAAAGAAGCGACTAACTCTCCCGAATGCTCTAATGCATAGGCAAATTTTCCGGAGAGCATTTGTAATAATAAGGCGATAGGAAACAAAATCACAACCAAAGAAGAAAACATTAATAGCAATGCAGTGGGGGCTCTTTTCCACTTTCTTACTTCAGTCAATCGAAAATAACTAGAGCGTAATAGGATATAAAGGGTTAACGCTCCTAATAGAGCAGGTAAAAAAGAAGCTAATTCTCTAAAAAGGATAACACCGATAAAGAGAATCAGGGCAATCAAAAATATCTGTCGAATTCGATTCGCATCAATAATAGAGTGCATAGGCGCTTAGCTATGATTTAAAATTACGAAGGGAGCGCCAGATTAAAGCCCTTTGAACTGCACAATCGAATGTGTTGTATCTTTAACCTCTCTTAGCTATGGCACATTCTTCTATCGCTGATCTTCGCAAAGACTACGCATTACATTCTCTTTCTGAGAAGGATGTCGCAGCAAACCCCTTTGTGCAATTTTCTGCCTGGTGGAAACAGGCTACAGAAGCCGATATAGAAGAGGTTAATGCAATGACATTAGCTACCATTGGTGAAAAGGGTTATCCTGAATCCAGAGTTGTGCTTTTGAAAGGATATGATGAAAAAGGATTTGTCTTTTTTACAAATTACGAAAGCGCCAAAGGGTTGCAACTAAAAGCGCAACGACAGTGTTCTTTACTTTTTTTCTGGAAAGAATTAGAAAGACAGATTCGTATTATCGGAACAGCCTCCCCCATTTCTGCAACGGAGAGCGATACGTATTATCATAGCAGACCGGTCGGAAGTCAAATCGGGGCTTGGGCCTCTCCACAAAGTCAAGTTGTAGAGAGTAAGGAATGGTTGGACGCGAACTTTGCACAAGTAGAAAAGAAATACCAAGGACAATCATCAATACCCCGCCCTCCACATTGGGGCGGATTTCGGGTTGAGCCAATTCGCTTTGAATTTTGGCAAGGCAGACCTAGTCGCATGCACGACCGCATTTGCTACACTCGCGAACAAGAATTGAACTGGAAGATTGAAAGACTCGCTCCTTAAACCGCAAGCTGGTTAATAAAGTCCATCATCTCGGTTAGTGAGTATTTGAACTGTATACCAGCAGGGACCTGTTTCTTATAACTTAGGATTGGATAACCAGAAACGATCAATGGTGTACCTGTAAAGTAATGCGCAGATTTTTCTAAAAACCGCTCCATGGAGAAATTAGAAACTGTAGAAGTCAGGTGGCAGAAAATATAGTCTGGCTTTTTCAGATTTACGATATAGGCAACATCCTTAAATGGAATATTGGCTCCTGCATAAATAACTCCGATATCCTTTGTTTTCATTAGGTAGTAAAGGAATAAAAGACCTAATTCATGATATTCCCCTTCTGGTAAAAACAGTAATATATTTTTTCTGGGGTTTGTAGGAATTTGTGTTTTGTCAATTGCCACCATCATTTTCTGACGGATCAAATTGGTAACAAGGTGTTCCTGCGCAGGGTTAATGTGACCTGTAAGCCATAGAATTCCGATTTTTTCTAAAAATGGGAACAACAGCTTCATCATCGAACGCTCCAACCCCTTTAATGCAATATGTTCAGAAATGATTTTGTCTAGTCTTTCTACATTCAAATCGATCATTTCCTTCAACAACTCGTTTACATTCCGCTCCTGTATAGCGTCTGTATCACTAAGAGAGAGAATCCGCTGACCAATTTCCTCAGGGGTCATTCGATCGATATGGGAAATCTTAAACCCATACTTATTTAGCAGGGAAATGTTAAGAATAGTCTTAAGCTCTTCGTTGGAGTAATAGCGAATATTAGTCTCCGTACGCTGCGGCTTCAAGAAGTTATAACGCTGCTCCCAGATCCTAATCGTGTGCGCCTTGACCCCGGAGAGGTTCTCCAAATCCTTTATGGTAAACGCGTTCATGACTATACTACAATCTCCGTTCAAAAAAGTTCTGTCAAATTCTATCGGGGCTGCAATATTATCACAGGTTGTTGATTGTCAATAAAACTAATTATCGGCATTTCGAATAGAAGGGCGGGAATCCTGCCAGTTTCTGGTTTCATAGCGAACTCCCTGTAGACCCAGGGTTGGGCGAAAACGCCGGGTACGTTCTAATTCGTACTGGTGCACCAGCCCGCCTAATTCTCGTAAAAAAGGAAAGCCAATTGTTTCCTCATCATACTTAGAGTCATTTACCACACCATCGCTATTTACGTATAGCGTTGCAGATAAAAAGTAGTCAATCTGGTGAACCGTGTCAACCACATAGGATACATCCGTCAAAAATCCATAGGCCCACCCTACCTTATTAAAAACACGAACCCCTGCAGGCATTTGGTGAGTAGAATCATTAAAAAAGAATTTTACATAGCTATCATAGTAAACAGCCGTATCGTATTTGGGATACGTTGTCTCAGAGGGATATTGAGAAAGATATTGAAGCAGAAATAATCGGTCTTTTTCGCTGATATCAAATCGACTTTTTTGAGGAACAGAGGAAGGAAAAATAATGGCCTGCAACATTTTTTGCATGTCGATTAGTGAAATAGAATTGTGCCGAGTAAAATCAAAAGGACCTTGCACTAGTTTTTCATTGCGATCAATGTGCGCATCCCCTATGAGAATAGGAGCAGGAAATAAAAAGCTATGGGTATTGTAACCCGCCTCTTGAAAATAGATCTGTTGATTATTCTTATCATAAAACCGAATCGCATTAGTGTGGCGGTTTTGTTCCTCCGTGTAGCCCATAAACTGGCGCGTAATTTGAGAGGAGCTATACCCCTTTTGCTGGAGAATTTTATTGGTAGGACCCTGCCCCATAAATTGATACAAGCGGTTATAGGGATCATTTTCACTGATCAAAAAAGCGCGTTTAATCAAATGGGCGATAGTCACAGATGAATCAGGAGCAGAATTATCTTTTTTCAACGCCACTTGTTTTGGATAACTACTATCATAAATCATTTTCGTGTGCTTGTCTACACCCGCAATATTGAGTTGATTGAGTTTTTCTACTGCTAAAAAAGCAAGTGGCATCTTAACCATCGAAGCCGGATTGAAATAAAAATTGGGATCCACATTGTAGTGATGATTGGTAAAATGAGGAACGCCTTTTTTATCACGATCAATCTGCGTGTAAATGATCTGCAACCGATAGGTTGTTGGATCTGCCAATACTTTACGAGCAGGCTCAGAAGTAGCCCTCGCTAGAATTGTAGAAAGCAAAGGATCCGATTTGCTCTGCGCATGACCTGAGAGATTTACTCCAACGAGTAGAACACAGCAAAATAGAATAACCCGAACAAAAGATTGAGCGAAATCAGTGTGCTTATTGAATGACATCATATAAAATGAGATTAGCAGGTTGTAGTTTGTCAATGAATTTAGAGAAAAACAAAATGCAGGATATGAAAACAATTTCAAAATTAATGGTAGCGCTTGGGGCCGGAGTAGCTATTGGCAGTGTGTTAGGAGTTTTGTTCGCTCCTGACAAGGGCTCGGAAACCCGCCGAAAACTTCAGGAGGGCAGAAAGAAACTGGGAGAAAAAGTTGACGAAAAGCTAAAATGGGGCAAAGAGAAACTGGACGAAAAAGTCAAACGAACCGAAGAGGAGTATGAAGGTGTGATCTAAGGCAGGGCCTTCTTACCTTTAGGTCATGTCAGAGGAATTGAACAAAATCGAAGAGTTGGTAAATCGACTCAAAGCGTACCTGAACACCAGGTTGTCACAGCTCAAACTATCAACAGCAGAAAAAACAGCCAGCGTGCTGACTGTGTTGATTGCCGTGTTGCTGGCAGCGCTGGTGTTCTTTTTGTTTTTCACGATGATTTGTATAGGCGTTGCACTGCTAATTGGAAGTTGGCTTCAAAATTATTGGCTAGGATTTTTCATAGTAAGCGGACTGATTTTAGTTTTAGGCGGATGGGGATGGTTGACACGTGACCGTTGGTTACGCATCCCAATCATGAATCTATTAATCCGTGCTTTATTTAAAGACGAGGACGATGAAAAAGATTAGACGAGTACAAGATATTGAACACGAAAAACTGAAACTGCGTGTTCAGCTATTGGAGCAGGAAAAAGAAATTCGTGCCGCCTGGAAAGATTTGAAAATTTCACTAAGCCCCGGTGTACTCATTCAAAAAAAGATTTCACATTGGGCCCAAGTAGGCTGGCGATTATTGAATAGAAAGATGAGAGGCGTGTAACAATTATTGAATAATCACGCGATTAGACTGCCCACCTGCTGTAAGTACATACACACCTTTGCTATATTGACTAACCGAAATCTGATTTCTTCCAGCAGGCAAATTTGATTGCCAAACAATGGCACCAGCCGCATTAATTAACCGAACCAATTTGGATTCAGACAAATAAACAGTGAGTACATCACTAACCGGATTTGGATAAACGCTCATGCCAGGGCCTGGCTCATTAAATATGATGCTCACAATCTTGCTATAACTAAACTTGCCGTCTAAATCACGTTGTAGAATACGGTAGTAGTTGTAGGTATTATTTTTTAGAGGATTAGCGTGATAATAAGAATAGTTTTGAACAGTTGTACTATTGTTGGACGCCTGTACTGTTCCTAACGGAGTCCATTGTTGTGTGTTGTTGCTATATTCTACTACAAAGTCCTTTGTATTTACTTCAGAAGCAGTAGACCAATTTAATTGAACTCCATTTTGCAACTTAGCAGCAGTGAAGCTTAGCCATGTTAATGGAAGATTGATGTTTGCGTCGCCAATAGCAAAGGGCGAGAAGGTTCCTGTGTAACCTGTGTAGGTAAATGATGTGCTTGTTGGACTACTAGAAGTTCCAGTTTGTTTTACCCATACACCTGACTCATAGTGATAAAGCGCAGGAGTAGTGATTGTGCCCGATGTCTCACCGGCATTCCAGTTGAACGTTAAACTAATTCCACTGCCTCCATTAACATTTGTCTTTCCAATATTCCAGGTACGTTTAACACGAGGTCCGGTTAATAAAGTTGTACCGACTCCGCTGGCATCGTAACTGGCGTAGACTTCGTCAACCAAATTAACAGAAAACGAATCTGCAGTAGCGTTGTTATTTGTGATAGTAATTGGGTTATAAGCCCCTCTGCCTATAGGGAAAGTAAAGTTAGCCCCACTAGCAATTGAAGTTTTTATTTTCCCAGTTCCTGTACTCTTAATATGAGAATTGGAACTTTGACTACCTGAAGATGTTAATATGACATCATTATTACCAATGTGAATATTACCAGCAGTTAAAGTTAAAGCACCAATAATTGCGCTTGTACCTATGACTAATGAATCACTAGAAGTACGATTCATTATTAGTGAGCCTATAGTTTTTGTTGAATTACTCGTTTGATCTAGGTTCAGTGTTCCTACATTTCCAGTTCCAGTAAACTGAAGAGCTGAACCTGCCTTACCTTTAAATTTTCCATTTCCGGTAATTGAACCAGTGATAACAAAACTGTTCCCATCTAAATCAAGCGTAGCACCATCATTGATTTGTATATTCGCTACTTGTGCATTCTGTCCATTTAATCTCGGATAACGACCGTTAGAATTAATAGGAATAACAATACTAGCACCATTACCTGGCACTGCGTTTTTACACCAATTAACTGCAGCATGGTATACGTCTGATCCCGATGAGCCTCCATTACCTTTAGAAGTCCATTCATCTTCTGATCTCAAAGAAATAGTTGAGGTGGCAGACAGACTTGTTACACAAGAGGTGGAAGCATCTTGTACACTTACAAGTGTTAAAGTTTGAGCGGCTGCAACATCCGTAACAGTTACTGTTCCATTTCCATTACCATTTCCAAGAGTCACAGTAGTATTACTACCAGAATTTATATTATAAGTGACTACCGCACTTGAGGGTCCTGAAAGTGAAAATTCAGCGTTAAAGCCTGCACAAATGGGGCCATTTGTACTTGAAATAGTAGCAGAAGAAGGAAGTGAAGATACCGTTATTGTTCCTGTCGTGTTGATGTTAGAACATCCCCCTGCCAGCGTAATTGTATAAGTGTATGTTCCTGCAGTGGTAGGAGTTCCGCTAATTGTAGCAGTATTACTTGACCATGATCCACTCACTCCTGAAGGTAAACCAGAGAAAGTTGCAGCCGTTGCACCAGTCGTGGTATAAGTAGTGGTAGTTATTGCAGAATTAAGACATTTTGTTTGTGCACCAGAACCCGTTGCCAATGTAATTGTATTTGCAGCTGTAACAGTGATGGTACCCGTTGTTGTTACAGTGCTACAGCCTCCAGTTAATGTTACTGTATACGTGTATACACCTGAAACAGTAGGTGTACCGCTTATGGTTACAACATTGCCAGACCAAGAACCACTTACCCCAGAAGGCAAGTCTGCTACTGTAGCTCCTGTTGCACCAGTTGTTGAATAAGTAATAGTGCTGATAGCAGTATTAATGCACTTGGTTTGTGCATTTGTACCAGTTGCTGATGATATGGATACAGTGTTTGCTGCAGTAACCGTAATGGTACCAGTTTTTGTATAATCACAACCTCCTCCAGTCAGCGTAATCGTATAAGTATACGAACCCGAAACAGTGGGAGTTCCACTTATGGTTATTACAC
>JACCDU010066309.1_pt1 | contig 19174 bp, 18 predicted proteins | sample 7446081 | NCBI WGS metagenome assembly JACCDU01 (sample SAMN15323447, study PRJNA562643) | freshwater metagenome | isolation source: river surface water | place: USA:Blue River Watershed | collected 2017-08-17
CCGAGTCCACTTTTTTATCCACCACTTGTGAGCCGATTTGTGTCTTTGGCATCAACGCACCTGTGGGGCATGCTTGCACGCATTCACCGCAAGCCACGCACGAGCTGTAGCCCATCTCGTCGTTCAAGTCAAACACGGTTTGGCTGTGCGCGCCGCGGTTGGCATAACCAATCACATCGTGCACTTGTTCTTCACGACACGCACGCACACACCGGTTGCACTGAATACACGCATCCAAATTCACCGCCATCGCGGGGTGTGACACATCGCAGGCGGGTTGTTCGCGGCGCAAGGTTTGCAACTCAGGGCGCACAGCCACGTCCATGCGAGAAGCCCAGTCGCTCAACTCACCGTGTTGTCCTTCGTCATTCCACTTGTAGCCCTTATCTGGCATGTCAGAGAGCAACATCTCCAACACCATCTTCTGGCTCTTCACCGCACGGTCACTCACCAACACTTCAAGGCCAGCCGTCGCCGTGCGACAGCAGCTAGGTGCCAAGGTGCGCTCGCCCTTGATCTCAACCACGCACGCGCGGCAGTTGCCATCGGGGCGCAGGCCGTCTTTGTAGCAAAGGTGCGGAATGTCCACGCCATGACGCTGCGCCGCTTTCAGAAGGGTCTCGCCTTCATAGGCTTGCACAGTTTGGTCGTTGAGCTTGAACTCAACCGTTTGGGGCATCAAGTCAGTGGGTTTGATAGGAGCGTTCATTTAAACGATCTCCTCTGGGAAATAGGTTTGCACACAGCGCACAGGGTTGGGCGCGGCTTGGCCTAGACCACAAATGGAGGCGTCGGTCATCACTTGGTTCAAGTCCGCCAGCGTGGCGTTGTCCCATGTGGGGGCTTGCATCAGCTGTGCAGCTTTGGCCGTGCCCACGCGACATGGGGTGCATTGGCCACAGCTTTCGTGTGCAAAGAAGTTCATCATGTTGAGGGCTGCGCCACGCGCTGAGTCGTGTTGGCTCAACACAATCACCGCCGCTGAACCGATGAAGCAACCATAGGGTTGCAAGGTGTCAAAGTCCAAAGGGATGTCATTCATGCGCGCAGGCAAGATGCCGCCCGATGCACCGCCAGGCAAATACGCATAGAGCTGATGACCGTCGAGCATGCCGCCGCAATACTCGTCAATCAACTCTTGAATGGTGATGCCCGCAGGCGCGAGCTTGACGCCTGGCTGCTTGACGCGACCGCTCACACTGAAACTGCGCAGGCCTTTTCGGCCATGACGCCCAAAGCCACTGAACCAGTCTGCGCCTTTTTGCACGATGTCGCGCACCCAGTACAGGGTTTCAAAGTTGTGTTCGAGTGTTGGCCTGCCAAACAAACCCACTTGCGCAATGTAGGGCGGGCGCATGCGCGGTTCGCCACGCTTGCCCTCGATGCTTTCAATCATGGCCGACTCTTCACCGCAGATGTAGGCACCCGCACCGCGGCGCAATTCGATGTGCGGCAGAGGGCATGGCGGGTTCGCTTGCAAGTGCGCCAACGCTTGCGCGAGCAACGCACGGCAGCCGTGGTATTCATCACGCAAGTAAATGTAGATGGCGTCAATGCCCACCACCTGCGCGGCCACCAACAGGCCTTCTAAGAAACGATGTGGGTCACGCTCTAAGTAAGTGCGGTCTTTGAAGGTGCCAGGCTCGCCCTCGTCAATGTTGACGGCCATCAAACGCGGCGCTGCATGCTCGCGCACGATGCGCCATTTGCGCCCCGCCGGAAAGCCTGCACCGCCTAAGCCACGCAGCCCAGAGTCTTCCATGGCCTTGAGCACTTGCTCGGCTTTTTCTTTGCCTGCATGTAAATCTGCGACCAAGCGGTAGCCACCATCGGCCACATAGGCATCAAAGTCCACATGCTCAGTCATGACTTGATGGGTTTGCTCGGCATTCACTGCTGCAGCCACCAATTCAGGTGTGGCGTGTGGCACTGGGTTTTGGTGCACCACGGCGACAGGCGCTTGTTCGCAACGGCCCACACAGGGCGCAGCAATCACGCGCAAATCAGCACGGCCTAGCAAGGCGGGTAACTTGTCGATCAACTGTTGGGCACCTGGCAGCTCGCAGCTCAAACCGTTGCACACGCGCACGGTCAAGCCAGGGGCCGCATCATCACCACGCACCACGTCGAAGTGGTGATAGAAGGTGGCCACTTCAAACACCTCGGCCATGGGCAGCTGCATCTCTTTGGCCAAGGCGACCAAGTGCCGGTCATGCAAGCAGCGATAAGCATCGTTGAGTTGGTGCAAATGCTCAATCAGCAAATCGCGACGATGGGGCGCTTCGCCAATGCGTGCGCGCACTTCTTGCAATGACACCTCGTCTGCTTGACGACCTTTTAGTTGGCCTTGGCGACGAATCGTTTCGCGCATCTGATCCACAGTGGCTAGGACCGCGCTAGGTGCAGAAGAGTTTGGTAATGTGTGATTCATGCTATCGAAGTTATCTATCCGTGCATTGCTGCTTTTATCTTAAGTAAATATTTTTAAATGCTTCACACGCATTACTCGGCGTGCATAAAAAGCATGCGTATTAAAAATATCTAAATGCAGTTAAGTGTGTTCCAAACAATACGAAACCTGATTCAGACATTTGAAAACAAAGTCATCGCCAACCTCGGATTGATTTACGTTTTCGCTTAAGAGCTTTAGACTTGCTCGTACGTTTCTCAAGTAGAACTGCCCCTCTGTGGTTAATGAATACTCATCATGAAACAGAGGAATATCAAGGATGCTTTCCAATAATTTCATACGATGGCTAACCGCACTTGGCGAAACACAAAGCTCAGTTGCCGCGAGTTTGACACTTCGAACTCTCGCTAAAACATCAAATGTTGCTAAGCAATGAATGGGCGGAATTCGTCGCATACGGTAGATAGAAAAAAGGCAAGGCTCAGAAATTTTCCCAATGGATTAGATCCATTGACCACCCCAGTAGGCATGCTGAAGTTATTCCTGAATCTATGTATGACTTGGGTCCACAAAAATACAGATCACTTAAACGCGGAACGACTGTCAAACAATGCTCAAAATTAATACGGCCTTTAGGGTTTTTAGACCAATGAAATTTCAATCGATCTTTGAATTTTGACTTTTGCAGGTGATTAAAAAAGGGGGCCTCAATTGCAGACTTTTCGCTGTAATGCAATTCAAAGCCAGCTCCTCGCGACCACAAATCGTCTGCCATCGAGAGAAGCGGCGTTAAACCAACCCCTGCCCCTAGAAGAACAGAATAAACTGATGAACGATTGAGAGGAAACTCATTCATAGGTGAACTAATCGTCAACCGTTGACCGACTTTGACTACATCACATAAATAAGCAGATGCACCACGACTATGTCTTTCGCGACGAATAGCTATACGGTATCGCTGCCGCTCTCTCGCACTGCTGCATAAAGAGTAAGGACGAAGGATTCCTCCAGGAATCTGAATATTGATGTAGGCACCAGGATCAAAAACAGGCAAGTCATCACCCACAGGTGATAACAACTCAAGCTCAACGATGTCATCACACAAGGCAATGCGCTGGCTAACAATTACATCAAGCCAAGAATGAACCATAAAATATCAAGGCTCTCTTTTATTCCAATAAACTCGGCAATGCTTGCATCCACGACCACAGCAGTGCTGAACCGCTGAAATTGGTATTCCATATGCACTCAGCCCATCTGAAGTTTTTCGTTCAAAAGACTCAGATGAAACAAACCCCTTGGCTTCTGCCTTAGATTCACGAGGAACTAACTGTGAGCCTCTTATTAACACAAGGGGTTTGTTTTGTGAAGAAGTCATGATCAGTGACCAGTTTGACTACCTGAAGAGTTCAATAAGGTTTTTGATATTTGATCTGCACTACTAGGGTCAACGCCAATTTCTTTTAGCAAGCTATCAACCAATGGCGCTTGAGCACGGAATCGCAGAGCAGAGCTAACCATTTGATCAGGCAAATTTCCATTAGTGGAATCTCCATGATCACCTCCGCCAGCTGAACCTAGGCCATTCACGCTAAGAATTTTGATGCCATCAATGTTTTCCATTGGACGAACAGACTCACGAATGATCCCCTCCACACGATCCAACAATTTCTGACGGAACAGTGATTGACGCGCTTCAGGTGTCAACATGTTGTGTGACTCGTTCATCAAACGTGCAGCATCAGCTTCAACTTCTGCACGAATCTTGACAGCTGCTAAGCGAATGCGATCAGCATCGGCTTCTGCTTGCGCTTGAGAACGAATAGCTTCACCACGCTCAATGGCAGCAGATTTTTCAGCTTGCACGGCCAGTTGGAGACGCAATGCTTCCTTCTCTCCTGCTTGTGAAGCTGCAATCAATTCAATCGCCTTCTTGCGCTCAGCGGTTGCAGTATCACGTACCGTAAACACTTTTTCTTCAGCTTCAACCGCAAGAGCTCGTGCAACATCAGCAGCGGCTTGCGCTTCTGACTGAGATCTGGATTGTTCAGCGACCACAATGGTTCGGCGTTGTTCAGCAAGCTCAATCGCGGTGCGACGTTCCAACTCTGTGGTTTGAAGATTCTGCTCTTTTCGAATGCGCCCTTGCTCGATCACTTGCTCGGAATGAGTGCGCGCAGCCTCAATTGCTTCCTTTGCTGCAATCTGTGCACTCTCAGACTCTTGTTCCTTAATGGCACGCTCTTGAACCAATTCTGTACGTTGACGTACGCGAGCGCCTTCAACTTGGCGTTGCTGATCAATTCGTGCAAACTCAGATGCACGATCAATTTCAAGTTGCTGCTTTTCAACCTCCAAGTTCTTATTGCGGATAGCAAGCAAGGTATCTTGTTCAATATCGTTACGCTCTTTTTTGCGATGCTCAATTTGCTCTGTGAGGCGAGTCAAACCTTCGGCATCGAATGCGTTACTTGGATTAAAGAACTCCATTTGAGTTTGATCCAAACTTGTCAACGAAGCTGCTTCAAGCTCTAAACCATTTTTTGTCAAATCTTCAGCTACAGCGGCACGAACATGACGAATAAAGTCACCCCGTTTTTCATGTAAGTCTTCCATCGTCATCGTTGCAGCGACAGTACGCAATGCGTCGACAAACTTACCCTCGATCAATTCTTTGAGTTTTTCTGGCTCAAGCGTACGCAAACCCAAAGTTTGTGCAGCTGCCGCAACTGAATCCATAGTTGCTTGTACCCGAACATAGAACTCAGCAACTACGTCAACACGCAAACGGTCCTTGGTAATTAACGCGTTATCACGTCCACGAGAGACCTCTAAGCGCAAGGTATTCATGTTCACAGCGATGACATCATGAACAATTGGCAAAACGAATGCGCCACCACCTAACACGACTTTTTCTCCGCCAAGCCCTGTTCTTACAAAAGCGCGCTCTTTGGAACTTCTCAAATACAGCCAATGTAAAAGCCATACGCCAATGGCGATGACGATGATTGCTGTAATTAGCATCAGTAAAAATTGACCAAAATCATTGCCACTCATGTCTATCTCCTTCAATACCTTATTTAAATCATTGACCCAAGGCGCTTACCGGCCTTCATCATTCCGGACAACGCAGAAGCAGCATTGCCTAATGTTTGTTGGTTATTTCCGTTCGATACCATCATCAAACAGATATCGCTATGCGTTTTGTTTGAATCGAATTCACATGGACTGCCTGTAAATACGATTACTTTTGGCAATTCATTTGCAAGATGATCTATTGCGCTTGAAGCAACAGCTGTCACACTTCGACCTCCGACGACAACAAGACCACCTAGATCATCTCGCGTTTGAATGAACGCATCAAACGCTTTTGTCATTTCAAGTGTGGATTGGCTCTTGTCTTTTTTAAACACAGCTTTAGCCCCCTCAGGGTGATACTGAGCTACATCTAACGATGAAACATTGGCGGCACCAAATTTAGATGCATTACTATCGCCTGTTGAAACATCAACTGATACGACTCGAAGTCCCAAGCGTTCCAGACACTGCCGTACATAAGTAAGCTCTGCGGACTTGGTGTCAAATGCACCTACTACATAAGCAGAACTTCCTACAGTCATGAACTTCTTCATCGGTGAAGAAGATGATTTTTGAGAATTAGTGTCGGCTTCAAATGAAGCAAGGGTTCGAATCTTTAGATGTGAATTTGTCGAAAGTGGTGGTGCAACTTCCACGGCTGGTGACCAAAGAGAAACGCGCGATGAATCCACAGAACTCGTTGAGCCCCCATGTTTTCGAACTAGAACTTGTACTTTGTTATTTTTTTTTGTATCTCGCTCTAATTCAGATTCAGAACCATGAGAACTAGAACCAGAACTCACACCAAGGAGTCGCTGTTGTAAAGCACGGTCTGCAGCCAATTCGGCTGCAGGTAACGTTGTAGAAATTCGGCCATTTACCATGACTGAAATTCGATCAGCGACTTCAAGTGCGACACCCAAATTCTGTTCAATCAAAAGAACAGACATCGTTCGTTCATCAGCAAGTCGCTTGAGCAAGGTAGCAACCTGCTCAACGATCACAGGCGCTAAGCCCTCGGTAGGCTCATCCATCACCAACAATGATGGATTAAAAAGTAACGCACGACCGATTGCAAGCATCTGCTGCTCGCCACCAGATAGTTGCGCGCCTCCGTTATTTTTACGTTCCGCCAATCTTGGAAAAGCTTGATATACACGCTCAAGCGTCCATGCACCTTGTCGCGCCGTCTTGGCAGACAGTTGCAATGTTTCATCAACAGTCAATGACCGCCAAACGCGTCGACCCTGCGGAACATATGCAACACCTTGATGTGTAATTGCATTTGGCGCGAGTCCAATTAACTCTTGCCCATTGAATTTGATAGATCCAAGAGCGGGAACCATGCCAGTGATAGCCTTACAGAGGGTACTTTTACCCATCCCGTTTCGACCAACAACCGCCAATACGCCATCACCAAGCTCTAATGAAATATCTTGAAGCGCATGGGCCGGACCGTAATAAACGTTCAGGCCTTGAATTTTGATTTCAGATTTAGTGTTGTGCATGCCGTCCCTCACCCATGTAGATGGCGTGCACGTCATCGTTTGCCTGAATTTCATCAGGTGTGCCGTGTACCAAAACACGACCGTTGTGCATAACCGTAACCTGTTCGGTCACTGTCAACGCGATATCCAAGTCGTGCTCAATAATGACAAAACCAATATGACGTGGCAGTGTTGTGAGCAAAATGACTAATTCTTTTCGTTCAGCTGGAGACAAGCCCGCTGCTGGCTCATCAAAAAGTATGAGCCTAGGGGAGCCCGCTAAAGCCATTGCAATTTCCAACTGACGTTGCTGCCCATGTGCCAAATCACCGACCAGCGTATTTGCAATATTGTCAAGACGACCGTGTGCTAACAATGCACGTACAGCCTCGATAGATGCTGAATCTTCTTTGGATCGAAACAAACTTTGACGACCATTGCTTACGCCACGTACAGCAAGAAATAGGTTGTCTTTTACCGTTAGATCTTTAAAAAGCAAAGATGTTTGGTATGTACGACGTAGGCCGCGTCTTACGCGCTCAAAAGCTGGAAGCTCTGTGACATCCTCTCCAAACAATACAACTCGGCCACTGGATGGAGGGAAATCTCCAGTGATTGCATTAAATAGTGTTGTCTTACCTGCACCATTGCTACCTAAAACTCCATACCGTTGTCCTGCCTGAACGCAGAATGAAACATCATCAATGGCTCGCAAAGAGCCAAAGTGACGACTAACATGGTGAAGCTCTAGTGCATTCCCAGAGAAAAATCCTGAGGACGCCATAGATTGCGTCTGCGAAATTTGCGTACCTTGCGAATTCATCTCTGGGACCTTATTAACCGCTAATCAAAAAATTACTTGCACTCGGGGTTGGTACGACTACCCACACCCACTTTTGCAAATTCGGCTTTAGATAAACCGAGTGTTTGATTCACGTTTGGAACGACTTTTACAACTTTGTTGTAGAGAGAGCCATCTGGTGCTTTTGCAACTTCTGTCAAGAACATGCTTGCAACAGCATTGCGGTTTGCATCCAGCTTGACATCTCCAGTTGGAGTTTTCAGTGTCATGGTGGACAAGGTGCTGCGCAACTTAGAGTGGTTAGAACTCAAGTCACCTTTCACAGCATCCAATGCATCCAAAGCAGCTTTCGTATTCACGTAGTAACCGTGAGCAAAGAGTGATGGGCTTGGGAAACCATCTTTGAAAGCCGCTTTATAGTCGTTGACGAACTTCTTCCATTCAGCGTTGTCATAACCATCAGCAACTGGACCTGACGCGGCAGTTCCAACCAAGGAGTCACGACGCTTGCCTTTGTATCCCAAGACTGTTTGGTCAACTGTGATCGTGCCGCCAATCAGAGGTTTGGTACCACCGTTTTGCTCGTATTGAGTCAAGAAGTTCACAGCATCCGAACCACCCAATGCAACATAGACAGCATCAATATCTGCTGGCAACTTAGCAATGACAGATGAGTAGTCTTTGGTACCGATAGGTACCCAGTGCTTGTCCAATACCTTGCCGCCTGCTTTACAGAACTCCATCATGAAGCCAGCGACTTGCGAGTAAGGGAATGCATAGTCTTCTGCAACCACCACAACCTTTTTGTAACCTTTAGAGTAGGAATGAGTACCCAAACCAGCAGACCATTGCGCACCATCTGTTGAGAAGCGGAAGAAGTTAGGTGCGGGGCTCACCAAGGTGGTTTCTTGAGCGCCAGACGTACCGTTCAGGAAAGTGGTTTGCAGCTGAGTCTTTGCATAGTCTTTAACTGCAATGCCTTCAGAGCCAGACAATGGGCCAATCAAAATTTGAACTTTGTCTTGTTCAACCAATTTACGAGTTGCGCTAACAGCTGAGTCTGGGGCGCCGTTAGAAGAACCTTTGATGAGTTCAATCTTCTTGCCACCGGCCATGTAGTTACGCTCTTTTAATGCGAGCTCAACACCACGAATACCGTCTTGACCCAACACGGTGAATGGGCCTTCAAGGTTAGCCAAGGCACCCATCTTTAATGTTTCTTGAGCAGCCACAGTCAAGGTGCCGCAAGCCAAAGCTGCTGTTAATGCAATCGTACGGAATTTGAAATTGCTAGTCATACTGATGTCTCACTTTCGGAATTCTTGATAACCGGAAAAAACAGCCAGGTTCATTTATGAAATTTAGAACCTGGCTGAAACCTTGGAGTCAAACGTTTAGAAGTTCACACGAGCCAACAGAGTTGGTGTTGTGCGAGATACTGAATTAGTCTTGTGATACTGATATCGGAAACCAACATCAAGGCCTGAATCACCGGCTTTCATCCACAAATCAGGTTCGATGTAGGTTTCGCTACCGGTTCCAGAGTCTTTGGACATGTTTTTCCAGACTAGTGGAGAGAATGTGAATTTCTGGCCTGCCGCTTCAAATGGGAAGATTGCAAACGTATGCCAGAACAAGTGACCCTTGTTGTAATCAGAAGAAGATCCAGCATATTCCTGCTTGTTCATCAAAAATGAGGTTTGAAACCAAGCTGCACCAGGCACTTTCAAATTAATAGATGGACCCACCATGTTTGCCTGGTAATTCGCGTATGAACCGCGCTCCATGCGATACATCAAACTGACGTCTTCAATCAGACCACCGTCAAACTTAACACCTGCTGCTTTAGCGAGACTCAAGCGACCATTCCAAACGAAAAATTGCTGACGATCTGTAGTCGTACCAAATGAACCAGAAGATGCGCCACCAACCTCTTTACCTGAGTAGTTATCAGCAAAGAAGTAGTTATCACCTAAGCCGTTAACTCCAAAATGTTCAAATCGCAAAGATGTTTGTTTCTCATCTTTACTTCCTGTACCAAAAACCGCATCTGGTTTGGCACTGTCTGAGTACCCTACAGTAAGGCTTGTGTTCTGGAACACTTCAGTTGCTTGTGCACCGGCCACAAATGCTGTTGCAGCAATTGCCAAACAGCCCAGTTTTACATTCAATTTCTTCATTTGGTTGTCTCCAAGTTTTTAATTAACAGAGTTGCCGCCCGTTTGCCCCATCAGTCGCGCGTCCGGACGGACAAAGGCACGCAACCTACCCCACAACCCCAAAAGGCCATCGGGAGAGAAGAAAATCACTAGCAAGAACACGCCGCCAATGACCAAATTGAAACGTTCTCGATTGACAAAATCGATGGCGAAGTTCTGCAACAGTACAAAAAGCGCTGCACCTAAAAATGAACCAATCGGGTGACGTAAACCACCCAGCACTGCGACAACCAAGATGTTGATCAAAGCCGCCGTACTGATGGAGCCCGGCGACACACGGTGGTTGTAGTAAACAAAGAGCACGCCACCAATACCGGCAATCAATCCAGCAATGGCATGTGCCATCAACCTATGTGTCGTGACATCGAAACCTAGCGATGACATTCGTCGCGCGTTGTCACGCACGCCTTGCAAACCCATTCCGAAGGTTGAACGGCTGATGTAGATCACGAAAAAGATCACACAGATGCTGATCAACAAACATGTGTAATAAAACGGAATTGGCTCACCCAAATCAATCGAGAAGAACATGGGTGTCTCGACACCAGAGAAGCCTTGGTATCCGTTAAAGACCGAGTAGTTCTGCTGCGTGAGATAGAAAAACGCCACACCAATCGCCAAAGTGATCATGATGGTTCGGATGCCTTCAGTCTTGATTGACAAGGCGCCAATCGCTACAGCTGCAATCACGCTGATGATCAAAGACATCGCAATTGCCAACCAAGGTGTCCACCCCATGCTGATGGTGGTAACTGATGAATGACCAAAAATTGCTGTCATATAAGCAGCGATGCCAGCAATGGTCATTTGCGAGAGACTGACCATGCCACCGTAACCTGCCAGAAAACTAAGACTCAATGCAATCACACCCAAGATGAGTGTTTGCGCACCGATTTGGTAGACAAAAAATGGGGTAGCCACTAACGGATAAATGCACAGAGCAAGAATCCAGAGACATGCACGAACTGCAAAAGTACGCTCATCATGCGTCCAGCTTTGCGAGTTAGATTGATATGCGCTCATCGCTTCACCCCCATCAAACCTTCAGGCTTGAAAGCCAGGGCAACAACTAACAACACAAAGGTGAATACGACGCCATAAGTTGGTGTGTATGCCAGACCAAAAGTCTCTGCAATTCCAATCAACAATGCTCCGATTGCAGCTCCAGAGATACTTCCAATTCCACCCACAATCACTACGACCAATGAGGCTAGGAGATATCTAACATCCTCACCAGGAGAAATCGAAAGTGCTGTTCCACCAATCACGCCGCCAAGTCCAGCCAATCCTGCGCCAATAGCAAATGTGACGATGAAGATTTGCTGAACGTTGACACCACTAGCTGACAGCATTTGCTTGTCATCGACGCCTGCTCGGATCATTTTTCCCACGTGTGTTCGATTCAACAGCAACCACAACAACACACCGATTGCAATCGCCCCCAACAGTACGAGAAATCTGAACGTTGGGTAGTAGTTCACGAACGGCATAGGCATGCGACCCGTCATCCATTCAGGCGCATCAAACTGGTAGGTGTCACCGCCCCATATCCACATGAAGATGTCAGCCATCACGATTGACAAACCGATGGTCACGAGTGTTTGACGCAGATCTTGCCCCTCCATCCGCTTAAAAACCAACACTTGCATGAGCATGCCAAACAAGGCAGATGACGCAAAGCCTGCGATTACGGCCATGACCCAAGAACCCGTGAATTGGCCTACGCTGTAACCTACATAAGCTCCCAGCAGATAAAGTGAACCGTGGGCCAAGTTCACGTTTCTCATCAGGCCAAAAATTAGTGTGAATCCGCTTGCCACCAAGAAATACAAAGCGGCAAGGGTCAAGCCATTGAGCAACGTTAGAGTAAAAAGTTTGGCGTTGTCTATCAATCCCGCAATCACAAGTGCGACGGCAAACAGAACAAACAGCCCACTCCAGGCATGTTTACGAATGCTCATTTCAGCCTCGTCCGCTACCGTATGCACCTTCGGCGACTTGTGGCGACTTGTGGAATTCACCGTCCTTCATCACAGCAAGAATGCGCTCAGACTTCTGCAACACAGTAATGTCCGCTAATGGATCACCATCAATTAGCACCAAGTCAGCAAGGAATCCCTCCTTGATTTGACCCAATTCATGCGCGCGCTTCATGATTTTTCCGCCTTCTTTTGTGGCAGATAGAAGTGCATCCATGTTGCTCATGCCGATGTACTTAACAAAGTACTCCAAGTCTTTGGCATTCGTACCGTGGGGAACCCATGCAAAACCGTAGTCACCTCCGGGCAAAATCTTGATGCCGCGTTTGTGCATCTTCTTCATGGTTTCAATAGCGGCTTCAAGCTCCCGCATATATCCCATCTGCTCAGCTACTTGGGTTGAAATACCGTATTCAGAAGCGTTGTAACAAGTGTTGATTAACCATGCCAAACCAGGTGCAAAGAAATGCTTTTCTTTGTTAGCCTCAAGCATGTCCAGAGCTTCATCATCAGCAAAGCTAGCGTGATAAATCACTTCGATTCCGTGACGCACACATTGCTTGACAGATTCACTTGATCGCGCATGGGCCGCAACGCGAATACCTAAGCGCTTGGCTTCACTGACAGCCATTGCAATTTCTTCTTCTGAAAATGGTGTCAATTCAGCAGGTAGACCGGTGATGTATTCACCAGACAAGTTCAACTTAATTTGGTCGACTCCGTATTTCACGTAAGTACGAACGCATTTGCGCATCTCCTCTGGTCCGCTCACGATCGTTGCAAAGCTCAACTCTGGAAATGGCAAGTGAGGTAATGTCATATCCCCCAAACCACCCACATGCGCAATCTCTTGACTAGCCGCTAAAAAACGAGGCCCTGGAAATTCACCGCTGTTGATGGCGTTACGCGTAACAACATCCAACCGAGGCTTAGCAGCCGCAGCTCCGACGCACGAGGTCCACCCCATATCCAAATAGCGCTTAGCTACGCGAACACACCAAAGGATGTGTTCTTCTGGAGGCATCATCTGAATGGAAGACAAGGTGGGCTGATCATTCCAACCGAAGTGCGTGTGAGCTTCTGTCATACCGGGCATCAAAAATGCACCAGCAGCATCAATCACTTGATGATCTCCGTAGCTATTGCTTGCAGTACCAGCACGCTTAACCATAGCAATGCGATTGCCCTTGATCTGGACATCTCCGTTGAATGGTTGTGATCCACTGCCGTCAAAAATACGTGCATTGGTAATCAAAATTTCAGCCATGTTTTGTCTCCGTTTTTTTAATCTGATTTGGCGTTTACGTTGCTAAATTTTTGTCAACGCCGTCTTAACGACTCTTCTATAAACCCTATGCATTCAGAAGGCCTCTCAACTGGCGTCCAATGGCCACACTTGTTGAGAATGACAACTCGAGAGTTAGGCATACGTCGCCCCATTTCATTAACCGTACTTGGAGGAGCAACCGGATCTTCATCACCCGTAATCAAAAGCGTTGGGGCAGTGATGTCCTCAAGAGCAGCGGACAACACCTGAGATAAGGCCATGCAACTCTTGCTATAACCATGAGCGTCTTGCCTCATTAAGCTTTCACGAACCATCGTGACGACAACCGGTAAAGCATCTTTAGTTGAAGCAGCAAGAGTTCCATTCACAATCGCATCTGCAATTTCTTGCATTGCAATGGCACCACCTGAAGCAGCCTTCTCAGCCCTGGCCACAATGTTGGGTCTAGCCACATCAGGCGGACATGCGAGCGGTCCAAACAAAGTCATGGTTTTAACCAATGAAGCTTTTTTGGCTGCAACGTATTGGCACACGATGCTTCCCATGGAGTGGCCAACAAAGTGCGCCACAGAAACATCCAATTGCTGACACACACTGATGACGGCTTCCGCCATTCGCGCAATCGTCAACTCACCAATCACCGATGAAGATCGTCCACTGCCTGGCAAATCGATTCGGATAATTGTGTTGTTGCGCATGGCACGCAGCAACGGGGTCCAAGTGTTACTTGTTCCACCTAGACCGTGAATGCAGACGACTGCATCGCCCGAGCCCTCTACTTCGACGGCTAAGCCATCGATATATCTTGTAGTCATTTTTTGACTCAGACGAATTTGTTTTCGATAGCACCCAAACCATCGATTTCCACACGGATCACGTCACCAGACTTGATGTAACGAGATGGTTTCATGCCCATGCCTACGCCTGCAGGCGTACCCGTTGCAATCATGTCGCCCGGGTACAAAGTGATGCCACGTGAAATGGTTTCAATGAGTGTTGGAATGTCGAAAATCATGTTTTCGGTCGGCCCGTCTTGGCGCAACTCGCCATTTACCCAACAACGTACGCGGGTGTGACGACCATCAAACTCATCTGCTGTGACCAACCATGGTCCCATAGGACAGAACGTGTCAAATGACTTACCCATGTCCCACTGCTGGTGGCGAATCTGTACATCACGCGCAGTGACATCGTTGACTACGGTGTAACCATAGATGTGCTTCATAGCATCAGCCTTGGTGATGTTCTTACCGCCCTTACCAATGATCACCGTCAACTCAGCCTCATAGTCAATTTGGTCTGAAATTGCTGCGCCAGGCAATTGAACATCGTCCATTGGGCCAATGACACACTCAGGAACTTTCGTAAAAACAATCGGCCATGACTCAGGGTTGGCATCGTTGTCTTTAAAGACTGATGTCGACAGCTCTTTTGCATGCTCGTGATAGTTACGACCAACGCACCAAACGTTGCGCAAAGGTTCAGGGATTGGAGCTTCTAACTGCACAGCACTAACTGGCAAGCTTGTTCCTGCCAATGCAGGCATATCACCACCATTTGCTAATTTTTGAATGATTGAGAGTGCACCTTTGCTTGCTTCTGCTTTGTCTAGCGCGAATGGCTTGATCTCATTCCCATCAGCAGACACTTGACCAACGTGACGTTGACCACCCCAAACATAAGTTGCGATACGCATTTCTAACCTCTCAATTAACTGTTGATTGATGACTTGAGAACTTCAAATTCATCGGTGAGAGGAATGTATTTTTTGCAGAGATAACGTGCTTATCGTGAAATCAATTGACTTATCTCAGAGTCATACAGAATGCATATCGTTTTCCCGAGTTTGTTTTTTTGTTTGCTCAAAATCAAAGCATTCATAACATTTGCAACGCATTGAATGATTTAGATAAAGTGCTTGATGAGCCATTCCTTACTGCAAAAAAATCAGAGTTCGAAAGTTACTAGCACCTCAGAAGACTTATCTTTGAGTAAATAAACTTATCTAAAAGTCAGATTTTCTGACTGGTGTTTTCCCGAATCTCAACACTTTTTTGCTTCATATCAATGAGTGGTAGCACATACTTTGCTTGTGGAGACAAAAAATAAATCAGATGATTCGTATGCATTGCACGAAGGCGCCTATGGGCGAACCGTCGTGCTTGAACTACGTCAAGACCTTGTTGCGCATGCGCACGCTGAAACTCAAATTGCATTTTGGCTAGGTGGTTCTCGCTCTGATGCACGGGTTGTTGGCAAGGTAGTTGAGTACAGCGAAGACACTGCCTTAGGAGTCAACCCATACGAGTCGCACGATGCCCGCTTATTAGAAGACGCTGGTCCAGCAGTCTTTTTATGTTTTTACATTTCAAAAGATTGGCTTGACGAAAAGTGCGCTGTAAATGGTCGGCGATTTTTCTTTGCTCAGCCTCAAATTCATATCAACCCCTCGCTTCGCCAAGCATGCTGGAAAGTGCTTGATGTCATCACATCGCCATTTCAATCGCAAGATGCTGATTTGAATTTAGAAATTGAAAATCTGATTCTTAATTCGATTGAATCAACAATGTCGCCTCAACCGGCGCAAGGTCTAGGAACAGCATGGACATTGATCGATCACAGACTAAGAGCGGCTATCAGCTATATGCGTGATCATGTTGGTGATCCGGTTGACATTGAGGATGTAGCAACCAAAGTTGGTCTTTCACGAGGGCATTTTTTTGCCCTTTTTCGCGATCAACTGCATACAACTCCTCAGGTTTTTTGGAGTGCCGTAAAAGTTGAAGAGGCGATTCGTAGGTTAGTTGCAAAAAACGATCCGCTCACGTCAGTTGCTCTAGATCTTGGGTTTTCAACACCTGGAAACTTCTCCCGATTCTTTAAAGAACATATGGGTGTCACGCCCTCCCATTACAGAAAAGTTTCAGCTAGCCCTAAACGTTACCCTCTTACAGGTTTTTCTGACTGATGCCAGACTTGGGCTAGGCTCTGTTGTGACTAAGAACTGATGAAGTCAAAGCGACATCACCTTTAAGAAGGCCTAAATGCACAGATCATCAAAACCTTTCAACCTTTTTCGGTCAACTATGCTAGGGCACAGTTAAGGTTAAACGGCTTCCCGCAAACCCGCATGAAACCTAGGTTTCCCTTATGGACGTGTCCTTAAGAAAACAGAGAAAAGAGAGAGAAAACGACAGAAAGACTCCACGTTTTTAAAAAGTAGAGTCGTCGCGTCCTTAAGGTCAGTCATCAGAAGCCCGCCAATACAGGGCCTTGGAGCAAAGAAAAAGCGCTCGGAGGTTATCCGAGCCCTTATGTGTGGTGGAGCAAACGAGATTTGAACTCGCGTCCACAAACGCCAAATTACTTCTTGTTCACAGCAGCTTTAAATGCAGCGCCAGCTTTGAAAGTGGGAACAGTAGATGCTGCGATCTTCAACGCTTCACCAGTGCGAGGATTCTTACCCGTACGAGCGGCACGCTTAGAAGCCTTGAAAGTACCAAAACCGATCAACTGAACGTCTTGCTTCTTAGCGACGGTCTTGGTGATGATGTCCATCAATGCATCGAGTGTTCGACCAGCAGCCGCTTTGCTGAGTTCAGTTTCTTTGGCCAATGCTTCGATGAGTTCTGTCTTGTTCACTTGAAATTCCTTTTAGTTGATGTGTGATTAATTCTGCCCTATAAATTTGAAGATACACGCGACAACGCAGGATCAAGCACTAGGGGTATTCGGGATAGCTGGCGCGAATTTCAAACGCTGGTCGGCTGTTCTCGTGCGTCAGAGATGCAAGCTGATAGGTGTGCAGTGCTGGTGCTTGCACGGCATTCGCAATAACAGGTCATTTCATCGGGGCTTTGATCGACCTCTGTCCATGACAGCAGCAGACTAACTGCATACCAACCGCCAAGGACAGGCAAATGAACTCAACCAACCAATCCTCTACTCATTCAATCGAAGGGCACTACACCCGTGAATGTGGTCAACAACGCATTGAAGACGTGATTGCACAGCTGGATCGCATCAAATTGGAAGTGCAACGTTATGCTGGTCGCTACACTGAAGCCCAAGACGATGCCGAACGTGCCAAGGTGCTCAACTGGACTATTCACCACATCACCACAAATTTGATGAGCAACATCCGCATTGATTTGTTGGCTGACAGTCAAGCCCAGCTGACCAAAATCAAAAGCGTTTAAGCCTCTACCCTAATATTGCAGTCACACACTGATTAGATGTTTTCGCTCAAATAGTTAACTTAATCTTTTGCAGCGCCAGCAGCTTTCTTCATACGTGGCTTGCGCTGTTTCTTCGCTTTGGTTTCGTCAAACTTGTACGAGTCTTCAATTACGGGCCGTGACTCAATTAACTCCAACATGTAGTCATTACGCATCTGGTCAATTGCTCGTTCAGGCGTCAAATGACTGTAGTGCGCCTCGATCATCTTGACCGAGTTGCCCATCTGCTTGGCCAATGTGTGGATTGGGTAAGTGTTATTGATCAGTGCTTGCGTTGCGTAGGTGTGACGCAGACTGTAGAAAGGCCGCTCTTTGCCAGTTACGGGGTCAACCAATAAGTTGTGTTCTTCAAGGTATGAGTGGAACAGACGGTTGAAACTTGTGGGTGCAATCAGTTCAGCCTTTTTGCCCGCTTCAACATCTTCCTCATTCAACCATTCACGGTAAACAAAGATGGGCTCTTTTTTCCTTTTCTTGAGTGCATCAAACAACCCAATGTCGTAGTTGCGGTTTGCAATAGCTCGCAACGCACGTCCGGTCAGTCTCTTGCCAATTGCATTACGTGCATGTGTCTTGCTGTTTTGAATCTTGACTACGTAGGCCACGTTGTACTCAATCTCGTATTCCTCATCGCCAAGTTCATCTTTGCCCTTTTGGACGAACTTGGGATCAGGACGAAACTCAATCTGTCCCCATGTGAGTGTCAACAACTCATCGCCGGGTCGTGCCCCAGTGTCCAAAAGCATCTGCACATAGTTTTCCAGTAACGCCCTTATGGGCACCGAGTCTGCACGGGCTCGTTTGATCCACTCGGCAAAGTTGCCCAGCACCGCACGTGTCTCTTCCAAGCTAAAACAAGGGCGGCGTTCTGTCTTACGGCCCTTGACCAACAGCTTGGGTCGTGTGCTCTCCAACAAAAACCCACGTAGCACAGCCTCATCAAACACACGGTTCAGGGCAGCGTTGTGGGTCAATACTGTGCTCTTGGTAGGCACCCTGCCCATCTTGACGATGCGCTTCTGTTCAAACTGTTCCAGCACCGCATAGTCAATGTTGTCTATCAGGTAGCTGCCAAGGTCTGGGATGCAGTAACGGTTGATGATGAACTTGTAGTCCTCGTAGATGGCCTTTCCCGCGCCAGCTGCAACTTCGTCGTCCATGCGTTTGATGGCCAGCTTGGCTACATCTGTAAAACGCCTCGTGACTGGGGTGTGATTGAGCCTGACCCTGACGTTGGCCTCGATTAGCAGCTCATGCGCTCGCTTCTTGGCCTTGCGTAAATCTCGCTCACCCGTGCTAATTCGCTGCCAGACGCCACCTATCTTCAACCTACATTGCCAGACCTTGCTCTCTTCCCGCTTGGCAATGGTCAGCTGGTTTTCAATCAGTGTGTGGGTTGTCGCTTTTTTTTCGCTCAAAACGCTGTTTTCCGTGCTCGGGGGCTGATTTTCAGCGCCTCAGTGCGTAGCCTACAGCCTTATCTTTTTGAAGTCAAAAACTGTGTAGTGGGTGTGTAGTGCAAATTTTGGGCAAAAAAAAGCACCTAGATTTCTCTAAGTGCTTGATTCCATTAGTATAAATGGTGGCCTGGGGCAGAATCGAACTGCCGACACGCGGATTTTCAATCCGCTGCTCTACCAACTGAGCTACCGGGCCGAGAAAAATATTATAGC
>JACCDU010219827.1_pt1 | contig 19169 bp, 21 predicted proteins | sample 7446081 | NCBI WGS metagenome assembly JACCDU01 (sample SAMN15323447, study PRJNA562643) | freshwater metagenome | isolation source: river surface water | place: USA:Blue River Watershed | collected 2017-08-17
GGTATCGGCTTGCATGAAGCTGGCCATGCCTTGGGCATTCATCCAAGTGGGCTCAGCGCCTGCTTTTTGCATGGCGGCTTTCACATCAGGCTGTTGCGCCACGCGTTCCAGGGCCAGTTCGATTTTTTGCTGCACGGGTGCGGGCAGTCCGGCGGGAGCGGCCAGACCAAACCAGGCAAAGACCTGATAGCCCTTGAGGCCCGCCTCTTCCATGGTGGGCACGTTGGGCAAGGCACTGCTGCGCTGGGGCGTGGTCACTGCCAGGGGTTTGAGCTTGCCGCCGTTGATCAGGCCCAGTGCCGAGGGCAGGTTGTCGAACATCAGACTGACTTCATCGGCCATCACAGCGGTCAGGCCTGCCGCAGCACCCCGATAAGGGATGTGCGTGACAAACAGACCGGCCTGACTTTTGTACAGCTCGGCACTCAGATGCAGCGACGTGCCTTGACCGTTGGATGCGTAATTGAGTTTGCCCGGCTGCGCCTGTATGCGGCGACTCAGGTCGGCGACGCTTTGGATGCCAGAAGTCGGATTGACCACCAGTACATTGGGCACACGTCCCAGCAAGCCCAGTGGCATGATGCTTTCGGGCTTGTAGGGCAGTTTGGTGTAGAGCGAAGGGTTGATGGTCAATGGGGGTGAAGCCATCAGCAAGGTGTAGCCATCCGGGTTGGCGCGTGCCGCTTCAGCGGCGCCGAGGTTGCCACCCGCACCAGGTTTGTTGTCGATCACGATGGATTGCCCCAACTCTTGTCCGAGCTTGGGTGCGATCAGCCGCGCCATGTTGTCGATGAGGCCACCGGGCGGATAAGGCACCACCAGCTTGATGGGCCGTGCAGGCCAAGTCTGTGCCCAGGCCGATGGGCTTGCGAAAACGGTGGCCAATGCAGCCCATGTGAACAAAACGCGACGTTGCATGAAGTCTCCTGACGGATATTTATCAGGTCATCATACAAATTTTGACTCAAGTCGACCATAGGGAGAACGCTCAAGGCGACAGCAAAAGTGACACCGGGCCGCTATGCAAAACAGGGCATAGAGGTAAATACTGATCTATGAGAGGGGGTCTTCTGTGCGTTTTCGCACCATTGATTTTGAATAAGCCTCATAAGCTTCGCTTATCAAAATAACAATTCTTGAGGTTGACCATGCTGAATCCAAGAATGAATGAATTGATTGGCGGCCTTCCTGATTCAGATTTTGAAATACTGCTGCCCCGGCTTCAACTGGTCTCTTTGCTTGCGGGTCAATTGCTGTATGAATCAGGTGATCGCATTGACCTGGTTTATTTTCCCGTCACGGCTTTGGTCGCCTTTGCCAAAGAGTTGAGTGATGGCCTGTCGATTGACATGGCCTTGATCGGTTCAGAGGGCATGGTGGGCCTGAGGGGCTTGACAGGCGTCAGCCTGCACCGGGTTCATGTGGCCTCCAGTGGCTTTGCTTACCAGATCAGCATCCATGACCTGCAGCGGGCCATGTCGTCCGTGCCGGCACTGTTTCGGATGTATGTGCATGCCGTGAACCGTATTTTGAAAGACGTATCGATAGAAACTGCATGCTGCCACTTTCATACCATCGGGCAACGCTTGGCGAAATGGTTGTTGATCCGGCACGATCATTCAGGCTCGTCGGTGATGCAGGTGATCCATCAGAACATCGCGGATTCGCTCGGAGTGCGTCGTGAGGCCATCACCAACGCATTGCTCAAGCTGCCGGGCATTCAGTCCAGTCGGGCCCAGATCGAGATCAAAGACCGGGCATTGCTGGAAGACGTGTGTTGCGAATGCTACTTTGCACAGCGCGAAGCACAGCCCCACCAGATGGCGTTGCCTTTTCACAAAGCAGTGTGAACGGCCCAGGCCCGGCGACAGATCCACTTGGGCATCGCCTGCGCCATCACGGTCGTTTCACAAAGGTCACTGGGGTCTGGTCACGGTCAGGCGGTCTCACCCAGACGCCCATCGCGAAAATCTGCCAGCGCTTGGTAAATCTCTTCCTTGGTGTTCATCACAAATGGGCCGTATTGCACGATGGGTTCTTTGAGCGGTTGACCGGAAACCAAAATGAACTGCGCATCGGCGCGGGCCTCGATCACCACACCATCGGCTTGGGGCGTGTTCGCCAGTATGGCCATGCGCTGCACGGGCACCGCCTGGCCGCCGATGCGCACTTCGCCACGGTAGACATAGATGAAGGCGTTGTGGCTTGCGGGCAGTTCCTGCTCAAAACGTGCGTCCTGGGGCATGCGCACATCCAGGTAAACCGGCTGCGTGATCTCTCGGGTCACGGCGCCCTGCACGCCATGGCTGGCCCCGGCGATGACGGTGACTTGCACGCCTTCGGGAGTCTTCAGTTGGGGCAATTGGTCGTTTTGAAAGTCACGGTACCAAGGCGCGTTCATTTTTTCGCTGCTGTGCAGGTTCAGCCAAAGCTGAAAGCCCTCCATCACACCTTCTTCCTGTTGCGGGATTTCGGAGTGGATCACGCCCTTGCCTGCGCTCATCCATTGCACGCCGCCGTTTTGCAGCAGGCCTTCATGACCTGCGCTGTCGCGGTGCAGCATGCGCCCGGCAATCATGTAGGTCACGGTTTCAAAGCCCCGGTGCGGGTGGTTCGGGAAACCAGCGATGTAGTCGTCGGGTTTGTCGCTGCCAAAGGCATCGAGCATCAAGAACGGGTCGAGCCGGTGCTGCAAGTCCTGTGTGAGCACGCGCTTGAGTTTGACGCCTGCGCCGTCCGAGGTGGCCTGGCCGGTGACCAGGCGCTCCACGGTGCGTGAGTTGGTCACAGTGTGGGCAGGGGGTGTGGGGTTGGACATGGTGAATTTCCTCTGACAAGGCAGCACGAACAAGAGCTGTGGTGAGGATAGTTTATTCATTGACAATCGTGTCCTATGGATCCGGCCCTGTGAAGGATTCAATGTTCAAAGGTTTTGTAGGTCGGTGGCTTCAGCCCCGACATGGCGGGCTTAGGCGTGGGCACTTGTCGGGGCTGAAGCCACCGACCTACGGGGCTGCGGTGCAAAAATTCAAACTTCAGCGTGCCGGATCAATCAAGGATATTCATGACCTCTTCAGAAAAAGCGCCATTGACCGCAGCTGCGTTGAAGCTGTTGGCTCAACAAGCAACAGGCAGACCTTGCACGTGTGCCATGGGTGCGTGTACCGCTTGGGAGAGCGTGCCCGGTGAGCGTTGGCCAGCTGCGCACGTCAAGCGCGTTGCTAGCCTGAGGCAGGCCGATGCATTTGGGCCAGAGCCAACCTATGAAGAATTTCACCCCCACAAAACGCGCTACGACTCGCCCGATGCGCCGATCGCGCCAGCATTTTTTCCGTACAACCGTTGCGATGTCTTCACATGCGGCCAGTGCGACCGTGTGTTGCTCAAGTACACCGAGTACGGAGGCTATTACATCGATGACCGTGTGCGCGCGGTACAGGCTGACTTGGTGACCGACGCACAACCCGAGGCCTGAAGCCAAGCCCCTGCGCAGCTCAATCAAAGCCCCGGATCATCAGCACCGGCACGGGTGACAGCCGCATGATTTGCTCGGAGCCGCTGCCCAGCAGCACACGCCCGATGCCGCGCCGCCCGTGCGTGCCGATCACGATCAAGTCCGCACCCCAATCGCCAGCCGCATCGGCCACGGAATCGCCCAGGCGCTGCGCCACGCGGTCGATCAGCACATGGTCTGCGGCCACGCCCATGGCTTTGGCGGTGGCGGTGCCGGTTTGCAAAATGCGGTTGCCGTTCTCACGGGCGATTTGCATCAGTTCGCCCGAGTATTCGTGGCTGCCCAGAAAGGACAGCTCGTCGATGCAATGCACCAGCCGAATCTGGCCTTTGCCTTCGCGGGCCAGGCGCAAGGCATAGTCCAGTGCTTTGTCAGAGGTTTTGCTGCCATCGATGGGCACCAGGATTTTTTTGAACAAGGACATGACCGTCTCCATTTGGGCATGCGGGGCCAGTTGCATTTGGGCGAGCACTTCGGGTCGCATGCACAACTCCCGGCTGGGTTGATGAAAAGTGAACCAGCATCCTAGGTCGGCCAAGGTGAGCAGGCCATTGATCAGACGGTGTGGATCCGATAGACACCCAAAACAAAGCCCCCCGGCATGCAGGCATGTCGGGGGGCTTTGGGGTTCATGACCCGGTGTGCCGGATCAAGCGTTCAGTGCATCAGGGTGCCACGGCTTCGATGGCGATGTCGATGCGCACTTCGTCACCCACGTAAGGGGCGTATTTGCCAGCGTTGAATTCGCTGCGCTTGATGGTGGTGAAAGCGTTGGCACCGAGTGCTGGCTTTTTCATCATGGGGTGGGGCATGGCCTGGAAGCTGGTCACAGTCAATGTCACGGGCTTGGTCACGCCTTTGATGGTCAGGTTGCCTTCGATGGCCTTGGGCTTGTCGCCTTCAAACACCACTTTGGTGGACTTGAAGGTGGCGGTGGGGAACTTGGCGGTGTCCAGGAAGTCTTCGCCCTGGATGTGGCCGTTGAAGTCTGCAAAGCCGGTGTTCACCGATTTCATGTCGATCACGATGTCGGCCGAGCCGGTTTTGGCGTCAGCGTCCAACACGACTTTGCCGCTGGTGTTGGTGAAGCTGCTCAGCTGGGTCGAGTAACCAAAGTGCGAATATGAAAAACGCGGGAAGGTGTGCGAGCTGTCGACGGTGTAGGTCACGGGTGCGGCCAGTGCCGAGCCAGCAGCCAGGGAGGCGAAGGCCAAAGCGGCGCTCAGTTTTTTCAAGGATGTCATGGGAAGTACTCCAGTAGGGTTGAAATTCATTTGCCCGCTTGGGCGGTGAGGGAAAAGTTGACCTGAATGTCGTTGGCCACCACATCGAACTTGGCCCACATGCCTTCGCCGATGTTGAAGTCGCCCCGTTTGAGCGTGAAGCCGCCGGTCAGCACGCCGTCTTTGCCTTGCGCGGTGTGCTTCATCGGGAACTTCACCTCGCGGCTTTGGCCCTTGATGCTCAGCGTGCCGGTCACTTCGTATTGGTTGGGTGCCGTTTGCTTGAATTGTTTGGCCACAAAGCTGGCTTTGGGGAATGCGGCGACATTGAACCAGGACTTGGTCACGACTTCGTCATCGGCCTCGCTCGATCCGGCGTCCACGCTGGCCAGCTCCACATCGAAGCTGGCTTTGCCCGCTTCGGCTTTGGCCGGGTCAAAGTTCACCTGCGCGGCAAATTTCTTGAAACGGCCGTCAATGGCCACGCCCATTTGCTTGTAGCTGAAGGTGACGCTGCTTTTGGCTGGCACGATGGCTTGGTAGGGGGCCGCGTGCGCTTGCAAGGCGAGGGCGGTGATCGCCGCAGCCAGTGTTTTGTTCAAGATGTTCATGGTGTTCTCAGTTTCTGGAGGTGCGGGGCAACATGCGACGAAGCGTGTCGTCCTTGTGGACAAAGTGGTGGAAGGCGGCGGCCAGTGCATGGCCGACGACCAGCAGCAACAAGCCCATGTTCAGGGCGGCGTGCAATTCGGTGAGCGATTTGCCCAGTGCCTTGTCTTTGCCGATCAGGTCCGGGATGGGCAGCACGCCGAACCAGACGGTCTGAAAGCCTTTGGCCGAACTCATCAACCAGCCGCTGAGCGGGATGGCGACCATCAGCACATACAGCATCAGGTGACCGGCATGCGCGCCCAGTTGCATGAGGGGCGACATGCTGCCCGGCAAGGCCGGTGGGCGGTGCGTGATGCGCCAGGCCAGGCGCAGCCACACCAGCATAAAGACCGTGACGCCAGCCCATTTGTGCCAGGCGTACAGCTGCAGTTTTTCAGGCGACAAGGGCAAGTCGCTCATGTAAAAACCCAAGGCCAGCAAGCCGAAGATCATGAGGGCCATCAGCCAGTGCAGGCTTTTGGCAAGGGGTGTGTAGTGGATGCTCATCGTGTGTCCTGTGTTCAGTGAAAGGTATAGCCATCCATGGCGATGACGTGGTCACTGATGCCGCGAAAGAAGGCTTCTGGCTGTGCGTCAGTGCCCGCAGCGCCCAGCGCGGTGAACAAGGGCAGCAAGTGTTCGTCGGTGGGGTGTGCGCGCTGACCGGCGGTTTGCTGTCGGTAGTTCAGCAAACTGGCCACATCGCGCTGCACCATGTGGGCGTGGACCCAGTCCGCGAACTCTTGCACATACGCGGGTGTGGAGCCGCCTTGCATGCTCACAGTCATGAAGTCACGCAGGTTGTGCGTCACGTTGCCCGAGGCCACGATCAGGATGTTTTGTTCGGTCAGCGGTGCGAGCGCCTGACCCACGCGCAAGGCGTGCGCCGGGCCCAGATGGCTTTGAACCGACAGCGGGACGATGGGGATGTCGGCATCCGGGAACATCTGGCGCAAAGGTGTCCATGCCCCATGGTCCAGGCCCCGGTGGGCGTCTTTCAGGGCAGGCAAGCCTGCGGCCTGCAAGGCGGCCACCACCTGCTCAGCCGCTTCTGGGCAGCCGGTGGCGGGGTATTGCATCTCGTACAGACGTGGGTCAAAACCGCCAAAGTCGTGGATGGTCTCGGGCCGGGTGGCAAAACCCACGGTGGGTGCTGCGGTCTCCCAGTGGGGGCTGACCACCAGGATAGCGCGGGGCGTGCCCAGGCTGGGCACAAGCTGGCTCATGGCGGCGCCTGCAGCGCCGGGGCGCAGGGCAAACATCGGGGAGCCGTGGGGCACAAACAGGACAGATCGGGGGGTGGACATGGTGATTTCGCTTTCGATGGGGTGACTGTAGGCCGCGCGAATGATTAGAAAAAGTGGCCAATGAGCAAATATTTGTTGCAAAATTGGCAACAATGGACAAACTCGATGCAATGCAAACCTTCGTGCGCGTGGCCGAAGCGGGCAGCTTCACCGCTGTGGCCGATCAACTGCAGGTGGCGCGCTCGGCCGTCACGCGCCAGATCGCCGGGCTGGAAAAGCACCTGCGCGTCAAGCTCATCACCCGCAGCACCCGCAGCCTGACACTGACCGCCGCCGGGGCCGCCTATCTGGAAAAGTGCCGCGTCATCCTGAACATGGTGGATGCGGCCGAAGCCAGCCTGGATGAAGAAAAAGCTGTGCCGCGAGGCCGCATCCGCCTCGGCTTGCCGCTGAGCTTTGGCTTGCAAAGGCTGATGCCCGCTCTGCTTCAGTTCGCCAAGGCGCAGCCCCACATTGAGCTGATGATGGATTTCTCGGACCAGCGCGCCAACCTGATCGAAGAAGGGATTGACTTGTCGATCCGCATCACGGCTGATCTGCAGCCGGGCGACATCGTGCGGCATCTGGGCGAATGCCGCTTGCTCACGGTGGCCTCGCCAGGTTATTTGTCGGAGCATGGCCAGCCGCTGCACCCCGAGCAGCTGCGGCACCACGAATGTTTGGTGTACTCCATGACCCTGAGCGCGGCCACCTGGACTTACCAGGTCGATGGCCAGGTGACGGCATTTCCGGTGCGTGGCCGCATTCGCGCCAACAATGGCCTGGCGCTGACGCAGGCAGCCGCCCAAGGCATGGGCATCACGCGGCAGCCGGACTTCATCGCCGAGTCTTTTTTGGCGCGTGGCGAGGTGGTTGAGCTCTTGCATGACCATGCGCCACCGGCCTTGGGCATTTACGCGGTTTTGCCGAGCAACCGCTACATCCCGCATCGGGTGAACGTGTTGATCGAGCACTTGGCCAAAGCCCTGCAATCGGCTTGAGCGTGTCCCGTGCTTGACGCAGGTCAGAGCCATTTCGGACACAATGCGCCCACTGCCGATTCAGGCGTTCACAGGACGACAAGCCCATGACTTACCCCAACACCCAGCTCTTCATCAACGGCCAATGGTGCGATGCTGAAAGCGGCCGCACGATGCCCGTGTTCAACCCCGCCACCGGCACCGAGATTGGTCGCCTGGCCCATGCGGGTGTGGCCGACTTGGAGCGCGCTGCGCAAGCCGCGCAAAAAGGTTTTGAGCTGTGGCGTGATGTGCCCGCCAACGAGCGCAGCGCCATCATGCGCAAGGCCGCCGCCCTGATGCGCGAACGCGCTCCGCAAATCGCCCAGTTGCTCACACAAGAACAAGGCAAGCCGCTGGCCGAAGCCAAGATCGAAGCCCTGTCGGCTGCCGACATCATCGAGTGGTTTGCCGAAGAAGGCCGCCGCGTGTATGGCCGCATCGTGCCGCCACGCAACATCAAGGTGCAGCAAAACGTGCTCAAGCAGCCCGTGGGGCCGGTGGCTGCGTTCACGCCGTGGAACTTCCCGATCAACCAGGCGGTGCGCAAGATGTCGGCCGCTTTGGCCACCGGCTGCTCCATCATCGTCAAGGCACCTGAAGAAACCCCTGCATCGCCCGCCGAGCTGATCCGCGCCTTCCACGACGCGGGCGTGCCTGCCGGTGTGATCGGCCTGGTTTTTGGCACCCCTTCCGAAATTTCCAATTACCTGATCGCGCACCCGATCATCCGCAAGATGACCTTCACCGGCTCCACACCGGTGGGCAAGCAATTGGCCGCGCTGGCTGGTCAGCACATGAAGCGCGTGACCATGGAGCTGGGTGGTCACGCTCCGGTGATCGTGGCCGAAGACGGCGACATCGCCCTGGCCGTGAAAGCCGCAGGTGCTGCTAAGTTCCGCAACGCGGGCCAGGTCTGCATTTCGCCCACGCGCTTTTTGGTGCACCACAAGATCGCCGACGAATTCGCCAAAGTGTTCGCCGAGCACGCCGGTTCTTTGAAGGTGGGTGATGGCTTGGCCGATGGCACCAACATGGGCCCCTTGGCCAACGACCGACGCCTGACCGCCATGCAGGCCATCACCAAAGACGCGCTGGCCAAAGGCGCCAAGCTGCTCACCGGCGGCGAGCGCATCGGCACCGAAGGCAACTTCTTTGCGCCCACGGTTTTGTCGCATGTGCCGCTGGACGCCGATGTGGTGAACAACGAGCCCTTTGGCCCGATTGCCGCGATCCGCACTTTTGAGAAGATCGAAGAGGCCATTGCCGAAGCCAATCGTCTGCCCTTTGGCTTGGCCGGTTATGCCTTCACCGACTCACTGAAAACCGCGCACCTGCTGAGCCAGCGCCTGGAAGTGGGCATGTTGTGGGTCAACCAGCCTGCCGCGCCCTGGCCCGAGATGCCTTTTGGCGGCATCAAGGACTCCGGCTACGGCTCTGAAGGTGGCCCAGAGGCGCTGGAGGCCTACCTCAACACCAAGTCGGTCGCGATTTTCAACGGTTGAGCACCATCGTTTTGCCGTAGATCGTTTCTGTAGGTCGGAGCTTCAGCTCCGACGTGGATGGTGTGGCACAGGCGCCATGTCGGGGCTCAAGCCGCCGACCTACCTGGACATCTGCTGCCGATCACCACGTTCGCGGAGCGTGGGGTGGCCATGGCTTGGGTGGCTTGACGTGTCTGGGCACACACAAACGGTGCCCGTGCTTCTGTACGATGTGGCCATTGTCATTTGACTTGCCGCACCCATGAAAAAAACACATCCTGCTTTGGCCCTTGTGGCTTGTCTTTTGTTGAGCGCGTCTTCCGCCTGGGCGCAAACGTCCAGCGCTTTGGGGCGCGCGGATTTTCGCGACAACTGCGCCAGTTGCCACGGCATGAGCGGCAAAGGCGATGGCCCGATGCGTTCTTCTTTGGTCAAGCCGCCTGCAGACCTGACCACGATCGCGCAGCGCAATGGTGGCCAGTTTCCGCAAGAGTTGATCTGGGAGCTGATCGATGGCCGTTGGTCGGGCGACGGTGGCCCGCACGGGTCACGCGAGATGCCGGTGTGGGGTCAGGAATTCAAGAAGCGCGCCATGGGACAGCCCAAAGACTCCGAGCGCACCGCCGAATGGTCGGCGCGCAACCGCATCATTTCGCTGCTCAAGTACCTCGAAGACATCCAGGTCAAGTGAGCAGGCATGGGCTTCAGGGCGTGCTGACCTGGATGCGCTGCAAGTCAAAGCCATTGGCGGCCAGTTTGTCCTGCAAGCTCTGGTAAGCGGCTGCGGGCAATTCGGGTGTGCGTGACAGGATCCACAAATACTCCCGATTGGGCTCACTCACCACCACCCATTGGTATTGCGGGTCCAGGTCGATGATCCAGTAATTGCCCCACACCATGGGCAGGAAAGACAGCCAGGCCGGTGCAAAGCGCACTTGCAGGCGGGGCGAGTTGGCGTGTCCCAATTGACGCGCCTGACCCAGTGCTTCACTCCATTCACCATTGGCGGTCTTGCAGCGGTTGAGCACCTGTACCTGACCATCGGCTTGCAGGCTGTAGGTGGCGCTGGTGCTGCTCACGCACTTCTTTTGAAACCAGTTGGGGTACTTGGCAATCTCGTACCAAGTGCCCATGTAGCGTGGCACGTCCACGGACGCCACGGTCGTGAGTGGGGGCACATTGTTGGCGGATGCGGTCAGGGCGCATCCACTCAGGCACAAGGCCGCAAAGGCTGCTCGCCACAGCTTGCGTGCAGGTTTGTTGGTCATACCACGATCGGGTTCAGCGCCCCGTCCATGCTCATGCAGATGCCGGTGATGTAGCTGGCCTTGGCCGAGGCCAGAAAGACGACCGCGTTGGCAATCTCCTCGGGCTCGGCCATGCGACCTATCGGAATGCGCGCAACGGCTTGGGCCATGGCTTGCTCGGTGCTGATGCCCTGGTTGCGGGCATCGGCCACCATGCCTTCTTGCAGGCGGTCGGTGCGTGTCAAACCGGGGTTGATGGCGTTCACGCGGATGCCTTGCAGGCCATAGGCGGCTGCCAGTCCTGCGCTGGCCAGCATCAGGGCGGCATTGGCTGCGCCGCCGGGCAGGTGGATCGGGCTGGCCACTTTGCCGCCGTTGCCCACCACATTGACCACGGCACCCTGGCCACGGGCCGCCATGCGTTTGATCGTGGGATCGATCATGTGGATGTAGGTGAAGTATTTGGCCTGCATCGCTTCTTGCCATGCCTCGGGCGTCAGCTCGGGTGCGGGCGTGCGCTTGGCGGCCCCGGCCGAGTTGACCAGCACATCGACCGGGCCGAACGCGGCCTGGGCCGAATCGAGTGCCGCCACGGCCGCTTGCGCGTCGCGCAAATCGGCGGCCACGGTGTGGATGCGGTCGGCGGCAAATCGCGCTTGCAGCTTTTGGCGCGCAGCGGCCAAGTTGGCCTTGTCGCGCGAGACCAGACTCACACGTGCGCCCTCTTCCAGAAAGGCTTGGGCACAGGCCAGGCCAATGCCTTTGCTGCCGCCCGAGATCAGGACATGTTGGTTTTGAAGTTGCAAATCCATGGAGGTGCCTTGTGCTGGAGAAGAACAAAGATGTGGTCAGGCGTCGTGGCGCCTGACGCCTTTGACCAGGGGCTGCGCCAGGCGCTCGCCCTCTTGTTGCCAGAACGCCGGGTCAGCGCATCGGATGCGCACGATGGCATTGCCCATGTGCGTGGCGGCAGCCTGGCGTGCCAGCACCGCGTCGCCTGCCTGGACGGCTTCGAGGATGGCCTGATGTTCGGCCTGCACCTGGTTGGCAAAGTCAACCCGGCGTGCCTCGTTGGCGCGGGTGACCTGGGTGACGCCGCGCAGGAATTGCCCCAGATACTCCAGCGTTTGAATCAGGAAAGGGTTGCGCGCCGCGTCGGCAATGGCGCGGTGAAATTTCATGTCCTCCTCCACGCCATTGCGACCGGCTTGCACGGCTGCATCCAGCGCCTTGACCGCTTGCGTGATGGCCCGGATGTCGGCGGCATTGCGTCGCTGTGCGGCCAGCCCGGCCACTTCGGCCTCCAGCGCGCGGCGCACTTCAACCATCTGGATCACCGCTTCTTCGGAGGCCGCGAGCTGGGCTTCAAAGTTCAAGGGGGCAAATGGCAGCTGCTGGTTGACAAACACGCCGCTGCCCTGACGCGAGTCCACCAGGCCCAGCGATTTGAGGCGTGAAACCGCCTCGCGCACCACGGTGCGGCTGACCTGGAACTGCTCGACCAGGCGCGCTTCGGTCGGCAGCTTGTCGCCTGGCTGCAGCCGGCCTTGCTTGATCTCGGCGGCCAATTGTTCGGCCACCTGATCGGACAGACGCGCGCCGCTGGAGACGGGGGTGAAGTGTTGACTCATGTATTTGTCATACAAACAAACAAGTCTAAAGCATAACGTGCCCGGCGCAGGCGTGCGCCGGGCAGGGTGATTTCGTCTGCTTCGCGAAATTTGTCTTTGTGTTTAAAATTACGGATAGGTAAATTGATTTATCTATAGTAAATTACAGGTTTCGCACCATCAGGTGCTTTTTCACATTGCCGGAGACCACGCATGGGTGCTTACGTCAACCCGATTTATCCGTACAAAGCGTCCACCGAATGGATGACGACGCCACCGCAGCGCAAGCCTTTGATCGTGATTGGCGCCGGGCCTGTTGGCCTGGCCGCAGCCATCGATGCCCGCCTGCAAGGGCTGGAGGTGGTGGTCTTTGACGACGACAAGACCGTCTCGGTCGGCTCGCGAGCGGTTTGCTATGCCAAGCGGTCGTTGGAGATTCTGGACCGTCTGGGTGTAGGTGAGCAGGCCTGCAACATGGGTGTGAGCTGGAACATTGGTCGGACCTTCCTCGAAGAAGATGAGGTTTACCAGTTCAACCTGGTGCCCGATGCCGGCCACAAGCGCCCCGGCATGATCAACCTGCAGCAGTACCACATTGAGGAAATGCTGATTGCGCGGGCCTTGGAGCTGGGCGCTGACATCCGCTGGCAGCACAAGGTCACTGCGGTCACCCGCCACGACGACCATGCCACGCTGACGGTGGAAACGCCCGACGGCACGTTTGACATCGAGGCCGACTGGCTGGTGGTGGCCGACGGTGCACGCAGCCCGATCCGCCGCCACTTGGGGCTGGACATCGAAGGCCGCGTCTTCCAGGACCGCTTTTTGATCGCCGACGTGATCATGAAGGCCGATTACCCCGCCGAGCGCTGGTTCTGGTTCGATCCACCGTTTCACCCCAACCAGAGCGTGCTGCTGCATAAGCAGAGCAACAACGTCTGGCGCATCGACTTTCAGCTCGGCTGGGACGCTGATCCTGAAGAAGAAAAGAAGCCCGAAAAAGTCATCCCGCGTCTGCAAGCCATGCTGGGTGACGAGCGTCCGTTTGAGCTGGAGTGGGTCAGCATCTACACCTTCCAGTGCCGCCGCATGACCGACTTCCGCCACGGCCGCGTGCTGTTCGTGGGCGACGCGGCGCACCAGGTCTCGCCTTTTGGCGCACGCGGTGCCAACTCGGGCTTTCAGGACGTGGACGATTTGATGTGGAAACTGGCGCTCGTCATCCAGGGCCAAGCCAGCGACAAGTTGCTGGACACCTATGCGCACGACCGCCAGTTTGCGGCCGACGAAAACATCATGAACTCGACGCGCTCGACCGACTTCATCACGCCCAAGAGCCGCACCAGCAAGACCTTCCGCAACCAGGTGCTGGCGCTGGCCAAGCACTACCCGTTTGCCCGCAAGCTGGTCAACTCGGGCCGCTTGTCCATGCCGTCATTCCTGACCGACTCGGTGCTCAACACGCCCGACACCGATGCCTTTGAAGGCCAGATGGTGCCCGGCGCACCCATGGACGATGCCCCCGTGCAAGTCAATGGGCAAGACGCCTGGCTGCTCGACCAAGTGGGCAAGGGTTTCCAGTGCTTGCTGTTTGTCGATGCTGCACCGGTTGCAGACACCTTGGCTGCACTGCAATCCTTGAAAGAAGGTGTGGTGCCTGTTGACACCCTGATCGTGTCACCGACAGCGCTGACTGTGCCGGGCTTTGCCGTGCTGGTCGATGCCCGCGGCTGGGTGACCAAACGCTACGATGCCCAAGTGGGGACGACCTATTTGTTGCGGCCTGATCAGCATGTGGCAGCCCGATGGCGCCAGTTGCAGACGACCGCCGTGCAGGCCGCCGTGGACCGCGCCATTTGCAAAGTTTGAGGAAGACGGACATGAGCACTTCAGCACTGAAAACTGATCCGAATTTTCACGAAGCGGGTCGCCGTTTTTTTCGGGACTTCTCGCCCGGCGATGAGTTTTATGAGCAACTGATCGATGCCCACAACGGTCTGAGCGATGAGCAAAGCGAAGCGCTCAACGCCCGCTTGATCCTGTTGTTGGCCAATCACGTGGGTGATTTGAAAGTTTTGCGCGAAGCCTTGCAAAAAGCCCGCGCTGAAGGCTGAGAAGTCGCTACCCCCGGAGCTGCGCCGGGGTGAAGCTTTTGTTCAGCCGCGTTGCAGCTTGAACACCGCCGTGCCCGCCATCAGGTTCGGGAGAAGGCGCACTTCCTGGCCATGCTGCAAGCCGAATGCGTCAAGCACCTGCAAATCGTTTTTGCGGGCCAGGTCGGCAAAGTCGGCGAAGGTGCCCACGCGGATGTTGGGCGTGTCATACCACTGGTAGGGCAGGCGCTTGGTGACGGGCATGCGGCCGCGCAGCACGCTCAGGCGGTTGAACCAGTGCGCAAAGTTGGGAAAAGCCACGATGCCGATTTTCCCGACGCGTGCGGTCTCGCGCAGCATCACTTCGGCGTTGCGCAGGTGTTGCAGGGTGTCGATTTGCAGTACCACGTCAAAGGACTGGTCGGCAAAGACTTTCAGGCCTTGGTCCAGATTCAGCTGCAGCACATTCACGCCGCGCTGGGCACAAGCCAGCACATTGGCATCGTCCAGCTCCACGCCGTAGCCGGTGCAGTCGTTGTGCTTTTGCAGGTAAGCCAGCAAGGCGCCATCGCCGCAGCCCAGGTCCAGCACGCGGGCACCGTGCGGCACCAGGCGGGCAATGGCTTGCATGATCAGGGGGTCGCTCATGCGGCACCTCCGAGGCTGTTGGCAATCTGCCCGAAGTAGGCGCGTACCAGGTTCATGTAGCGTTCATCGTCCAGCAAGAAGGCGTCGTGCCCGTGCGGCGCGTCGATCTCGGCGTAGCTCACGTCGCGCCGGTTGTCGATCAGGCCTTTGACCATTTCGCGGCTGCGTGCTGGCGAAAACCTCCAGTCGGTGGTGAAGCTCACCAGCAAAAACTTGCAGACGGCGCGCTCCAGCGCTTTGGACAGATCGCCGCCAAAGGCACGGGCCGGGTCGAAGTAGTCCAGCGCCCGGGTGATCAGCAAATAGGTGTTGGCGTCAAAGTACTCGCTGAACTTGTCACCCTGGTAGCGCAGGTAGCTTTCGATCTGGAATTCGACATCTTGTGTGGAGTATTTGTAGCCGGTGGCGCTGTTGACGGCGTTGCGCAGCTCGCGGCCGAACTTCTCGTTCATCACGTCGTCGCTGAGGTAGGTGATGTGGCCGATCATGCGGGCGATGCGCAGGCCGCGCTTGGGCACCACACCGTGCGCGTAAAAGTGCCCGTTATGAAAGTCCGGGTCGGTCACGATGGCGCGGCGCGCCACTTCGTTGAAGGCGATGTTTTCGGCATTCAGGTTGGGGGCGCTGGCCACCACCACCGCGTGTTTCATGCGCTCGGGGTACTGCAGCGTCCAACTCAGCGCCTGCATGCCGCCCAGGCTCCCGCCCATCACGGCGGCCAGTTGTTCAATACCCAGCGCGTCCAGCAGCCGGGCCTGGGCGTTGACCCAGTCTTCGACGGTGACCACCGGGAAGTCGGCGCCATACACACGACCCGTATCGGGATTGGTGTGCATGGGACCGGTCGAGCCAAAGCACGAGCCCAGGTTGTTCACGCCAATGACAAAAAAGCGGTCGGTGTCCAGTGGCTTGCCAGGGCCGATCATGTTGTCCCACCAGCCGACGTTGTCCGGCTGGTCGGCGTACACGCCCGCCACATGGTGCGAGGCGTTGAGCGCGTGGCAGATCAGCACTGCGTTGGACTTGTCGGCGTTGAGCGTGCCGTAGGTTTCGTAACTGAGTGAATAGCCACGGATGGACGCACCGCTTTGCAGTGGCAAAGCAGCTTCAAAGGTCATCGACTGTGGCGTGGCAATCAAGCGCATGGCGAAAATGAAAAAACCCGATAACGCTGAAGAAGCGATACCGGGTCGGGCTCTGCCTCTTTAGCTGCATTTTGGAACTCTGAGATTCCTGCGCCCGCAAGCTGGAGCAAATCGGCGCCATGCAAGTATAAACCGCGCTTCAGGTGCATGCGCTTGTGGGGCGCTCGCACTGGTTTAAGCTCATCCATGCACACACCCAGGAGCACTGATGTCAGACCTTTATGGCTTGGACGCCTACAGTCCCGTTGAAATTGCTCGCCGCATCGAATCGGTGGGCGAGGCCAAAGCCCGATTGGGTTTTTGGCCACTGGCTTTGTTGGGTGTGCTGGCGGGGGTCTTCATCGGTTTGGGGGCGATGCTGTTTGTTCTGGTCAAGTCGGATCCTTCGCTGGGCTTTGCTGCCAGTGCCTTGCTGGGTGGACTGGTTTTTTCCATGGGCTTGCTCATGGTGGTGGTGGCGGGGGCCGAGCTGTTCACGGGCAACAACCTGATCGTCATGGCTTGGGCAGACGGCCGCATCAGTGGCCGCCAGGTGCTGCGCAATTGGGGTGTGGTGTGCCTGGCCAATGCTGTGGGCGCTGCGGGCTTGGCGCTGCTGGTGTTTGCCAGCGGGCACACCGATTTGCACGGTGGCGCGGTGGGTCAACAGGTCGTCAAAATCGCGCTGGCCAAGCAAGACTTGCCATTTTGGACAGCTTTGGTGCGAGGTGTGTTGTGCAACATCCTGGTGTGCATGGCGGTCTGGATGGCGATGGCCGGGCGAACAGTGGTGGACAAGGTCGCTGCCGTGATGCTGCCGGTCATGGCCTTTGTGGCCGCCGGGTTTGAACACAGCATTGCCAACATGTACTTGATGCCGCTGGCCATGTTGTTGCAGCACGGCTCCAGCACGCTGGCTGCGCTGCCGCCTATCACCTGGGCTGGGTTTTTTGGGAATTTGCTGCCGGTGATTCTGGGCAATGTGCTGGGCGGAGCGGTTTTGGTGGCGGGGGTGTATCACGTCATTTACCGACGAGCCCCCAAAGCCTGAAGGGCTTTCAGCGGCCCCAGCCCAGCAGGGCAATCACCCCCAACACGGCAAAGACCACCGCCGAGACCAGATGCACCAGGCGCAAAGGGACACGCTGGGTGATGGCGTCGCCCAGCCAGACCACCGGGGCGTTGGCCAGCATCATGCCCAGTGTGGTGCCTGCCACCACGGCAAACCAAGCTTGGTATTGGGCGGCCAGCATGACGGTGGCGATTTGGGTTTTGTCGCCCATCTCGGCCAGAAAGAAGGCCACCACAGTGGTCAGGAACACGCCCATGCGGGGGGCATCTTGCGTCTCGTTGTCGTCCAGTTTGTCCGGAATCAGCATCCACACCGCCATGGCGATGAACGACACGCCCAGCACCCAGCGCAGCACATCGGGGCCCATCACCGAGGTGACCCAGCTGCCCACGGCGCCAGCCAGTCCGTGGTTGGCCATCGTCGCCACCAGAATGCCCAGAACGATGGGCCAGGGCTTGCGGAAACGCGCGGCCAGCACCAAGGACAGCAGTTGGGTTTTGTCGCCCATCTCGGCCAAAGCCACGATGCCGGTTGAAATCAGGAAAGCTTCCATGTGTGAATGTGGGTGCGTGCCCTGTATCCTGTCGAAAGCATGCATCTTACGGGACGCAAAGATCGGTCGGATGGCAGGTGTTTGTGCACCAAAGAATGCGCAGAAGAAGATGATTGCATCAAATTGGGCATGAATCCTGCTTTTCTTTGGTGCCAAAAGTCGTTTCAGACTTTTTTTGCACCAAGTTAAATCAAAATACAAAGAGGACAGTGATGGATGCACTGAAACAGGGCGCTGATGCGCTCTTTATTTTGTTGGGTGGCATCATGGTTTTGGCCATGCACGCCGGTTTTGCCTTTTTGGAGCTGGGCACGGTCCGCAAGAAAAACCAGGTCAATGCGCTGGTGAAGATCCTGGTGGACTTTTCGGTGTCCACCGTGGTTTATTTTCTGGTCGGCTACGGTGTGGCTTATGGCACCCATTTCTTTGTGGGCGCTGAACAGCTGGCGGCCAAGAACGGGTATGAGCTGGTCAAGTTCTTCTTCTTGTTGACTTTTGCGGCAGCCATTCCAGCCATCATTTCGGGTGGCATCGCCGAGCGTGCGAAATTCTGGCCGCAATTGCTGGCGACCGCCGTCATTGTGGGTTTGATTTACCCTTTCTTTGAGGGCATTGCCTGGAATCAGCACTTTGGCGTGCAAGCCTGGATCAAAGCATTCACCGGCGATGAGTTCCATGACTTTGCCGGCTCTGTGGTGGTTCACGCGATGGGCGGCTGGATTGCTTTGCCCGCTGTTTTATTGTTGGGCGCGCGCTACAACCGCTACCGCAAGGACGGGCAGGTCTCGGCCCATCCGCCATCGAGCATTCCCTTCCTGGCATTGGGCGCCTGGATCTTGATCGTGGGTTGGTTTGGTTTCAACGTGATGAGTGCCCAGACCCTGGACAAGATCTCCGGCTTGGTCGCTGTGAATTCCTTGATGGCCATGGTGGGCGGTACTTTGACTGCTTTGTTGTTGGGAAAAAACGACCCCGGTTTCGTACACAACGGTCCTCTGGCGGGCTTGGTGGCCGTCTGTGCCGGTTCTGATCTGATGCACCCGTTTGGTGCTCTGGCTGTGGGCGCGGTGGCCGGTGCGCTGTTTGTGGTCATGTTCACCCTCACGCAAAATAAATGGAAGATTGACGACGTTCTGGGCGTCTGGCCTTTGCACGGTCTGTGCGGTGCCTGGGGCGGTCTGGCCGCTGGCATTTTTGGCTTGCAGAGCTTGGGTGGCCTGGGCGGCGTGAATTTCATGGCCCAATTGATCGGCACCGCCATGGGGGTGGGCTGGGCTTTACTGGGTGGTTTTGTGGTTTACGGCGTACTCAAGATGACGCTGGGTCTGAAGCTCAGTCAGGAAGAAGAATATGACGGTGCTGATTTGACGGTGCACAAAATCAGTGCCACCCCTGATCGCGAAGTGAGCTGGTAAATCAACCACGTTGTGTGAAGAAGCCCACCATGGCGCGCCTTGCAGGGATAGCCCTTGCACCTTTTTTGGATTTATGGCGCATAATGGTCAAGCGTTGCTGTACGAAAACAGCAGCGCAATGTTTGCGGTGACCAGATCAGTTTCGCTTCCCTTCCGATGTTTTCAGGTTTGTTGAATGCGCTTTCGGAGCTCCATCGCTTTTATCTCTGTGTTTTGAGGAGTCCCTTTCA
>JACCDU010208406.1_pt1 | contig 19162 bp, 15 predicted proteins | sample 7446081 | NCBI WGS metagenome assembly JACCDU01 (sample SAMN15323447, study PRJNA562643) | freshwater metagenome | isolation source: river surface water | place: USA:Blue River Watershed | collected 2017-08-17
CACCACCTGCCGCGCCCGGCCCGGCCCCGACTGGCTGCCCGAATGGCTGCTCACGGCCAACACGCTGCGCACCGACGCGGTCGAGGGCATGGGCACGGCCGAGGGCGTGCGCCTGCGCTTTCTCGGCATGAGCACGCCGACGCTGCCGGCGGCCAGCTTTGCGCTGGACGAGCAAAACCTCTCGGGCCTGCTCGCGCCGCTGGTGGGCGTCGACACCATCAACGGCATCGACATCCAGCAGCCCTACTACTGGAGCATCGCGCCCAACCGCGACGCCACCTTCACGCCGCGCCTGATGAGCAAGCGCGGCGCCGCGCTCGAAAGCGAGTTCCGCTACCTGGAAAACCGTTACAGCGGCCAGGCGCGCCTGAACTGGATGCCCTCGGACAATCTGCGCCAGAGCCAGCGCTGGGGCCTGTCGACCCAGCACACCGGCCAGCTGGACCTCGGCGGCGCGGGCCGCGCGCCGCTGGGCCTGGGGCTGTCGATCGCGCGCGTCAGCGATGACCAGTACTGGCGCGACTTCCCGCGCACCGGCGCGGGCGGCAACATCGCGCTCACGCAACGCCTGCTGCCCAGCAACGCCAGCCTGAGCTGGGCCGAGGGCCCGCTGTCGGCCCAGCTGCGTGTGCAAAAGTGGCAGACGCTGCAGGACGTGGGGACCTCGTCTTTCATCATCCCCCCCTACGACCGCGAGCCGCAGCTGACCTTGCGCTACGCGCAGTGGCGGCCCTCGGGCCTGGACTGGAGCGTGACCGGCGACACCACCCGCTTTGTGGCCGACTACGCGCGCCTGCCCACCAGCTACGGCAGGCCGGCCAATGGCGAGCGCAGCTATGTGCAAACGCAGCTGAGCCAGGCCTGGGCGCGGCCCTGGGGCTTTCTGACGCCCAAGGTGCAGCTGCACGCCACGCGCTACCAGATGCAGCAGCCCATGGCCGACGGCCAAACCAGCGCACAGCGCGTGGTGCCGACCTTCAGCCTCGACAGCGGCCTGGTGTTCGAGCGCGAGACGCGCTGGTTCGGCCGCGGCCTCACGCAGACGCTGGAGCCGCGCGTGTTCTATGTGCGCACGCCCTACCGCAACCAAAGCGCGCTGCCGGTCTACGACTCGGGCCTGGCCGACTTCAACCTCGCCACCATCTACAGCGACAACCCCTATGTGGGCCAGGACCGCATTGTCGACAACGACGCGGTCACGCTGGGCCTGAACACGCGCATCTTCGACAGCGCCTCGGGCGCCGAGCTGCTGCGCCTGGGTTTTGCGCAGCGCACGCGCTTTTCGGACCAGCGCGTCACGCTGCCCAATGTCGCGCCCGAGCAAAGCGGCCTGAGTGACCTGCTGCTGGCCGCGAGCACGCGCTGGACCGAGCAGCTGAGCCTGGACAGCGCGGTGCAGGTCAACAACCAGACGCACGCGGTCACGCGCTCGACGCTGCAGGCGCGCTACAACCCGGGCCCCTACCGCCTGGTCAACACCGCCTACCGCTTCAACCGGGCCAACAACAGCGAGCTCATCGATGTGGGCTGGCAGTGGCCGCTGAGCGACCTGCGCTGGGGCGGGCGGCCCGACGACTCGGCGGTGCGCACCGGCGGCCAGGGCCTGGGCGCCGACCGCTGGTACAGCGTGGGCCGCATGAACTACAGCCTGCAGGAAAACCGCCTGGTCGACACCATCGTCGGCTTCGAATACGACGCGGGCTGCTGGCTCGGGCGCATCGTGTTCGAGCGCCTGCAAAGCACCGTGGCCAGCGCCAACACGCGGCTGCTGTTCCAGCTCGAACTCGTCGGCTTTGCGCGCGCCGGCGTCGGCGCCAACCCGCTGCAGACCTTGCGCAACAATATCCCGCGCTACCAGTTCCTGCGCGACAACGCGGCTTTGCCCAGCCGCTTCATGAACTATGACTAAATTGCCGACCCTTTTGTCGACCCGCGTGCACCGCCTCGCGGGCGCCGCCCTGCTGCTCGCCAGCCTGCTGGCCCTGCCCCTGGGGGGCGCTGCGCAGGGCGCGGCCGTCGCGCAGGCCGACTTCATCGTCGCCGTGGTCAACAGCGAGCCGGTGACCAACCGCGAAGTGCAAACCCGCCGCGCGCGCCTGCTGCGCGACCTGGCGGCGCGCGGCGACACCCTGCCCTCGGCGCAGGCGCTCACGCAACAGGCGCTCGAGCTGCTGATCAACGAAAAGGCACAGTTGCTGCAGGCGCAGGAGCAGGGCATCAAGGTCGACGACGAGCAGATCGACCAGGCCGAGGCGAGCCTGGCCGCCAGCAACCAGCTGAGCCTGGCGGCCTTTCGCCAGCGCCTCGCGCAGGACGGCCTGACGCCGCAGGCCCTGCGCCAGCAGCTGCGCGAGCAGCTCACGCTGTCGCGCCTGCGCGAGCGCGAAGTCGCCTCGCGCATCCGCATCAGTGACGCCGAGATCGCGCAGTACCTGCGCGAGCAAAACGCCGCGCCGAGCGAGGCTCCGCCTGAGCTCAACCTGGCGATGATCCTGATCGCGGTGCCCGAGGGCGCGGGCGAGGCCGAGGTCAAGGCGCTGGAAACGCGTGCCCGCGACATCGCGCAGCGCGCGCGCCAGGGCGAGCCGTTTGCGCAGCTGGCCAAGGCCCATTCCCAGGCCACCGACCAGGGCGCCAACGGCGGCGAGATGGGCCTGAAGTCGGCCGACCGCTACCCCGAACTCTTTGTCAACGCGGTGCGGGGGCTGGCGCCGCAGGCGGTGGCCGATCCGGTGCGCTCGGGCGCGGGCTTTCACATCCTCAAGCTGCTCGAGCGGCGCCAGGCCGGCGCCGCGATGACCGTGGTGCAGACGCGCGCGCGGCACATCCTGCTGCGCCCCAGCCCCCAACTCTCGCGCGAGCAGGCGGTGGCGCGGCTGCAAGAGGTGCGCGCGCAAATTCTCTCGGGACGCGTGGGCTTCGCGCGCGCCGCGCAAGCCCTCTCGCAAGACGGCAGCGCGCAAAACGGGGGCGACCTCGGCTGGGTCAGCCCGGGCCAGTTCGTGCCCGAGTTCGAACAGGTCATGAACCGGCTCGCGCCGGGCCAGCTCAGCGAGCCGCTGGTCTCGCGCTTTGGCGTGCACATCCTGGAAGTCACCGAGCGCCGGCGCGTGGCCGTGCCCGAGGCCGAGCAGCGCGAGCTCGCGCGCGCGGCCTTGCGCGAGCAGCGGCTGGACGAGGCCTACCTGCAATGGGTCGAGGAGGTGCGCGGGCGCGCCTATGTCGAGCTGCGCGAACCGCCCGAGGTGCTGCCGCTGCCCGCGGCGCGCGTTGGCCAGCGCCCATGAAGCACATCGCCCGCAAGCGCTTCGGCCAGCACTTCCTGTCCGACGGCGCGATCATCGAGGCCATCGTGCGCGAGATCGCGCCCGCGCCGGGCCAGCCCATGGTCGAGATCGGGCCGGGCCTGGCCGCGCTCACGCAGCCCCTGGTCGAGCGCCTGGGCCGCCTCACGGTGGTCGAACTCGACCGCGACCTGGCGCGCCGCCTGCGCGAGCACCCGCAGCTGAACGTGGTGGAGTCCGATGTGCTCAAGGTCGACTTCACCGCGCTGGCGCGCACGCTCTTGCCCGAGGCGAGCACGCCGCGCCTGCGCGTGGTGGGCAACCTGCCCTACAACATCTCCAGCCCCATCCTGTTTCACCTGCTCGACCATGTGGACGCGGTGCAGGACCAGCACTTCATGCTGCAAAAGGAAGTGATCGACCGCATGGTGGCGCAGCCCTCGACCAGCGACTACGGCCGCCTCTCGGTCATGCTGCAGTGGCGCTACGCGATGGAGAACGTGCTCTTTGTCGGCCCCGAATGTTTCGACCCGCCGCCGCGCGTGGACAGCGCGGTGGTGCGCATGGTGCCGCATGCGCAGCCTGCCGCGCTCGCGCGCGCCACGCTCGAGGCGCTGGTGCAATCGGCCTTCAGCCAGCGGCGCAAGCTCTTGCGCCACACGCTGGGCCAGTGGCTCACCGCGCAGGGTTTTGGCGGCGATTTCGATGTGCAGCGCCGGGCCGAGGAAGTGCCGGTGGCCGAGTACGTGGCGCTGGCCCAGGCCGTGGGCCCGCTGCGCCAAGGCTGACGTTTTTCTGAACCGGCCAAAACAAAGCCCCGCCGAAGCGGGGCTTGTCGCGGGGCCGGGGCCGATCAGGCGGCGGCGAGCCAGTAGCCGGCGTTGAAGGGGCTGCTCATGCGCAGCGCCATCGGCGAGACATCGACCAGCTTGTCGGTCGGCATTTTCTCTTCGGCCTCGACGCCTTCGGCCGCCTCGGCCACACCGGTCGCAGCCGGGTTGGCCTGCGCCGCACGCGCCACCGAGAAGGAGTAGAAGCAGCGGAAAGGCACTTTGCGGTCGCCCCAGTAGTCGGCGGTGTCGCGGAAGATGTCGAGCAGCTGCTCGCGCGCTTCCTTGTCGAACTTGGGGTTGGTCGGGATCTGCTCGAGCACCACGATGAAGCCCGGCTGCGGGCCCGACTTGTGCAGCGGATCCGTCATGCAGTCGTAGAGGGCGTCGAAGTTCTTGCCAAAGTGCGTGGGCAGCGTGAACTGCGCGCCGATCATGTCGAGCACGTCCTGCTTGGTCTGGGCTTCGGCCAGGTTGGCGTACAGGAAGTGATGACCCAGGTTCTGGGCGGCTTCCTGCAGATCGCTCACGCGGTAGGCACGGATGGCCTGCACGATGTTGTTGCGCACACCTTTGAGCGTCATGTCTTTGGGCTCCATCTCTGTGGTCTTCCTGAAAAAGTCAAAAAATCAAGGCTTGGGGCCGACGATCACGCGAAAGCTCGCGTAATGGTCGGCGCTGTAGTAACAGGCTTCGGGCCGGCTGGGCACCTCGCCGCCACACACAATCCGTCGGGCGCCGCGGTCGCGCGCGCCGGGGGTTCTGACGGTGTATTCGCGGTAGTAGCCCCGCGCTTGCCGGGGCAGCAGCCGCTCGCGATTGCCAAACACCACCCCGTCCTTCTCAAAGGGGAAGGGCCCCCCTTGGTGGATGAGTCGGTAAGTGTGTTGGCCTTCGGCGGGCAACTCCAGCAGCGGCATGGGGGCCGCGGCCGGTGGCTCGACCCGCGCATGCACCGAAGTGGTGCAGAATCCTGAAGCCAGAATCAGCACGGCCAGGGCCGCGCGCCGGGTGATCAGGGAAAGCCGAGCCGCCACGAAAAAACACCTTTCAGAAGCACCGGGTTAACCCGAACACTCCGGGGCGCAAGTGTGCGGCATTGCACAAAAAAAAGCAAGGGGCTGCCCAAAGAATGAGCAGTTTTGCAGGGGCTTTCGCCCGGGCCAGGGCCGCACAAGCGTGCGGCGGCGCACGCAGCAAGTGAGTGCCCGCTGTCCTCCAGGCCCTCAGGGGCCTGGGGACTGGCCTGCGCTTCAGCGGTGCGCGTTGGCGTCGGCCACGGTGAGCGCCGTCATGTTGACGATGCGGCGCACCGTGGTACTCGGCGTCAGGATGTGCACCGGCTTGGCGGCGCCCAGCAGCACCGGGCCGATGGCGATGTTGCCGCCGGCCGCCGTCTTGAGCAGGTTGTAGGCGATGTTGGCGGCGTCGATGTTGGGCATGACCAGCAGGTTGGCGCCGTCGGTCAGGCTGCTGTGCGGCATGATGGCCGCGCGCGCCGCGCCGTCCAGGGCCACGTCGCCGTGCATCTCGCCGTCCACTTCCAGCCAGGGTGCGCTGCTGCGCAGCAATTCCAGCGTCTGGCGCATCTTGACCGCGCTGGGCTGGTTGGACGTGCCGAAGTTCGAGTGCGAGAGCAGCGCGGCCTTGGGCGCGATGCCGAAGCGGCGCATTTCCTCGGCCGCCATCACGGTGATTTCGGCCAGCTGCTCGGCGCTGGGGTCGTAGTTGACGTGGGTGTCGACGATGAAAACCTGGCGCCCGGGCAGCATCAGGCCGTTCATGGCGGCAAAGGTGGTCACGCCGGCGCGCTTGCCGATCACCTGCTCGATGTAGGTCAGGTGCATGGCGTTGTGGCCCCAGGTGCCGCAGATCAGGCCGTCGGCGTCACCCTTGTGCACCAGCATGGCGCCGATCAGCGAGAGGCGGCGGCGCATCTCGATCTTGGCGATGGCCTCGGTCACGCCCTTGCGCTCGGTCATGCGGTGGTAGGTCTGCCAGAAGTCGCGGTAGCGGTCGTCCTGTTCGACGTTGACCACGTCGTAGTCCAGGCCTTCCTGCAGGCGCAGGCCGAAGGTCTCGATGCGCTTGGCGATCACGGCCGGGCGGCCGATCAGCGTCGGGCGGGCAATGCCTTCGTCGACCACGATCTGCGCGGCGCGCAGGATGCGTTCCTCTTCACCCTCGCTGTAGGCCACGCGCTTTTTGAGCGCGCGCTTGGCAGCCGTGAAAATCGGCTTCATCGTCGTGCCCGAGGCGTAGACGAAGCCCTGCAGGCGCTCGCGGTAGGCCGCCATGTCGGCGATCGGGCGCGAGGCCACGCCGGAATCAAACGCCGCCTGCGCCACGGCCGGCGCGATCTTCATCATGAGGCGCGGATCAAAGGGCTTGGGGATCAGGTACTCGGGGCCGAAGGCCAGCGGCTGGCCCACATAGGCTGCTGCGACGACCTCGCTTTGCTCGGCCTGCGCGAGCTCGGCGATCGCGTGCACCGCAGCGATTTCCATCTCGAGCGTGATCGTGGTGGCGCCGCTGTCGAGCGCACCACGGAAGATGTAGGGGAAGCACAGGACGTTGTTGACCTGGTTCGGGTAGTCGGTGCGGCCCGTGGCCATGATCGCGTCGTCGCGCACCGCCTTGACCTCTTCCGGCATGATTTCCGGCGTGGGGTTGGCCAGCGCCAGGATCAGCGGCTTGGCCGCCATCTTGGCCACCATCTCGGGCTTGAGCACACCGCCGGCCGACAGGCCCAGGAACACGTCGGCGCCTTCAATCACTTCGGCCAGCTTGCGCTGGTCGGTCTTTTGCGCGAACTGGGCCTTGTCCTCGTCCATGAGCTCGGTGCGGCCTTCGTAAACCACGCCCGCCAGGTCGGTCACCCAGATGTTTTCGCGGGGAATGCCCAGCTTGACCAGGAGGCCCAGGCAGGCGAGCGCGGCAGCGCCAGCGCCCGAGGTCACGAGCTTGATCTTCTTGGGGTCCTTGCCCACGACCTTGAGGCCGTTCAAGATGGCCGCGCCCACCACGATGGCGGTGCCGTGCTGGTCGTCGTGGAAGACCGGGATCTTCATGCGTTCGCGCAGCTTGCGCTCGATGTAGAAGCAATCGGGCGCCTTGATGTCTTCGAGGTTGATGCCGCCGAAGGTCGGCTCCAGCGCCGCGATGATCTCGACCAGCTTGTCCGGGTCCTTCTCGTTGATCTCGATGTCGAACACGTCGATGCCCGAGAACTTCTTGAACAGCACGCCCTTGCCTTCCATGACGGGCTTGCCGGCCAGCGGGCCGATGTCGCCCAGGCCCAGCACCGCGGTGCCGTTGGTCACCACGCCGACCAGGTTGCCGCGGCTGGTGTACTTGAAGGCGGCGGCGGGGTCTTTGACGATCTCTTCGCAAGGCGCGGCCACGCCGGGCGAGTAGGCCAGCGCCAGGTCGTGCTGGTTGACCAGCTGCTTGGTGGCGGCGATGGCGACTTTGCCGGGGGTGGGGAACTCGTGGTACTCGAGTGCGGCTTTGCGCAGCAGGGCGCGTTTTTCTTCGGCCTGGAGCTTGTTGCTCATCGGGATCTCCTGTGGTTTTGTGCGGCGCGGCGCTTGTGGCGCACACCGGTCGGGGCATTGTAGGCTGGGGGTCTGCCCGGTTTTTCTACGTAATAGTGCGCAGCCGGTGGCAGCGCTTTTGACCTGGACGCAAAGATCGGCCAGGCGCTGTCAGCGCAGGTGCTTGAAGGCCTTGTGCTGCAAGGCCTGAGCGATGGTGGTTTCGCGCGGCCCCGCCTCCAGGGTGAAGGCCTCGCCCGCCGTGATATGGCCCGGCGTGTGCACCGACAGGTAAAAGCCGCAGCGCCCGGACTGCACCATCTGCTTGGCCGCGTGTTCGTAGCCCAGCACCGCGTTGAATTTGGCGCAGGGCTGGCGTGGCTCGGTCACGCGCAGCACCACGCCACCGGCAAAGTGCAGGCGGTCGCCCATGAAAACGCCCTGCTCGTCCACGCCCTCCAGGCTCAGGTTCTCACCGAGCAAGCCGGGGGTCAGAGGCGTCTCGAACAGCGAGACACCGGCCGCCTGCTGCTGCGCCGACCACCAGGCCAGGTGCGCCTGCGGCATGGCGTACACGGCCTTGGACAGGCCACCGTGCACGCTCAAATCGTTTTGCTCGTCGCCCGCCAGGCCCAGCGGGCCCACGGCGACCGGCCCCTCGACGGCCTGCTTGCGGATCGCCGAGCGCACGGTGCGCTCGCCCACACGCAACAGGCGCGAACTGCCCACCTGCACCGACAGCACACGGCCTTGCACAGCGTGTCCCGGGTTCAGGCGCGCATCAGCGCTTCGATCTCGTCGGCGGCCACCGGCACGCCGCGCGTGATCAGCTCGCAGCCGGCCTCGGTGACCACCGCGTCGTCCTCGATGCGGATGCCGATGTTCCAGAAGGGCTCGGGCACGTCCTCGGTCGGCCGCACATACAGGCCGGGCTCGATGGTCAGCACCATGCCCGGGCGCAACACGCGGCTCGGGCGGTCCTTGATCAGCTCGCCCGACAGCGGGTCGCGCCGTTCGCTGACCTGGCCGACCTCGCTGGGCTCCACATAGCTGCCGCAGTCGTGCACGTCCATGCCCAGCCAGTGGCCGGTGCGGTGCATGTAGAAGGGGAAGTAGCTGCGCTTGTCGATCACGTCCTGCGCGCTGCCCACCTTGTTTTTATCCAACAGGCCCACATCGAGCAGGCCCTGCGCCAGCACCGCCACCGTGGCGTTGTGCGGGTCCACAAAACGCGCGCCCGGCTTCGTGGCGGCCACCGCCGCGTCTTGCGAGGCCAGCACCAGCTCGTACAGCGCGCGCTGCGGCCCCGTGAAGCGGCCGTTGGCCGGGAAGGTGCGGGTGATGTCGCTGGCGTAGCCGTCGAGCTCGCAGCCCGCGTCGATCAGCACCAGATCGCCATCGCGGATCAGGCCCGTATCGGCGCGGTAGTGCAGGATGCAGGCGTTCGCCCCTCCGGCCACGATCGAGCCATAGGCCGGGTACTGCGAGCCCTGTTGGCGGAACTCGTGCAGCAGCTCGGCGTCCAGGTGGTATTCGCGCAGTTCCTGGCCGGCGCGCAGCATGGCGGCGCTGCGCTGCATGGCGCGCACATGGGCTCGGGCGCTGATCTGCGAAGCGCGCCGCATGACGTCCAGCTCGTGCGCGTCTTTCACCAGACGCATCTCGTCGAGCAGGGCGCAGACATCGCGCTGCTGGTCGGGGCACAGCGCGCCAAAGCGCACACGGGCGCGCACGGGCCGCAGCCAGCCTTCGACACGGCTCTCCAGCCCTTCGTGCGTGGCGAAGGGGAACCAGACCGTGCTGCGGTTTTCCAGCAGCCTGGGCAGTTGTGCGTCGAGCTCGGTCACGGGCAGCGCGCGCTGCACCCCCAGTCCGGCGGGCGCGGCCTCGGGGCCGAGACGGATGCCGTCCCAGATCTCGCGCTCGAGGTCCTTGGGCTGGCAAAACAGCGTGGCCTCACCTTCGCTGCTCAGCACCAGCCAGGCGTTGGGTTCGGTGAAACCCGTGAGGTAATAGAAGTAGCTGTCGTGCCGGAACAGGAAGTCGCTGTCGCGGTTGCGCTGCTGCTCGCGCGCGGTGGGAATGATGGCGATGCCGCCGGCGCCCAGCTGGGCGGCCAGGCGGGCACGGCGCTCGGCGTAAAGGGACATGGAGGTCATCGGGCCATTGTAGGGAGCTGCCCAACTGAAGGCGGCGGCCCGCCGGCCTCACACGATCTGCACACGCAGCTCGGGCACGCCGTCGATGTGGCACTCGAGCACATCGCCCTTGACCACGGCCGCCACGCCCTCGGGGGTGCCGGTGTAGATCAGGTCGCCCGGCTGCAATGGCCAGGCCGCCGACAGGTGCTCGATCGACTCGCTGATGTTCCAGATCAGCTTGTCGATGCTGCTTTGTTGGCGCACCGTACCGTTGACCTGCAGCGAGAGATTGGCTTTCTCGATGTCCTGGATCTGCGCCTTGGGCACGATGTGGCCGATGGGCGCGCTGTGGTCAAAACCCTTGCCGATGCACCAGGGCCGACCCTGCTTTTTCATGTCGTTTTGCAGATCGCGGCGCGTCATGTCCAGGCCGACGGCGTAGCCATAAACATGCGACATGGCCTCGCTGGCCGGGATGTTTTTGCCGCCCTTGCCGATCGCCACCACCAGTTCCACCTCGTGGTGCAGGTTGCTGGTCAGGCTGGGATAGGGAATTTGGCCGGTCTCGCCAGGCGCCACCACCACCACCGCGTCGGCAGGCTTGAGGAAGAAGAAGGGTGGCTCACGCCCCGTGAAACCCATTTCCTTGGCGTGCTCTTCGTAATTGCGACCCACGCAATAGACGCGGTGAACCGGGAAGCTTTTGTTCTGGCCAGCGATGGGCACGGCCGGGACGGCCGCGGGGGCATGCAGAAATTCCAAAATTGATCTCCGTTGTTTGGGTGTGCGCGAATGCCGAAACATTCTGCAACATTTGCAGGGCCCCAACAATCCAAGACGTTACTGCGGGCTGTCCAGCGCGCGCAGCCGCTCGGGCGTGCCCACATCGGCCCAGGCGCCGGTGTAGAGCTCGCCGCTGACCTCGCCGCGGTCCATGGCGGCGCGCAGCATCGGTGCCAGCGCGACGGCCACGCCGCCCGGGTTGCCCACCGGGGCCGGCGCATCGGCGCGCATGAAGAAGCTTTGGCGGTAAAGCGCGATGGTGCTGAAGGTGAAATCGCAGCCGGGCGCGCCCTTGGGCAGGTTGCGCACGCGGCCATCGGGCGCCAGACCAAAGTCGCCCTGCGGGTTGTGCGCCGGGTTGGGCACGAGCCACAGGTGGGCCTGCCGGCCGCTGGCCACAAAGCGCTGCACGGCCTCGGCGCTGAACACGAAATCGGGCGCGAACACATCGCCGGCCACCACCCAGAACACCTCTTGCAGCGCCGGCAGCGCGCGCAGGATGCCGCCCGCCGTCTCCAGCGCGCGGCCAAAGTCGCGGCCCTCGTGCGAATAGGCGATCTGCACCTCGGGCAGGCCGGGCCAACGCACCCGCGCACCGAAATGCGCCGGAATCTGCTCGCCCAGCCAGGCGGTGTTGACCAGCTGACGCACAAAGCCGCCGCGCGCGAGCGCCTGCATGGGCCACTGCATGAGCGGCTGGCCGCGCACGCGCAAGAGCGGCTTGGGCGTGGCATCGGTCAGCGGGCGCATGCGCTCGCCGCGGCCGGCGGCCAGCACCATGGCCTGGGCGGCAAAGCCGGTGGGGAAGTCGGGCGGGGTGGACATGCGCCGATGTTGCCACGCCCAGCACCACTGTCTTGCGGGTTACGCCAGGCCATGGCCTCGGATGCCGCCCCGGCCGTTAAAATCCGGGGTTTTCCCGAATCCTCAGACCGGAGCTGCCCCTCATGGCAAACAAGCAACAAATGGCCAACGCGATCCGCGCCCTGGCAATGGACGCCGTTCAACAAGCCAACTCCGGTCACCCCGGCGCCCCCATGGGCATGGCCGACATGGCCGTGGCGCTGTGGGGCGAGCACCTGCAGCACAACCCCAAGAACCCGCACTGGGCCAACCGCGACCGCTTTGTGCTGTCCAACGGCCACGGCTCGATGCTGATCTATGCGCTCTTGCACCTGACGGGCTACAAGCTGCCGATCGGCGAACTCAAGAACTTCCGCCAGCTGCACAGCAAGACCGCCGGCCACCCCGAAGTCGGCGTGACCCCCGGCGTGGAAACCACCACCGGCCCGCTGGGCCAGGGCATCACCAACGCGGTGGGCATGGCCCTGGCCGAAAAGCTGCTGGCCGCCGAATTCAACCGTCCCGGCCACGCCATCGTCTCGCACCACACCTATGTGTTCCTCGGGGACGGCTGCCTGATGGAAGGCATCAGCCACGAGGCCGTGGCCCTGGCCGGCGCCTGGAAACTCAACAAGCTGGTCGCGCTCTACGACGACAACGGCATCTCGATCGACGGCCAGGTCACGCCCTGGTTCATCGACCACACGCCCCAGCGCTTTGCCGCCTGCGGCTGGAACGTGATCGACGCGGTCGACGGCCACGACGCCGAAGCGGTGTCCAAGGCCATCGCCCGTGCCAAGCACAGCGCCGACAAGCCCACCCTGATCGTCTGCAAGACCGCCATCGGCAAGGGCTCGCCCAACCGCGCCGGCACCGCCAAGGCCCACGGCGAACCGCTGGGTGCCGAGGAGATCCAACGCACGCGCGAAGCCCTGGGCTGGAACCACCCGCCCTTCGTGATCCCCAAGGAGGTCTACGCCGACTGGGACGCCCAGGCCGCGGGCGCCCAGCGCGAAGCCGCCTGGAACCAGACCTTTGCCGCCTACAAAGCCGCTTTCCCCGAGCTGGCCAAGGAGTTCACGCGCCGCATGAAGGGCGAGCTGCCCAAGCACTTCCACCAGGTGGCCTTCGACGCCGTGGTCAACGCCCACACCAAGGCCGAGACCGTGGCCAGCCGCAAGGCCAGCCAGATCGCGCTGGAAGCCTTCACCGCCGCCCTGCCCGAGATGCTCGGCGGCTCGGCCGACCTCACCGGCTCGAACCTGACCAACACCCAGAGCACGCCCGCGCTGCGCATCGACCAGGCCGGCGACGTGGTCAAGACGCCCGAAGGCCAGGTGGGCCGCCACATCAACTACGGCGTGCGCGAGTTCGGCATGGCCGCGATCATGAACGGCGTGGCCCTGCACGGCGGCTACATCCCCTACGGCGGCACCTTCCTGACCTTCAGCGACTACAGCCGCAACGCCATCCGCATGGCGGCACTCATGAAGCAGCGCGTCGTGCATGTGTTCACCCACGACTCCATCGGCCTGGGCGAAGACGGCCCGACCCACCAGTCGATCGAGCACGTGGCCAGCCTGCGCCTGATCCCGGGCCTGGACGTGTGGCGCCCCGCCGACACGGCCGAGACCGCCGTGGCCTGGGCTGTGGCCCTGCAAAACGCCAACCGCCCCAGCGCCCTGTGCCTGTCGCGCCAGAACCTGGCCTACGCCCCCAAGGCGGACCTGGGCGACATCAGCCGCGGCGCCTACGTGCTGGCCGAGCCCAGCGAAGTCGGCATGAAAACCACGCACGGCGTGATCATCGCCACCGGCTCCGAAGTGCAGCTGGCCCTGGCCGCGCAAAAGCTGTTGGCCGAACGCCAAATCGGCGTGCGCGTGGTCTCCATGCCCAGCACCAGCGTGTTCGACCGCCAGAGCGTCGAGTACAAGCAAAGCGTGCTGCCCGCCGGCCTGCCGCGCGTGGCCGTGGAAATGGGCTCGACCGACGGCTGGTGGAAATACGGCTGCGCCGCCGTGGTCGGCATCGACACCTACGGCGAATCGGCCCCGGCGCCGGTGCTGTTCAAGCACTTCGGCTTCACCGCCGAGAACGTGGCCGACACCGTCCACCAGGCCCTGCTCCAGCGTTGAATTTCCGGCCGGCGCAGCGCCTGGCCACAGGCGCTGCGGGATCAGGCCCGTGCAAGGGCGCTGGTCTCCAATCCGGTGACGTACCCGTTCAGTAACTTCGTCCAAAGGCTCTCACCATGACCATCAAGGTTGGCATCAACGGATTCGGCCGCATCGGCCGCCTGGCCCTGCGCGCCGCGCTCAAGCACGGCTACAGCGACATCCAGATCGTGGGCATCAACGACCCCAAGCCCTCCGACTACCTGGCCTACATGCTCAAGCACGACAGCGTGCACGGCCGCTTCGATGGCACCGTGGAGCACACCGAGGACGCGCTGATCGTCAACGGCAAGAAGATCAAGCTCTCGCACGAGCGCGACGCGCACAACCTGCGCTGGGGCGAGATGGGCGTGGACATCGTGCTCGAGTGCACGGGCCACTACCTGACCGAGCCCACCAGCCAGATGCACCTGAACGCCGGCGCCAAGAAGGTGGTGATCTCGGCGCCCTCCAAGGACACCGTGCCCATGTTCGTCTACGGCGTGAACCACAAGAAGTACGCGGGCGAAGCCATCATCTCCAACGCGTCCTGCACCACCAACTGCCTGGCCCCCGTGGCCAAGGTGCTCAACGACAAATGGGGCATCAAGCGCGGCCTCATGACCACCGTGCACGCCGCCACCGCCAGCCAGGCCACGGTGGACAGCTCCTCGCGCAAGGACTGGCGCGGCGGCCGCGGCATCCTGGAAAACATCATCCCCAGCAGCACCGGCGCGGCCAAGGCCGTGGGCAAGGTGATCCCCGAGCTCAACAAGAAGATCACGGGCATGGCGTTTCGCGTGCCGACCTCCGACGTGTCGGTGGTCGACCTGACCATCGAGCTGGAGAACGAGGCCAGCTACGAAGAGGTCTGCGCCGAAATGAAGGCGCAAAGCGAAGGCGCGCTCAAGGGCATCCTGGGCTACACCGACGAGAAAGTGGTCTCCACCGACTTCCGCGGTGAGCCCTGTGCCAGCGTGTTCGACGCCACCGCGGGCATCGCGCTGGACAAAAACTTCATGAAAATCGTCGCCTGGTACGACAACGAGTGGGGCTATGCCAAGCAGTGCCTCGAGATGATCCGCGTCGTCGCCAAAAAGAAGTGAGCCCGCTCTGGTAGGAGGCCGCCCCTGCGGCCGAATGCCCATCGCGAGCCGAGGCTCGCTCCTACCAAAACAACAAGCGCCTGCGGGCGCTTGTTGTTTTTCAGCGTGCAAGGAATTTGAGCAGCGCCTCGATCACGCGGCCATAAGGCGGGTAGAGCAGGCGCGCGAGCGACCAGCGGCTTTGCTCGAACACCGGGCGCAGCTTGGAGAAGGTCTCGAAGCCCTCGCGCCCGTGGTAGTGGCCCATACCCGAGGCGCCGACGCCGCCAAACGGCAGGTCGGTCTGCGCGACATGGAACAGCGCGTCGTTGACGCTCACGCCGCCCGACATCACCTGCTCAAGCAGCAGCTGCAGGCGCGCCGCATCGTGCGTGAAGGGGTAGAAGGCGAGCGGCCTGGGGCCGGCCTGGACCTCGCGCACCACGGCTTGCAGGTCGTCGTAGGCGATCACGGGCAGGATGGGCCCGAAGACCTCGCGCTGCAGCAGCGCGCAGTCCGGCGGGGCGTTCAGCACGAGGTGGGGCGCGAGGCGGTGCGCCGCCGCGTCGCGCGCGGGGCCGGGCAAGAGCGGCAGCACGGTGGCGCCACGCGCGGCCGCGTCATCGAGCGCGGCCGTGAGCCGGGCATAGGCCTCGGCGCTGATGATCGACGTGTAATCCGGGCTCGCGAGCGAGGCGTAGCGCCGCGGCACGATGGCCTGCGCGAGGCGCGCAAAGGCCTCAACCTTCGCACGCGGCACATAGACATGGTCGACCGTCGTGCAGATCTGGCCCGCGTTGAGGCACTTGACGTAGAGGATGCGCTCGGCCGCCGTCTTGAGGTCAAAGTCCTCGCCAACGACAGCAGGCGAGCGCCCGCCGAGTTCGAGCGTGACAGGGCAGAGGTTCTGCGCGGCCGCAGCCATCACGGCGCGGCCCGTCTGCGTCGAGCCCGTGAACATCAGGTGGTCGAACGGCAGCTGCGAGAACGCGATGCCCACACCACCCGTCTCGTCGAAGAACTGCAGCTTCTCGGGCGCGAAGTAGTTGGGCACCTTCTCGATCAGCAGCGCCGCAAGGTGGCGCGAATGCTCGCTCATCTTGACCATGGCGCGGTTGCCCGCCGCGAAGACCGACACCAGCGGCAAAAAGCTCAGGTTCAGCGGAAAGTTCCAGGGCACGATGACGCCCACCACGCCCAAGGGCTGCGGCATCACGCGGTTGCGTGCGAGGCCGAAGCTCAGGCGGTCGACATGGCGGCGCTGCACGCGCATCCAGCGGCGCAGGTGCTTCAAGGTGTGGTCGATGTCCTGCAGCACCGGCAGGATGTCGGTGAGCTCGGTCTCGTGGCGGCTGCGGTGGCCATAGTCGCGCGAGATCGCCTCGATGATCGCGCCGCGCTGCTCCGTCACGAAACGGCGCAGCGCGCGCAGGTCGCGCCGGCGCTCGGCCTCGCTGGGCATGGGGTGGGCGAGGTGGGCGGCGCGTTGCGCCGCCAGCACTTCGCGCAATCGGATTTCGGTGGGGTTCACGGCGCGCGCTCCTGCAGACTGCGCGGATCATGCCGCAAAGTCCGAACGTGCGCCGTGCGCCGGCTCAGTACTGCTTGTAAGGCAGGAACTTGCCCGAAAGCACGACATTGACGCGGTCGCCCTTGGGGTCGGGCTGGCGCACGATGTCCATGCTGAAGTCGATCGCGCTCATGATGCCGTCGCCAAATTCTTCGTGGATCAGCTCCTTGATGGTGGTGCCATAGACGCTCACGATCTCGTACCAGCGGTAGATCAGTGGGTCGGTCGGCACGGGCGTGGGCAGCGAGCCCTTGTAGGGCACGACCTGCAGCCATTTGATCTCTTCGGCCGTGAGGCCAAAGATCTTGCCGATGGTCTTGGCCTGCTTGGCCTCGAAGGTCATCTGGCCGAGGCAGCCGGCGGTGACCCATTCCTTGGACAGGCCGACCTTGTCAGCGACATCGCTCCACTTGATGCCTTTGGAGACTTTGGTGGCGATGATTTTTTCAGTGACTTCTAAACGGTTCATGAAAGACCTCTGTTAAAGGGTGATGGACAGGAAAATCAGTGCGCCTGGGCGCGCGAAACGAGGAAATCGACGATGTGGTTGCGCAGCTCGTAGTAGCCGCTCAGGTGGTGCAGCTGCGCGCGCGTGCGCTCGCGCGGCAAGGGGTTGACCACGACTTCGGCGAGGCCGCCCGGCACGTATTCGCCGCTGCGCTCGTGGCCGTTGCTCATGAGCAGGATGCGGTCCGACAGCAAGATGGCTTCGTCGACGTCGTGCGTGATCATGAAGACGGTCTGCTGGGTCTGACGCACGATGGCCATGAGCTCGTCCTGGATGGTGCCGCGCGTGAGCGCATCGAGCGCGCCGAAGGGCTCGTCGAGCAGCAGCATCTTGGGCTGGATCGCGAAGGCGCGCGCGATGCCCACGCGCTGCTTCATGCCGCCCGAGAGCTGGCTGGGCTTCTTGTCGATGGCGTGCAGCAGGCCGACCATGGCCACGTGCTTTTCGACGTGCGCATTCACCTCGGCCGCCTTCCAGTCGGGCCAGCGCGAGGTGACCGCGAAGGCAATGTTCTGGCGCACCGTGAGCCAGGGCATGAGCGCGTGGCTCTGGAACACCACGCCGCGCTCCAGGCTCGGACCTGCGATCTCGCGCCCGTCCATGAAAGCATGGCCGGCGCTCGCGCTGTCGAGCCCCGCGAGCACATTGAGGATGGTGGTCTTGCCGCAGCCCGAGTGGCCGATGATGCAGACGAACTCGCCCTTGTCGAGCGTGAAGGAGACGTCGGCGAACACCGGCCGGTCGCTCTGGTAGGCCTTGCCCAGTTGTTCGATTTGGAGGAAAGGGGTCATGGCAGGGGCCTTGTTCGGAACAGCGCAAACGTGGGTGGGGGCGGGCGCCGGCAGCGCCGCCGCCTCGCGGTCGGAGGTCTCACTCCACATAGGTCACCGCCTTTTGCACTTGGGCAAACGCGAGGTCGAGCAGCATGCCGACCACGCCGATCACCAGCACCGCGAAGATCACGTTGACCAGCGAGAGGTTGTTCCACTCGTTCCAGACGAAGTAGCCCACACCCGTGCCGCCGACCAGCATCTCGGCCGCAACGATCACGAGCCAGGCGATGCCCATGCTGATGCGCATGCCGGTCACGATGGTCGGCGCCGCGGCCGGCAGGATCACGCGAAAGGCCTTGCGCAGCGGTTTGACTTCGAGCGTGCTCGCGACGTTGAGCCAGTCGCGCTTGACCGCGGCCACGCCGAAGGCGGTGTTGATCAGCATGGGCCAGACCGAGCAGATGAAGATCACGAAGATGCCGCTCACGTCCGAATCCTTGAGCGTGTAGAGCGCCAGCGGCATCCACGCCAGCGGGCTGATGGGCTTGAGCACCTGGATGAAGGGGTCGAAGGCCTTGCGCATCAGCGGCGACATGCCGATCGCAAAGCCCAGCGGCAACGCGACGAGCACCGCGAGCGCAAAGCCCAGCGCGACACGGCCCAGCGAATGCGCGAGCTGGATGCCGATGCCCTTGTCGTTGCTGCCGCGGTCGTAGAACGGGTCGGCCAGGTGCGTGACGATGGCCTTGCCGACTTCGAGCGGCGGCGGAAAGCCGGTGCTTTTGACGGCGCCCGGGTCCTTGCCCATCATCTTCTGGTACTCGATCTCCTCGGCCGTCATGCCGGCCTTGGCCGCACCGGCCACCGAAGGCGCGGTGGCCGAGAGCTGCCAGGCGCCGACGAACACGAGGAACATCAGCAGCGACACCAGCGCGGCACGCAGGTTGAGGGGGGTGGTTTTCATGGTGTTCACCCGGCCTTGCTGATCGCGAAACCCTTGAGGTACTGCTCGGGCTTGGCGGGGTCGAACTCCTTGCCCATGATCTTGTGCTTCACATAGGGCGCGCCGGCCGCGAAGTCCTGGCCCAGCGCCTTCATGTGCTTGCGCGCGTCGGTGATCAGAAAGACCTTCTCGGCGATCTGCTTGTAGTCGACATCGCCCTTGATGTAGCCCCAGCGTTTCATCTGCGTGAGCATCCACACGGCCATGCTTTGCCAGGGCATGGGGTCGAAGTCGGCGCGGTCGGGCACGTTCTGCACCTTGCCCAGGCCGTCGGCGAACTTGCCCGTGAGCACCTGGGCGAGCACCGCCTCGGGCTGGTTGAGGTACTGCGCGGGCGAGATCACCTTGGCAATCAGTTCGCGGTTGCCCGGCTGGCGCGCCATCGCGGCCGAGGTCAGCACCGCGCGGTACAGCGCCGCAAACGTGTTCGGGTTCTTCTGGATGAACTCGGTGCTGGTGCCGAAGGCGCAGCAGGGGTGGCCGTTCCACAGGTCCTTGGTCAGCAGGTGGATGAAGCCGACCTCGTCGAACACCGCGCGCTGGTTGAAGGGATCGGGGCCGAGGAAGCCGTCGATGTTGCCCGAGCGCAGGTTGGCCACCATCTCGGGCGGCGGCACCACGCGGATCTGCACATCGGTGTCGGGGTTCACGCC
>JACCDU010062387.1_pt1 | contig 19155 bp, 14 predicted proteins | sample 7446081 | NCBI WGS metagenome assembly JACCDU01 (sample SAMN15323447, study PRJNA562643) | freshwater metagenome | isolation source: river surface water | place: USA:Blue River Watershed | collected 2017-08-17
GACCCTTGATTTCGATCCTGCCTTTATAAGGAGGTACTTTAATCACATCTCTGTCCTTTAATCCCATATTTTGTGATTGATCCCCACTTTGCATAAATGCATATAGGTCAAATGTTTTAACCACTTTGTTTTGACGAATTAACTCAATGGCTCTATAAGAACCAATTTCGTTTGGCCCCCCAGCCTCGGTTAAGGCACTCAAAACATTGGATAAAGAAGATACATTGTAATTGCCGCTTCTTTGAGCGCCTATAATGGTCACTTGAATGGTTCTTGTATCACCCACGGTCAATGCCATTTTTGATTCACCAGACCTTAAACTTGGATAAGCCGTATTCGCCATTTGTTGTTTGATCCTTGTAGTAGCTGCTTCAATAGACAATCCTGCCACCTTAATTCGTCCCACGTTTTCTATCAAAACAGTTCCTTCCTTACTCACATCTAAATCTGCACTATATTCCTGTACACCATAAACCACTAATTTTAATACATCGTTGGTACCCACTTCGTAATTGAGTGGTGTGGCCACATTATCACTGTTTTTAAAACCCTGGCTATTGGCAAAAAGTTCAGAACCGTAGATCAATGGATTGATCTTGGATTCAATAAAAAATTCTTGCTCTGTGGTATCCTGTGCATTATCAGTTGGCTTTTTGACTGTTTTTTTAGTCAAGGGGGAGGTATTTTTACTTCCTTTTACATTCGCCAACCTAGCTTTAAGCTTAGCAAACTCAGTAGGAGACATCCCTTTTGCTATGGCTTGAGCTTCTACCATATCAATACTAACACCTGATTGTTTTAACTGGGCTTGAATCTGTGCTAACTCGGCATCGGTTAGGGCGTCTACCTTAATGGTAGATAAGTCCTTGCCTGCCAATAAGTTACCACCAGTTTGTGCCAGTACAAGGGTACTTGTAAGCACCAAGAAAAACAAGCTTAAAAAAACACTTTTGAATAAATTCATATATTGAATTTTTTGATTTTTTAATATGGCTATGCCACTCTAAGTCACAGAACGGACCTAGTTTTTGATTTATACAAATATAAAACAACAGTTCAAATTACGTATAAAAAATGATGTAATTAGTAGTTAATTTATAGCTGCATTGTAGCCTTAAAATTTTGGGGGGAATTTGAAGCGAAGATAAGGATTATAATGAATTCTCAATCTTAATAATGAACTAATTTTCACGGCTTTAGCTCCAATTTCAGAACCTGTTATTTTGCAATACTAATCATAATTGACACTTGGTCACCCATATTTGCTGAATTTAATTCATTTGCTTTTTTTCGCCATTTTTTATATAGTAGATTTGAAAAATTACCGTCTTCAAAAAGTGTTAAATCTTTGGTGTATTGTTCTGAAAATTTAAATTGATAATCGGTAGAGTCATGTAAAATTAAATCAATATTAAAATTATACTTATTACATAGGAACCTAAAGCTGTTTATAGAATGTATAGTCATATGTCTAGGTGCATCAATTTGATACCAATTAGCCCCATATTGTTCCCAAGCATAGCCTATAAATGGTATACGTATTAATACTTTCCCACCTGGGTTTAATAGTCTTTTTAATTCTAAAAAAATATGATCCTGATCAAATATATGTTCTAAGCTATGATTCATTATAATGAAATCATATGTGGATGTTAAATTATCTACCTCACAATTATAAATAGTAATATTATTATTCAAATTCAAAGTACTAGAATTAAAAGGGTCGATACCGGTGATATTCTTATAGCCAAGATGGAATAGCTCTAATAAATATTTACCAGATCCACTTCCTATATCTAAGATTTTACAATTAAAGGGTATATTCTTAATAAGACTCACCCATCTGTACTTTCTATTTAAATCATAATTAAGGCTCAATATTTTCCCAATAAAATTAAATTGTCCTATATAAAATTTTAATAATTTATTTAATAATAAATTTTTAAGAAAATTATTAGGCTTAATGTTATTAAAGGAGTAATATTTATCAATAGGATAGTATTTTGTATAATCTTTTGGGATATCAATTAAAACCAATGCACCACAACTAACACATTCCACGTATTTAAATTCTTCTCTTAAGCCCAACATCATTTCTTTTACAAAGTGTAATTTATTACCAAGATTATTACCACATATTTTACAAGAGATTGATGGCATTAGTTAGTTGGTTTAAAAAATAAATCTTTTATAAAAGATTGGTAATCTTTGTAAGTTATTTTGAGGTCATATATAACTTCCATGGGCCATTTCCAACCTTGATAAAATAAATCAATAACCAGAGGAACTATAACTAAATTAAGAATACCAAATTTAGTAAATTGGAAAAATACAAATAAAAATATTACAATTAAAAATCCTGAAATTAATGAAGCTTTGTAAAAAGGGACAATATTTTTTGAAAGTATAATATTTGAAGACATAATAATATTATTCTCAATAAACGCTATTAAAAACATCATTATAAGGACGGACTCCTTAACCAAATGGGTTTTACTTTTTAGTAAAATTAAAGACCAAGGTGCAATAAAAAATATAGCTAAACTTCCAATAATAAAAGTAAAAAAATATATAAGCTTGCTTTTTATATGAATGTCTTTTAATTGGTTTAAATCACCAATAATTCTTAACTCATTGATTTTAGTTAAGAATGTAGACTGATATATAAGTGAAAGCGTTGCCATTAAATTTATTATTTGTAAAGTAACTCCATATGAACCAATTTCTTCCAAACTTAAAAATAAGGAGCCTATAATTATTGCAGATCTTTGAACTAAAAATCCACCAAAAGAGGTAAGTCCTATTTTAATTGCATTTGGCATGATTAGTTTAAGTAGAGCTCTTTTACCAATCTTAGAGGTCTTGTATAAAAATGCTTTCATATTATTTGTAAAAAATAGTCTTTTAGATAAAATTCTTACAATCAAAACTGAAATGAATTGACCAATTACTATTGAAAGCAAATCGAAGTCGAACAAAATTAATATTCCAGCAAGTAACATATAGGACGCTTGCCCAATTATTATCAATTGCTTAGATTTTTTAATCAATCCACTTCCAAGTAATAATGATTCATAATATTGTGTATATAAATTATACGTGTTAACAATTATAAATAAGAACCATGAAATTAAAATTAGATTGATATTACCTGTATAAGTCCTTAAAATAAAGAGGATGAAGAAAGTTCCAAATGTTGATAAAAATAAAAAAACAATAATTGCCAACTTAAAATAAAAATCTCTCATGGTGATAATCATTTCACTCAGAAGATTATAATTAATATTTTTTTCTTCGATATTGTTTGAATACCCATCAGATATTAGCTCTTTTGCACCTGAGAAAATGTATGTTAGATTTCTTGTAAAGGATGCATTAAACCCAAAATCTACTAATGTCAAAAAAAATGATATAGAAATAAAAACATTCCATATGCCAACACTTTGTGAAGGCATTTTATTTAATATTAATGGCATTAATAAAACCGATGACCCGATTTTTAAAACAGTTGCCGTATAATTCCAGAATAAATCTTTATTATTTATATTGATCATTACTTCATTGGGATAAAATACAATAATCCAATTTGACTATTAAAATTAAACCTCTTTACATCCATCTTCCATGCATAATTATCTGCAAAAATAAACTGAGTTCTTGCTTGAAAAAGTAAATTTTTGATTCTCTGTTGATAAATATAACCAACAGAATAGTCTGTCCATTTTTTATTCAAACTAAAATTTGGTTCTAAAGTTGTATTATATACAATTCTTTCAATCAGAATGCCTTTTTCTTGAAAATTATTTTTTACAGACATCTTGAAGGATTGAAAAAAACTATTCATCCCAAAGCCAGATCCAATTATTCTACCTTGATTCGTATAGCTTCCTTGATACAAATACCAATCCCCCCCAGTTCCTCTGTATCTGTTATTAAAAGACTGAGTTAAATTAGTTATTTCTGATTCTATATCTAACCATTTTTTATTATTCAATTTTGTCATCTTTTTAAAACCTACCGTAAATACAGCTCCATGATCAATACTTAAAGTTATATCTCTAAGGTTGTATGTATTATCACCAATTCCATATTCTGCATATAATTCAGCATTTGACTTAAGGAAAAGATATCTAGCCCCCAGAGAAACTATTTGTTTTGTTTTTGTGTTTTCACCGGTAGCAGTATAATGCTTACTTGTTCCTCTAAATAAGCCATTTAAAACTGGTAAATAATCTTGTATAAAATTATTATGAATGCCAATATAGTTATTATAAGCATAACCAACTCTATTAAATGAAAGGAATAAAGAGGGCGCAAAAAGTGGATTAAAAACAAGGTTTATGGAATTTAAATATCTCCATGATCCTGTATCTAAACTAGAAATACTTGGGTCGCCTGAATAATTACCTTGAGCATAATAATAAGTTCTTAAGTTTTTTACTTCAAGTAAAACATTGGTATCTTGTATTAGTTTCCCTCCTAATATGGTAAATTCAATATTCCCAATTGGTGTTTTTATAGGTCCTTTTGTATTCAAAGCTATATGTGTAAATCCTGGTGCATTATTACTCATTATCAATGAATTTCTAATGCCAGGTCCCCACCATCTATTTTCTGTAGATACAGATAGTGCAATATTTTTTAAACTTATTCTAAAAAATGATTGACCAAGAAAAGCTTTATGATATGGTCCTTTTGTGCTTGAACCATAAAAATCACTAGTTTCAAAATTTGGGTTATTTGAATATATCAACTCAGGCATAAGTTGAGCGTCAATGATACCATACTTTACATAAAAACCTGTACTTAAATAATTTTGTAACCCTTTAGCATCTATAAAACCCTGTTGATTAAAACCATAAGGATGGTGCGAGTTATATTTTGTAATTAAATTAGCTGGAAGTGCTTTAAAATGAAATTTATCACTTCTTTTATTTTTATATATTTCAAATTTAATTGAAGTATCAATTAACTGAATAACACTATCAATTGTTAATTGACTTTGACTATTATAGGGTCTATTTAAAAATGAATAATTTTTATTAATTTTTCCTTGGAGTTGTAAATCCCTCAACCTTTCGTCAATGGAATTAAAACCAATAGGAAATGATTGAGTATATCCAAAATTCACAAGAAAAAGAAATGAAAATAAAGTTTTAAAATTTGATTTCAACTGAATTATTTAAAAATTATAAACCATCATAAGATTCGAAGTTATGTTATTGGTATCATACCCTCTTCCTGGTAAAATGGGGTCTATTAGTGGTATAAACCACCAATTATAATTAAGTGAGTTTGTAAAACTTATGTCTGAAATGATGGTTATCTTTTTGTTTAAATTAAAATTTGCATGAAACGTAGTTGACAAATCAACCCAATGTGATTTCCAATTAACATAATCTTGATAAGCATTAAAGTAAAAATCGCGATTGTTTACAATGCGATTCATAGTAATGCCATAAATAGATTTAGGATATAAAATACTAAAATCAAACATTTGACTTGTGCTACCAGGGCCTATTCCGGCACCTAAAACTTTCCCGTTATTAGTAAAACCTTGTCTAATAAAATTATTTGTATACCAAGACTCGACATTGACAACTTGATTTTTATGAATAGCATCTAATTGAACGAATTCTGTCATGAATGAAAATCTATATTTTTTTATTGTAAGTTTTGAAATTGTTCTAAATCCAGCAATAAAACCCCTTGGATCAGTCTTCCCATCTAGTAAATTAAATAATGTTGGATATTTATCACTTCTACCGTATTCAAAATAAATTTCAGAATTTGATTCATGAAAGATATACCTAGCAAATAGAGATCCTAAATTTGCTCTTTTATTTAATTTATCAATTTTTGAATTTACGATATTATTAAGTGGTAAAAAATCAAAAATATTATTAGCATCCTTAAAATACGCAACAGATGTATTTGCTGAACCAAGATATAATCCTTTTAAAATTTTTGGATGAAAAGTTAAGATTAAACCAGTAATAAACCTTTGTTCATTTAGCTTAGGTATGTATAAAAATTTATTGTGAAATACTTTGTTTTTATACGTAGGTTCTATATTTGAATTTTTAAGATTACCGAAAATTAATTGTCCTTCAAATGAACCATATTTGGTTTTAATTGGTTTAATAGTCTGTAGTCCAAAATGTAAAAATCCATTGGCATTATTGGTTAACACCAAACCTTGTTTAACACCAGGCCCCCACCAGATATTTTCACTTGAAAGTTTTAAACTTACGTTTTTGTTAATATCGTACTCAACTTTTGATTGACCAGGAAAAATTGTCTTTAAACTTTTATCTCCAAATTTTTCGATTAAATCAATCTTATTATACCATTTATAATATGCATCCCAAATGGGGTCATAATGTTCGTTAGGAAAAGTCCTAAAATCTAAGTTTTCAGCATATACAAATTCAGGTTGAATTTGTATTTTAAATTTTTTATACTTTGTATATAATCCACCGCTAATATAAAATTGTAAGCCCCTAGTGGGATATAAAGAACCTAAATTGATTCCATAAGGGTGATTATCATTATTATAAAATCTAAAAATTAGAGGAAGCGCTTTAGTAGTTTTATTTAAAAATGTTTTATTATTTATATTAGAATCTAAAATAATTGGTCTAATTGTGAATGAAACATCAGTATTACTTGTATCAAATAATTGCTTATTTCTATAAATAGTATTTAAATATAACTTTTCTAAAGTTAAGCTTTGAGAAAAAATATATTCAAACTGTACTAATAAAAAGATGCATAAAAAACATCTAACTAGTATTTTATAGTTCAATTGTACTTTTTTTGAAATAAACAAAAAATAAAGAGATTGAAAATCCTATCAATAAACCTGCAAATAAATAGAGTAATTTTGAAGGTTTATTGATTTTTAAAGGGAACTCGGGCTTGTCTAAAGTTTGAAATACAGGTGTCTGTTGTAAAAGTGTGGTTTTATTTAGTTCTAAGTTTTGAATTAAACTTGTATATACTGCAGCTTGAATATTTTTATTTCGACTAATGATTTCAGCATTAGACGGTAAATTTGGTAATGCTTTATTTATATTTAATAATTGTGAATTTGCTTCGGCAGCTTTGTACGTTTTTTTATCTAGTATTTCCAATAAACTATCTGCTCTTTTTTCTAGTCTTTCAATATTGCTTTTAATATTACCAACTTTGATATTAATATAAAAATCTGTTGTATTATATAATAGATAATTGGAAAATAAAAAACTAAATTTTTCATCTCTACTTGTCATATTTAATTCATAAATACTAACTTTTTTATCAATTCTCCCAATACGAAGATCTTTATCAATAATCAAATTTGTAATTATTTGAAGTAAACTGTCTTCAAGTCTTGTTAACTTAGAATTAAAATTAATATTCTTATTAATTTTTTTATCACTTTGCCACTTAGATTTTAGATTATAAACGCTGGCATACCTATCTGCTAATGTGTTTTTTTCATCATAAGAACTTAATAAAGACTTTTTAATTAAGGTTTTACTCTTTAATAATTGCAATACGTTATCTCCATTGAGTAAACCTGATCCGCCTGCTAAGCTGCCTATGTCAATGCCAGACTGTCCAGCTAGTGTTGATAAAATTGAAGTGCTTCCCGATTTTGCATCTTCAACCACAAATGTTGTTTTCGCAGTATATGTCTTAGGAGTGTATACGGCAATGATTAGACTAATTAATCCACATAAAAGTGAAAATGTAATCACAATTTTCCAGTTATTTATAAGCTTTAAAAAAAAGTTTTTAAAGCTTATAAATAACTGATTAATAGAAAAAGGTTCGTCCTCAATTAAAATTTTAGAATTCGAAAATATATTTTTACTCATGTTAGTATGTTGTGTATATAAATTATTAGAATTACAGACCGATTTTAAACCCTAAATTAAAGTTATGGTTAAAAAGAGTTAAGTTGTAAATATAATTATGAGATTTAGTATAATTATAATTACCAATAAAATATATATTATTATTTAACTCATAATTAATACTAAATAATAGCTGTGTTTGTTTCCTATTTATAAATTCTAAAAACTTTTTAGATGGTAATTCTAAATATTGCTCTTCTAAAGAATAGTCAGGACCCTTTCTGATATCCTGATATCTTAAATCTAGCCTTAAACGTGGATAAGGTGTATATTTTAATCCAACAATTTTTCTATCAAAATTATTACCTACCCAATCACCTAAATTGTAACCAAAACTTGTATAATTTTGGGCAGGGTTTAAATTATTATAAACAAATGGATTAATGCGAGTATAATCAAGGTAAATAGCTAAATAAGGTAGAATTATATCATTTATTTGTGTTCCTATATTAAATCCAATTTGATTTCTTGATTCATTTTTATTGAATATTTTTGTCAATTTAACTTCGTCTACAAAAAGTGAAGAATATAAATGTGTTTTTGGTAAAATGTTTCTTAAACTCATCTGAAAAAATAATTGACCATTATTTCCATTTAAAATTTCATATAAGCTTTTGTTATTATCATAAATTTTAAAAAATTGAATGGGATTAAGAAATCCTATATCAAGTTTATCAGAATATATGATTGATTCACCAAAACTTAAATTTATACCTTTGATAGGGACAAATGTTAGAGTATGTGTTGATAAGTATTTTGGTACGAAATTGATTCTATTTCCTCCATAAATTGAATTTTCATAATTATAAGAATTATTTGAATCTATAAAATTTGAATTAAGCCAATGATGAGAATAATCAAAAATTAGCCACTTAAATGGTTTAAAATTCAATCTAATATATTGATTAAATGGAGATTTCTCTGATAATACTATTTTTCCATTACTACCATAGCCCCAGGTAAAATTGTCTTGTCCAAAACTTAGAAAACCATTCTTCCATTCATATCCAATTGATGCTCTATATTCTGAAAAATTAATAAGCTTTGTTTTATTAAGTTCTTTTGTTAGGAGTATAAAACCAGGAGATGAATTATTGATGATACTATCATTAACTAATTCAACTCTATTTTCAATAACATCTTTATACGAAAGGTTAAATCCAATATGTTTACCAAGTCTACCCCATATATTTATTCCACTTGCATATTGATAAAAACTTCTATTATTATGTTTGTTTTGAGATAAATGTAAAACAGGAGAAAAATTAATATAATTTTCAGCAGACTTTGCAGAAAAGAAAATTGGACTTGTCATTCTATTAAAAATAAACTTTTTAATAGTATCTTTTTCCTGTATGTTAGATATACTATATTCTCTTAAGTAAAAATTAACTTCTTTAATTTCAATATCTGTCAGAACAGTATCGAAAACTTTTATTTCATTTAATAATTTATGTATATAAGTCCTATTAAGTGGCTTGATTAAATCTTGATAATTAATATATCCTTTATGTGACATTCTATCTAAGAATTCATATACACCACTATTTATATTTTCATAAACAATTTGGGATTTGACATTATTGCTAAATGCAAAATTGTAAAAAAACAAGAAAAATATGATTTTAATACGCATTTTGATCACCTCTAAAAATATTAATAATAGTTTGTAAAATAATTTGAAGGTCTAACCAAATTGTCCAATTATGTATATAATAAAGATCATAATTTATTCTTTTTTGCATTGAACCTTTTTCTTTTGTTTCTCCTCTGTAACCATTAACCTGAGCCCAACCAGTAATTCCCGGTAAAACAATATGCCGTAACATATAATTATCAACAGAATGGATTGATTCAATGTTCAATTGAACTGGGTGTGGTCGAGGGCCAACAATAGACATATTGCCAATTAATACATTCCAAAATTGCGGTAATTCATCTAAATTATTTTTTCTTAAAAATCTACCTATCGGTGTGACTCGATCGTCATCTTTTTTAGCCTGATTATAATAACCATCATTTGTAACATCTTTACTATCAATAAACATACTTCTAAATTTATAACAAATAATCTTTTGATTATTTAAACCCCATCTTTCTTGCTTAAATAAAATTGGGCCATTAGATGAAATTTTGATAAATAATGCTATCAATGGCAGAATCCAAAAACCTAAAAGAATAAAAAATAAAAAAATTCCAAAAATATCTAAAATTCGTTTAAATAATTTGTTTTCAACTTTATCTAATGGCAGTTCAACAACATTTAAAACAGGTAATAAGCCGATATTATTTACTTGTGTCGAAGAAATTGTATATTGATTAAAATCAGGTAATATCCTAATTTTAACGTTATTATAATCGCAGTGTTCCATAACATACTGGATTTTTTTTGTTTCTGAATGAGGTAATGCAATTACAACTTCATCAATAATGAAGTTTTTCAAAACATCTTCTAAATTTGATAATCTACCAAGATAATTAAAATTGCTATTATTTGTTCTATTGTCATCTAAATAACCAATACATCTATATCCAAAATAATTATACTTAACAATTGTTTCAAGATAATCTATCCCAGAATTAGAAAGGCCAACAATAATTACAGATTCATAAAGTTCTCCTTTTAAAATTCTTGAATGGATAAGTTTTCTAAAAATATATTTTTGTAAAATTAAAACAGGTAAAAAAATAATTAAGAATATAATAAAAAATTTGTAAGAATTATCAAAAAAACGATTTATTGCGAAAGAAATTGAACTTAGTAAAATAATAAATAATAAAAATGTGTAAAAAATATAGGTTAACTCCTCCGAGAATTTTTTTGCTCTTCTATCACCATAAATTGATGAGAAATAGGATGCAAATAGCCAAATTGAAAGAAGTATCACCAATACAACGTTAAATGTGATAATTATAAATGTTGTATTTGTTAGTCGATATGTTGAAAACAAAACAATTGAAATTATTAATAAATCAATTAAAATTCTTTTTGTTTTATATTTTTTGTCGATTTTAGACATTATAAAATTTTAATTACAAAAATATTAAATTATACTTGAATATAAAATTTAGTTAAAATAGATATCTTTGATTTTTTCTAAATGCGTCGTTTCACTATACATATGATTAAACTTTTCTATTGCCATTTGTGACATTAAATTAGTTTGTTCTATACTTAAAGATTCAAAAAAATCTAAGGCTTTGTTTAATCCATTATTATCATTTGAATCATACAAAATTCCATTAATTCCATTCTCAATCATTGTTTCAGTATTTATTGACTTTGCAATTATTGGAATAGTCCCCAATGATAGAGACTCAATTATTGTCATTGGCATTGACTCAATCCATATGGATGGGAATATTAATGCTTTTGCTTCATGCATTAAAGAAAGGATTGATTCTTTGCTTTTTAAACCAACATATTTAATGTTATCTAACTTATTACATAAAACATATTCCCTTAATTCACCTTCACCAGCTATAATAAGTGGTTTCTTGTTTGCATTAAATGTTGATAATAAATTACTAATACCTTTTTCATAACTCAATCGACCAGCAAATAAATAATAATCTTTTTTTATTGTTTCAACAATAGTAGAACTTGGTAAATAATTTGACTTATAAAATATTCTATTGTTTTGTATTCCGAATTTTAATAATAGATCTTTTGTAAATAAATTAATTACGATGTATTTATCAACGAACGAATCAAAAGTTGGTAAAAATTTGTGCACTTTAATTGTAAAAGAAAGTATTATTGAAGCCAAAAATGATCCTTTAAAGCACTTGTGCTTTATACCTGGTTTAAAAGATTTTTTTATACTACATTCTAAACAAATATTATTATTTCGATAAAACATTGCATTTAAACAAAATAATCTATAGTTATGGATAGTATGTATGGTTTTTACACCTGCTAGTTTTGCAGCCCAAAAAACAGATGGTGTTGCAGTATAATAAAAATTATGTACATGTAAAATATTTATTTTTTTTATCTTTAAATATAAAAATACTCTTATAAATGAAGAAAAGCTAAAGATGGAATTTAATGCAAAAAAATATTTTAATGGATTAAGAGTGGAAAAATTTGTATTATTAAATTTTATTAAAAAAACCTCAAAACCATTTGATTGAAGTGTATTGAATTCATTATTTACAACAGAATCTTCACCTCCACTTTGTAAATAATAATTATGAAGCATTAAAATTTTTGATGTCATAGTAAATTACTTATTAATAGTTTTTTTAAAAACCTTAAGTAAATCTTCTGCTGTATTATCCCAAGAAAAATATTTTAATCTATTAGCTCCTTTTTTAATTAAATCTTGCCTTAGAGCCTCATCATTACATATTAAATTCATTTTATTTAATAAATCTTCTTGATCATAAGGGTTAAAAGTCAAAGCGGCATCACCTCCAACTTCAGGTAAACAAGAATTATCCGAAATTAGGATAGGAATATTAAAATAAAAGGCTTCTAAAATTGGTAAACCAAACCCTTCATTATAGGAAGGGAATATATAAGCAAAAGTATTAATATAAATAACTTTTAAATCATCATCGTTTAAATATCCCGTTAAAACAATGTGATCGTGCAAATTTAGTTCATTTATTAAACATAAAATATTTGTAGTATCATCTGATTCTTTTCTTCCAGTTCCTTTACCAACTAAAATCAACTTGTAATTTGATTTGTTATTTTTTATAAACTCACTAAATGTTTTAATTAAAAATAATAGGTTTTTCCTTTTTTCAAAAACTCCAACATGAAGAAAATATTTACAATTATCAACTATAAACGAGAAATTATTATTAATTTCTTCTAAATTATCTTTTATAAATAATTTTGGACCTTCTGAAATAACAAAAATTTTATTAGTTGGTAATTCAAAATATTTAAGAATTCTCGATTTTGAATATTCTGTTGGTGTGATTATAAAACTAGATTTATAGACACCTGGGAGAGAGAAAAACTTATAAATATAGAGCCAATATTTATTATAATGTTTGGGATATTCAGCAAAAAATGCATCATGTATAACCTGAACAGACTTATATCTATAATGGAAAAGAGGTACAAAATAATCTGTACAAAATAAAAGATCACATTTATTTAAAATAATTTTTGAAGGTAGTAGAATTTGTTTCCAGATTTGAAATAAAATATGATTTACTAAAGTGAAAATTAATTTTGTATTTTTAAAATTTGGAAAAGGTGATTGAAAAAATATAAAATAAAACTCACTACTTTTTAAATTTTTGAACTTGTTTGTAATTGATTCCAGGTATGTTTTTTGCCCAGTTTTTGCATATTTTAAATCAGTTATATCAATTGCAATTCTAATCATGTTCATTTATTAATTCCATACTATTAGTTGTTGATACAATATTAATAAAATACCCGCTTATAAACCAGACAATATAGCTTATGTAAATATATGATTCAATTTCTGATGTTAATAAAGGTACGATTAATCCAATTTTTACTAAAAAAATAAACAAACTAGTCCTTTTAATTTTCCCATCAAAATTATTATATGATAAAAATGCAATTTTTAATATTTTAAAATACATTAATAAATATATGATCATTGGGATAACTCCAACTTGAACACCGATAATTAATAATTGATTCTCTCCTGCAAAAAATGAATTTTCCTTATTCGCTAAAATTCCAATACTACCTAACCCGATGCCCATTGGATTATTATAGATCGTAAAAATTGCTTCTGTCCAAGCTAATAGGTGGGTTAAACTAGAACTGTTTGTAAAGAAAATTGTTCCTAAGAAAAGATTCTTAATATCATCTTTAATTAAAAATATAAAAATAAAAAAAATAAAAAATAGTCCATATTTAATTACTAATTTGAATTGTTTGTTTTTTGAAACTAGTGCGAATGAAAATAAGATAAGGATATAACCTAAAAATGAAGCTCTTGATACAGCAAATAATATTGATAAAATACTAGCTATAAAGGAAATGGTTAAAAATTTATTTAATTGTATTTTATTATTTTGAACTAAAATTAAACTAAGTATTGCAGAAATTGTGATTAATGTAGCAGCGGCGTGTTCTAATGGCATTGAATAGATACTAGCAAATCTCTTAATTCCATTATCTGTTTCAAATGTCCATGTTAATCCATAGTTGCCACTTGTATCTTGATTAAAAATATTAAACATAAAATCAGCATAGCCAGTTAAAGTTTGAAAATTCTGGTAAAACATTAATTCTGAAATTAATACACACGCAACAAAAATGCCAAATAAACTAATCAGTTTAAAAGTCTTTTCAATATTCAAGGAGTTTGGTTCTAAAAATTTGCCAACAAAATACACTAAAGGGAAAAAAGCTATTGTTTTTGTTGCAACTAACCTTTGATATAATCCCACATTTCCTATTGGTAGGAAAATATATAATATTATTATCAATAAATAAAGTATCAATAATTTATCAAAGTTATTTAATACAATATTATTTTTGTTTTTTACCAATAGAAACATCAAAGCAAATAAAATAATTATTTCTTTTGTAAACTGTAAAAATGGAATTAGAAATTGCAAATTATATAAATGTGATACCGATAAGGTGGTTATATAAATTGGAAGTCCAAAAATCAAAAAATAAATTATTTTGTCTATTTTATTATTTAAAATAAAGTAGAATGAAAACGCAAATACAGTTATATAAAAAATTAGAAATAAAAACATATTCTAAAAACTAAATCATCTCTTTTAACTTTTGTAAAAATACAAATCCTGTTTTTTTAATTTTGTCAAACAAGTTATAATCTGTTCCTAAATAAATATAATTATTATTTATTGAGTGTCTATAACCTTCTTCATGACCTTTTCCATAAAAAACATTTGCCTTTAAATTTAAAGCATTAGCTAAAGTTGCGGTTCCCGTCGTTAAACAATATATTTCATTTATTGAATACAATATGTCACAAAAATCAAAAATACTATCCGAGGATAATGATTCAATTTTTGTTAATGTTAAATTTCTTTTACCTAAAGTCCTCATCTGATAGTCAATTTTAACTAAATTATTCTTAAACCAATTATAAATAATTTTGCTTGATTTAATGTCTCCTGTATAAGAGATGAAATTTGGATCATAAATATTTAATCCCTTTAGATCTTCTTTTAATGTTGGCTTGTAATATATCTCTGGCTCATGCATTCTTTTATTATCATCTATACCATACAATAACATTATACTATCTAGCATGTTTTGTTGATTAGAGCTATAGGTTGAAAAATGAAAAATGCCTTCTTGATCAGTGAAGCCATCAACATATGGATTCAATTCCCATATAAGTTTTCGATAATCATCGCTTCTGAAAATAGATTTATTTGAAATTAAAATAGTATCAAAAGCGTTTGTTTGTTTAGCAATTCTTGGAATGTGACTATAAAATAAATGATCTCCTAATCCTCCTTTTTTTATTTCAATAATTAAAGTTTTATTCATCTAAAATCTATTTATCCAATAATTGAAAAATATATATTCAAAATATAATTTTTTATATATAAAATGCTTCTCTTTAAGTTTTAAAAATTGATTTAAAAAAACAATTTGATTGTTATCTAATTTTAATCTATATTTATTTATAAAATCATTTGCTATACTAATTTCGTTTGTTAAATAATCATTATTTGAAAAAATTTTTAACAAATTGTTGAATAATTTATTAATTCTATTTTCTTTTTTTAACTCCGAAATAGTAACGTTAAAATTATGTTTACGATATTGAACTAACTCTTGTTTAATTAATATACTTTTCCCAAAATAAAATCCAACCAAAGACATCCATGCATCATGATTGTAATTATTGTTTAATGGCATTTCCAAAAAAAAATTCCTCATATTAGGATTAATCATCATTGTACATCCAAGCATTAAACTTCCAAACAAAACCGTTTTCTGGTTATGTTGATACCTGTCAAAACCCATAACATTCATAAAGCTTTTATATAACATTTTATTTGAAGAATCTATTAATTTAGAATCACTATAAACTAATACGGGTTGTTTTAAACTATCATATTTTTTAATCTCTTGCCAATTAATCATTAATTTTTCTTCTTCCCAAATGTCATCCTGATCACAAAATGCTATATAATTATTAGGATTGCATGCCGATACTGCTTTTTTGAAATTAGCAACTAAGCCAATATTTTTTTGATTAACAAATAATTTAATTAAATCTCTTAATTGATGATTTTTGATAATGTCAACAGTGTCATCTATTGAAGCATCATCAAAAATGATAATTTCCATTGGCATTAAGGTTTGTCTAGCTATTGAATCTAGTTGATCCTTTATATATTTAGAACCGTTATAGGTTGTTAATGCAATAGAAATATTCACGTTAGTTTAAATAAAGTATACGTAATTTTAAATTTAACTTTAATTTTAATTAAAATTTTACTTCGATGATTGCTCCAATTTCAGTAGCTATGGCTACATATAATGGTGAAAAATATATAAAGGAACAATTGGAGTCAATTATTTCACAATCAATTCAACCTCATGAAGTAATTATATGTGACGATTGCTCAACAGATAATACTATAGAAATTATTGAAAATTTGAACAATCCCATAATCAAGATATATCGAAACACTTCAAAGATTGGTGTTGTTGAGAATTTTAAAAAGGCAGTAAGTCTAGCTATTGATGGTAATTTTATTGCCCTATCTGATCAAGATGACATCTGGTTCAAACACAAATTAGAGACTCTGTATAATTCTATTGCACATTATAAAGAATCTGTAATTCCAACAATAGCTTATTCAGATTTAATATTGGTGGATAATAATAAAATGGTCATTAATGAATCATTTTGGAATGAACTTAATCATCATAATCATCTTCATAATTTTTCAACACTTTTATTTGGAAACTTCATTACAGGTCATAGTATATTAATGAATTCAAGTATGAAAAAAGAATTATTATATAAACCGAATGATACTATTCTTCATGATGTTTGGATTGCATTAATTGCTCTTGGTATAGGAAAAGCAGTAAGAATTGATCAACCATTAGCTTTCTACAGACAGCATGATTTAAATATAAATTATAATTCAAAAAAAAGAAAACCTAGTAAAATAAAAGAAAAGCTAATAAAATTGACAAAATTGTTTAAAAATAATAATTATTTAAATGAAGAATTTATGATTGCTAAAAAATATTACTCGCTATACCATCATAGACTATCAATTGAAAATAGCATGATAATTGCAAATTTTATAAGTGCCGAAAAAAAGTCCTATTTATTTAAATATTTATTATTGAAAAAGGTTTTCAAAAATTACTGGTTAGAGTAATTATCTTGTGACTATGTTATAAATTATATTCACTTTAAAATTATCTATTGACCAGCTTCTTTCGCAATTTAAACCCAAAAACTCTCCTGCATCACTTGCGGAAAATGTAAATGATGAATCAGAATGAATGATCGTCCGTTCAATTTTATACAATTTAGTACCGCCATTAATATTAAAAAATCTACAAGCCCCTTTTAAATTACGATCAAAAGCATTTGCTCCAGCAGGATTTGGTTGTAAGCCTATATTAATCCAATCAGGATATGCCTGAAGCATTGATTCATTATTTGAAAAACCTGTAACTAATACCTCCCTATTATCAAACTGCATTTTCCACATATCATTATTCCAGTTATCGTGTATATATAAATCAAACTGAATATTTAATGCATTGTGTAATGGTAAGGAATCAAGCTTAAGGTCAATTTTTGAATTATTAAAATTTCCTAGAACTTTAGTATTGTTATACTCTACGATACTAATATCACGGAATGGCTGAAAAACACGATTAATAAAACCTTGTACTTTAAATCCTTTTTGTTCAAACAATTCGAAATTATTGCTATAAACATTTTCTACTTTAGGTACATTAACTACAACATCTTTTATGCATGATGTAAACAATATTGCATAAAGCAAATATGTTAATTTAACTTGTTTAATTAAAAATTTATACATTGAAAAATGATATGGATTTTCTAAATTAAAATAAATCTTTGATATAAATTATTATTAAACATGGCTCTGCCAGTCTAAGTCACACAATTATATTAAATATTTGATTATCAATATATTAGATAATTGAATTCCTGAGATTATTTTAATTGAATTATTTATCAAATTTAGTATTATTTTTTTACATATTATATAAACTTATTACCTCATTTAACTTAAAAACAACAAGTTAGAAAATCAATAAATACCTTATATTATTAGTTCTTTCAATATGAGCGATATCATGTTTGATACCTCAATTGTTGTCCATTTTAAATATATCCATTCGAAATTTTACAGAATTCAATTGAACATAATTTAAGCGCTTTGAATTATTATAGTATTCCTTATCGTTTGTGTTTCTTAAACCGATAATACCCTAAATAATGTTTTAATGAGAAGTTGAATCTTGTTGTCTTTATAATATTGCGTAAGGTGATACCAGCACCCTATCTACTCAATCTATAAATGGTCAAAGCTGCTCTTTTGATCAAAAATGGGAGTTGATTCAAGTGGATGGTCTCTCCCGGCGCGTGCGCGCCGCGTCCAGATGCGCCCAATCCATCAATACAATCCACATAAGCCGCTACATAGGAAATATCCCCTGCACCGCGGGATCCTGGGTCACCAGCTACCGTGGCGCCTGCCCCCATATCCATTGATATTGAATTGATTACGCTTAAAACTTGGTTATTGCCCTCTGTTGGCGCCATACTTGGGATCCCATCCACAAAACTGATTTTGGCACTTGTTTGGGCTAGGTTTTGGGCCACAATCTCCTTCATTTTGACCCTGGCGCGGTCTTTTTGGTCTTCGGTCAAGAACCTTAGGTCTCCGGTCACCGTCACCGCAGGAGAGATAATATTGGTTTTGGCAATGGCCGCGCCTTTTGATGTCTCACTATTGTATTCAATGTCGGACCCACCAATGATAATGCCTGGGTTAAAAGTTAAATATTTTTCCGTGCTCAGAGTTTCTCTAAACTGATTTAGTATTCTTGCGGCTTCATAAATAGCACCATAACCCGCACTTGGTGTGAAGACCCCCGAACTATGTCCTGTTTTTCCGGTCACATCCAGTCTCCATCCACTCGCGCCCCTTCTTCCAGTAGCCACCGAGTTCAAGCCATTCGCGCCTTCAAAAGCCAATGCGATATCTGCCTGCTTGGCCCGATTGATAAAATCGCCTCGTGTCA
>JACCDU010186646.1_pt1 | contig 19151 bp, 34 predicted proteins | sample 7446081 | NCBI WGS metagenome assembly JACCDU01 (sample SAMN15323447, study PRJNA562643) | freshwater metagenome | isolation source: river surface water | place: USA:Blue River Watershed | collected 2017-08-17
ATAGCAGATCGTAAGAAACACATGCTGATTAAAAGGCAACAACCACACTTGGATATTCGTTTCGTGTTCTCTAACAGCTCCCAGAAGCTCAATAAGGGTTCACGTACAACGTATGCTCAGTGGTGTGAGAAGAACGGCTTTCTGTATTCAGACAAAACTATTCCCCATGATTGGGTAAACGAACGACGAAGGAGTGTTCACGATGGACGTAGAATTACTGAAGGAAAATGATGACGGTAGTGCAGACTACCATGTCAATCTAAGTAATGAAGAACAAGCGCAATTGTTTAGATTTGCTTTTATCGAGATGTTAAAACGTGGAATTGAGGAAGGAAAGAAACATGAGCCAGACTCCGATTCAAGTAGCTTGGGCAGCGGGGATTCTTGAAGGTGAGGGGTGTTTTACGATCTTTGCTCGAAAGACGGCTAAACACGATCATAAGTCTTTAGCTATTCATTGTGAGATGACAGATGAAGACGTGATTCGTAAACTACATTCCGTGTTTGACGTTGGTACAGTTCTTGAAAGACAAAATACGTCTGGAAGAGTTGATCGAAGAGTTAGAAAGAAAACATGGATTTGGAGTGTTCAGAATCACGCAGGAATTCATCAAGTTTGTACTGCTGTTCTCCCTCACATGGGAAGCCGAAGAAAAGAAAAGATAAAGGAGTTATTAGATTATGTCGAAAGTAGAACTGGTATGGGTTACGCCCAATGCTGAAAAACTTATTGGATACATGGCTCGGGTTTCCAGTCCTGCTAACCAATACAATCATGAAACAGCTCCAAAGCTGATCCAATATTTGATTAAAAACAAGCATTGGAGTCCTCTGGAGATGGTTAACGTCTGTATGGAGATTGAAACTACTCGTGATATAGCTCGTCAGATCTTACGTCACCGTAGCTTCTCCTTCCAAGAGTTCTCACAGCGTTACGCAGTCTCTGAGGGCTTCGTACAGAACTCACAAGCTCGACTCCAAGACACTAAGAACCGTCAGAACAGCCTGTACACTGATGACATCAGTATTCAGAATTGGTTTGAAGGTGCTCAACGTCGATTGGTCGAGGAAGCTAAGTTCTTGTATACAGCAGCCTTGGATAAAGGTATCGCTAAGGAGTGTGCTCGTGTGTTCCTCCCTGAAGGCTTAACTGTCTCTAAGATGTACATGAACGGTACTCTTCGTAGCTGGTTACATTACATTGATATCCGTTGTGAAAAAGCAACACAAAAGGAACATCGTGATGTAGCTACTCAATGTCGTGAGATAATTTACTCAGAGTTTCCTACATTGAAGGAGTTGTATGAAGGACGAGAATGAAATCATTGAAGACATCTTAGATGAGTTTGACTTTGGTAAAGCTCAGCAAGCTATGGAGGCTCTTAACTGGGTGTGGCATGACGCTGAACACGGTGTCCCTACATTAGTACAGATGCGTAAACGAGCTAGATTCCTTATGAAGGAGTGTATTGGACATGAAGAGTACCATACAGCCACAGGAGGATTCTATGTCTTTAAACGTACCTACGATGGCTTACCTTTCTACAGGCTTATGTTTGTAGTTGCTGAATGGGATAACTATGAGTAAAGGCACTGAATGGCAAAGCTAGTAGTTCACTATAAACCACCTCCTTTCCATCCTGATTGGACTGATGGGTGTTATAAAGTGTACGTAACTGATCATCCTAGATTAGGGTGTAGAATGATACAGACATCCAAAGTTATCAAGGACTACGGTAACGGCATCTTTGAGACACAATGGGTGGTGTATCATCCAGTAGACGGAGACTTCAATGACACTTGACGACTATTTTCATGCAATCGTAAACACAACACCTAAGGAGTTGACAATGTTCGAAAAGATTAAGATGTTCTTCAATGAACAGATTGAGCGCTGCGCTGAAAAGCTTAATACACTGCTTACTAAGCCTGCAGCATTCAAAGAAGAGCCAGAGACTGCTTTCGATGATGGTTACTGGGCTTTTGAGATGTACACACCTGAATGGGTCAATGAGCACGATGAGACAGAGAAGCCTGTCCATACTTGTTTCATTGAGCCTCATGAAGGTACTTGGATGGAGGTCTTGGATAAGATCTTAGACGCTATGGAAGCCCATTACGGCTACAATATCAAAGAGCAAGTTTACTACTCAGTTACCTTTCCTTTGAACGATCCTGAATGTGCTGGCTATGGTCGTAGCTTGAATGATGCGGTATTACAGAAGCTCTTGCTGTCTTACCCTGAAGTCTACGAAGTTACCAAGGAAAGCTACGAATAATGGTGCATCCTCGTACAGAATACAATCGCAGATGGCGAGAAAAGAATATTGAACGTCTACGTGTTCAAAAAGCAGCTTATGATAAAGCTCACAGCTTTGAACGCAAAGATGAAAAGGTTTTATCAGGTATCCGTGAAAGAGCACGTAAGAAAGGGTTAGATTTTAATCTGACTTTAGAGGACGTCTCAGAGTATTCTGTATGTCCTGTATTTGGTTTTGAACTTGTTCGAGGAGAAGGGAAACCACAGTTTAATTCTCCTTCAGTTGACCGTATAGATTCGTCTAAGGGATACACTAAAGACAATGTTCAAATACTAAGCCAGTTGGCTAATGCAATGAAACAGAACGCCACGCCAGAGCAATTAGTTGCTTTTGCAAAATGGGTTCTAAAAACGTATGAAAAGGACAGTAAATGAGACATTTAGTCTTGCCAGACACCCAGTGTAAACCGGGACACAGTTTTGAACACCTTTCTTGGGTCGGTAAATATGCAGCTGAAAAGAAACCTGATGTCATTATCCATTTAGGAGATCATTGGGATATGCCTAGTCTCTCTATCTACGACGTAGGTAAAAAGGCTTTTGAGGGGCGAACTTATCAGGCAGATATTAACGCCGGTCTTCGAGGAATGGAGGCTTTATTAGCGCCTATCAACGAAGAAAAAGAACGTCTTAAACGTAATAAAGAGAAGCAGTGGAAACCCCGTCTCGTCTTTCTTTGCGGAAATCACGAAGAACGTATTCAACGAGCTATCAACAGTGATCGTAAGTTGGACGGTTTGATTGGATACGACGATTTTAATTTAGAGGCGTTCGGATGGGAGTTTATTGACTTTCTTCAGCCTATCATCATTGATGGTATTGCTTATTGTCACTACTTTACATCAGGTGTTATGGGTCGTCCTGTAAGTTCTCCGGCTAACATGCTTACAAAGAAACACATGAGCTGTATCATGGGACATGTCCAAGATCGGGGGATAGCTTTTGCCAAACGAGCAGATGGAAAGCAAATGACTGGTCTTTTTGCAGGAATTTGTTACCCTCACAATGAAGACTATTTAACACCACAAACAAACGGTTCATGGGCTGGTGTCTGGATGTTGAACGACGTACAAGACGGGAGTTTTGATGAAATGCCAGTAAGTTTAAAATATTTAAAGGAGACGTACAGTGAGCAGTAAACCAACAATTAAGGAAGTTGAGGAATACATGGCTTCTTTGAACATCCCCTTGGAACAAGGCTTGAACGGAACAGCTAGCTACGATGTAATTAGTAAACCAAAGCATTACATGCTCTTTGAGGAAGAAGGCATTGAAGTACGTGATGTAGTTGAAAAACTGGTCAATAAAATTCCTTGGGTTTCTGAGAACGTCCCTCAAAATAGTCTCCCTATGTTTATTTCTGATTATGTACAACTTATGCAGTACTTAATGCGATTCATGGGCAAAAATGGCGTAGAAGACCTCAAAAAAGCTCGTTGGTATCTTGACAAGATGATCGAAAGTTACTAAAATAGCTGCCCACTAAAATTTAACAACAAGGACAATCATCAAATGAAAATGACCCCCTACCAAACCTACATTGCCAAGTCACGCTACAGCCGCTACTTGGATGATAAAGGTCGTCGTGAACACTGGAATGAGACAGTGAATCGTTACTTTGACTTCATGGAGAGTCACCTAAGTGACAAACATAACTACACATTGACACCTGAGCTTCGTACACGCCTTGAAGGTGCTGTATTGAACTTGGACGTTATGCCTTCTATGCGTAGCTTGATGACCGCTGGTGATGCCTTAGAGCGTCAGAACGTAGCTGGTTACAACTGTTCATTCCTGCCTATTGATGACCCTAAAGCCTTCGATGAGGCTATGTACATTCTCCTATGTGGTACAGGCGTAGGTTTCTCTGTGGAGCGTAAGTATGTCAACCGTTTACCTGAAATCCCTGAAAAGCTTTATGAGTCTAATACTGTGGTTCACGTTAAAGACTCCAAAGAAGGATGGGCTAAGGCACTACGACAAGTTTTGGCCTTGCTATGGGCAGGTGAGATTCCTAAGTGGGATGTTTCGTCTGTTCGGGCTGCGGGGACACGACTTAAAACATTTGGAGGCCGTGCGAGTGGCCCTGAGCCTTTGGTCGAACTCTTCAAATACGTTGTGGGTAAATTCAAAGGTGCTCAAGGACGTAAGTTGTTTTCAATCGAAGCGCATGACATCCTGTGTAAAATCGGGGAAGTCGTTGTGGTTGGAGGTGTTCGTCGTTCCGCTATGATCTCTTTGTCTGACTTGGACGATGACCGTATGGCTCACGCTAAAGCAGGTAACTGGTGGGATGGTAACGGTCAACGAGCTTTGGCTAACAACTCAGCTGTGTACGATGTCAAGCCTGACGTAGGTCAGTTCATGCGTGAATGGAGCAATATCTATGAATCACACTCAGGTGAACGTGGTATCTTTAACCGCTATGCGTCAGAGATTCAAGCAGCTAAGAATGGTCGTCGCGCTACAAAAGTTGTTGTGACTTTGGAAGACGGAAGTAAGAAAACTTTTAATGCCGGAGATCTTGTGAACGGTAAGTTTGCTAAAGATTTACAGGTGGGTGAAAGTGTCTGAAAGACTTTGTAAAAAATGTAATGAAACAAAACCGCTGGAGTTGTTTGTAAAACATAAACAATGTCGAAACGGTTATGCTCATTACTGCAAAGCTTGTGACGCTTCTACAACAAGCCAGTTACGTAGAGATACTAAGCTGAAAGCTGTAGAATACAAAGGTGGTGCTTGTGGTAGATGTGGAGGTGTTTTCCCTCCCGCTGTCTACGATTTCCACCATACCGACCCTAAAGAAAAAGATGCAGATCCGGGCACTTTAATGGGTCGTAAATGGGAAAAAGTTAAAGAAGAATTAGATAAATGTGTTTTGCTTTGTGCAAACTGTCATAGATTAACCCACGCAGAAGAGGAATGGAAATGAAAATTACAAACGTAGAGATTATTGATGAGAACAGCAACTATGCTTATGGAACGAACCCCTGTAGTGAGATTATTCTCCGTCCTTATCAATTTTGCAACCTCAGCTCAGTTATTGTGCGTGCGGATGACACTGTGGAGTCTCTCAAAGAGAAAGTGGCTATCGCAACTATCCTTGGAACTTTCCAATCGACGTTGACTAACTTCCCGTACCTTCGTAAGGTGTGGCAGACTAACACAGAAGAAGAGCGTTTGTTGGGTGTCTCCATGACAGGTATCCTAGACAATACCTTATTGAATAACGCCTACGATGAAGGCTTGCCTGCACGCTTAGAGGAGCTGAAGAATGTTGCTGTCGATACTAATAAGCATCTTGCTGCTGAACTGGGCATCAATGCTTCTGCTGCGATCACGTGTGTCAAGCCTGAGGGAACTGTTAGTCAGCTCACTGGTACTGCTAGCGGCATTCATCCTCAACATAGTGCTTATTTCATTCGTCGTGTCCGTAGCGATGCCAAAGATCCTCTTACTTCTTTCTTGAAGGACTCTGGTTTCCCTTGGGAGCCTTGTGTCATGAAGCCTGAGTCCACTGTGATCTTTAGCTTCCCAATGAAGACACCATCAGGTGCTCGTCTACGTGAAGACTTATCAGCTTTGGAACATTTGGATCTGTGGTTGACCTTCCAGCGTCATTATTGTGAACATAAGCCATCAGTTACAATCTCAGTTAATGAGAATGAATGGCCTAAAGTAGGAGCATGGACATGGGAGAACTTCGATGAGATCACTGGCGTTTCGTACCTACCTATGGATTTAGGAACTTACCGCCAAGCACCTTATGAGAGCATTGACGAATCAGTGTATAATGAACTGCTTAGTCAGGTTCCAACAACAATCAACTGGGAAAACATGATGGAAAACACAGACAACGTAGAAGGAGCACAAATGCTTTCGTGTACGGCGGCAGGTGGTTGTGAAATTTAACTTAGCTTGCCCTTCTTGCGGTAAAGACCGTGAATATGCTAAGAAGGAGTCGCTCGAAAGGGCGGCTTCTTTAAAGTCTGTTTGCCCGTCTTGTCGTACAGCAAGGAATAATACTAAACGAAAAGGCACTCAGTCTAAAGAACAAAACCCTGCTTGGAGAGGCTATAAAGATGTCCCCGGCAAGGTTCTAAGTAAATTAAAACGAGGCGCTTTACATCGTGGACTTGTGTTTGAAATCGCTATTGAAGACATTCAAGAAGTCTATGAGCAACAACACAAAGTATGTGCTTTTTCTGGACTCCCTCTTACCTTTGGCGTTGACGCTTCAGTAGACAGGTTGGACAGTAAAGAAGGATATACTAGGGCTAATATTCAAATTGTCCATAAGCAGTTGAATATGATTAAACGAGACACACCAAACGAGCAATTCATTGAATGGTGTTGCCTAGTTGCTAAACACTCAGGAGTTTAAATGAAAACAATCGTATATAGTAAACCTAACTGTCCCGGTTGTGACACACTAAAAGCTAAGCTCAAAGCTGAAGGTGTTGATTACGTCGAGATTATGTTAGGCAAGGATATGACAATCGAAGACTTCAAAGCGAAGTTCCCTACTGTTCGTTCAGTACCACACATGATCTACTCAAAGGATGAAACATGGTGATTACATTTGAAAGATTAGACCAACAATGGAATCCTATGTTCTACTACTTAGGTAAAGCTATCTCAGACGCAGGTAAGGAGTTCTCTCAGTGCCTAGTGTCTAACGAGCAATTCCCTCAGTTCATCAAAGCAGCTGAAGCTTACTTTAACAAAGGACAAGCATGATTATTGACTTCAACTGGTCAGGAGGTCTTGTACTAGGCCTTGTTCACACGGATGAGGCTATAGTGGAGACTGATGAGAATGAGTTTGAGTTCTGCTCTGCTATCATCATTCACTTAGGGTTCTTTAACATAGCAATCCTGTTCTTCTAAGATACAAAAAAGCCCTCGAAAGAGGGCTTCTTAGTTTACGCCTTACGCATTTTATGCTCTATGGTATTCCTCTTCTGTGAGGATACCTGCTTTGTACTTGTTCTCAGGCTTATAGATAGTCAGTTCTTGTTGTCTCATAGCAGGATCAAAGCTGATGTGCATCCAACGACCGAATTCATGGATCATCTGGTCAAACTTGATACCTGCCTTCTTGACTTCCTGACACAGCTGGTAAGGAGTCAGTTTAGAGCTAGATACGTCGATAGCCCAACCATCCATGTGAGAAGAGACTTTAGAGCCTCCAACAGCCACGTTAACGGCAGGTAGACGCAACCAAGAGTTGATCTTCAAAGGACCTGTAACAGCACGTAGTTGCTCAAGCTTAGCAGCAGCTACTTTCATGTTCTCCAACTGGACAGTAGAGGGTTGATTGTCGATACCTTGACGGATAGCTGTGTCGCTATAAGTAGCTTCGTCCAATGAAAAATGTTCGGATAGTTGCATGATTACTTGCCTTTCTTTAGTGCATCGTTTTTGTCTTTGCTTCCTTGGCTTGAACCGAAGAAGTAGCTGAGTACTTGTCCTGCTGCGCTAGTGATAAAGCCTAGTGCGTAGATGATGATGTTCTCTTGACTATCAGGGATATTGATAAACAATAAAACACCAATCAACAGAAAACAAAGGCCAACAGTGCCCAGAGCAAGGATAGGCACAACGAGCTTCTCAAGCCAATGTGCGTCAGGGCTGGTTGCAATAGCCAAATGAGCCTTACGAGCTGAGTCACGATCCTGTACTTCCAATTCAAACTGTTTCAAGTCAAGCTCAGCAAGCTTCAGAGCATCTTCTGGGTTAGCTGTAAGATGCGCTGTAACAGCCTCTACAGTGTCTTCCACACCTAGTTTCTCAGCCATAGCTTTAACAGCCATTCCACCTAAAGGCCCTGCCACTATAGTAGCCAGAGCAGGTGCAGCTCCTTTAAGAATATTCATTAACTCATTCATACTATTTACTTACTCCTATAACAAAACTCTACTGCATCTTTAACAACAATATATAGATACAACTCAAAAGGTAAAATAATAAAGAACAGCAACGTAAGCAGTATCAGGAAGCTTATGTAGGCTGTCTCGCTAGAAGAATTGCTATTGTTAGTCCCCATGTTTCCATCACTATTAAAGCCATAACCACTACCCAAGCTATCCTCTGTCTAATCTTACTGATAAGCTTGTGCTTCTTGAGTACTTCCTCTTTCCTCTGCTTTAAGGCTCTTAAATGAGTTATCTCTTGCTTCTCTTGCACTATCCCAAACATCTCAATAACGTCTGTATAGAGAGCACCTAGCTCAGGAGGACTCTGATAGATCATTACCTCTCTAATCTCCTTCTGAGCTTTCTCCATCTCCTTCTTAGCTATAACTAAGTCTAAGGAGACATCTAGTAGCTCATCAGGCTCAATATACTGAGTGTCTATTCGTAACTGCTGCTCAGCTATCCTCTTATTGATAGCTATCATTGCCTTGAAGAACACCTTTAAGTTCTTAACTAGCTCAGACTTGATGTTCTGTTCGTCATACTCGGGTGGCTGTTGTTTAACAACCTTTTTAGGAGTTGTCTCTTCCTCAACTTCTGTCTTAATCTGAACATCAGGTTTACTAGGTCCGTCTGAGTTGAATAATTTACTCTTAATGAAGTCCCAGATACCTGTACCGACATCTGAGACCTCTACAGCTATTCCTTTGACTTCATCGAAGGTAGCTTTAGCTTTAAGGACAGTACCCTTATACTCTTTGTATAGCTCACATCCCTGCTGGATAGCCTCAACAGCCTTGAGAGCACCAGCAAGGATTAAGAGAGGCATACTTTAAGGCTGAGACATGAACCCACCAAGCAAGCCTTGGTATTTATAGTTAGGTTGGTCTTGAGCTGTACCTGATGCAATAGAGCGTGTCAAAGCCTCAATCTGACGACGTTTCATAGAACTCAAAGCTGTCTCAGCAGCCATACCACCACCAGCAAGAGCGCCACCAATGACAGGGTCGTAAACAACTGCACCTCCTGTTGCACCTGCTGAAAGATGGCTCTTACGAGGATCAAAACGAGCTAAGATAGACAAGAATGTTTCAACCGGCCCGCCGCCAACAACTGCTTTCATCGCATTTATTTCAGCCTCGTTGAACATATTTCGTTTCTTCTTATTCGCTAAGATATTCTCTAACTGAGAACGGACAAGCTCAGCTTCAGACTTCTTAGGGTTGTTAGCACGTGCTTCAGCGACATCAAAAGCATCTTGGACAACTTGAGCTTTACTTGCAGCTCTCCAATCCTTGCGTGCAGCCATAACAGCTTGAACTGACTTATCCAGACCTTCTTTACCAGCAATGATGTCTCGTCCTGTCAAACTGCCAATGTAGTCGTCAACACCTTCAACCATTACTTTACCCAGACGACGAGTATTAGAGTCAGCGTCATTAGACAAGTTAGTAGCAATAGAACGGAGCTTTTCAATCTTGTTAAAAGGAACACGCTCAGTGCCAATAATTTCTTGGAAAGTCTCCAAGGCGTTAGCAACCTTTGTATCTGTTTTAGGGATATAGTTATTGTTGTCTAACTCATTACGAAGATTAGCAACCATGTCCAAAGCGCTCTTAGGCTTAACGGTTACACCTGCTTCATCCATCTTAGCGTAATTAGCAGCAGCACGAGCACGTACTTCAGGAATACTTAGAGTGCCTACTTTAGGTTCTAGCATACCACCAGCTTTACCGGCGGCTCCACCAGCAACCATTGAAGCGCCCATTCCTACAGCCTGCCCCAACAAAGGATTACCTGTGATGTCTGTAGTCAATTCAGCAACAGGCTGAGCTACAGCACCGCCAGCGGCAGCAGCAGGAAGACTACGTGCAAGACTACCCGCAGTCGCAGGAGCTACCTTAGACAAACCAGCTTGACCAGCAAGAGCTGAGATACCTCCTTGAGCAAACTTCTCTGCTGTTGTCTCAGGCACAGGAGCGCCTATTTGATTCAACATGGCCGCTTGCTGTTGAGAAGACATGGGGAGGCGGCTCTCAGAACCAAGTAGATTAGCCCCTAAATTATAAGCGCCAGCACCGAAGTCTAGAACAGCTGTAGCAGGAGCTGTAAAAGCTTCGTACATGGTGCGTCCTGTCATAGCAGCTTGACGGCCCGCCTCTTGAAGACCTGTACGAGGTTGCTCTACGTCAGTACGTCGAGGATCATTAGCCATTGTAGGACGACCACGGGCAGGTTCAGTAGGCTGTCCTAAATAAGATTTAATCTTAGAGAGTGCTTGCTCATTAGACAAACCATCAGGAAGTTCGTACTCTTGACCACCATATTCGTAAATAACTGCCATGTTTTAGTCCAGTTTGATTCGTTTAGGTTGCTGAGATGGCTCGCCTACGTAATAAGGGTCAACACCTTGAGATTTACGTCGGGACTCTACACGGCCTTTAGCTCGTTCTTGAGCATTCACAATAGATTCTTGATATCGTTTCAAAGCCTGCATTGTTGCGTTGGTATCGTTACGGCCATAAGAAGCCACCAGAGCCTTAGCAAAGCGTAATACGTCTTTGTCTGTCTGGACACCTTTTTCAGCGCTCACTTGGAGGTTAACAGCTGTGTCTACAGCAGATTTTAAACCCTCATACGCCAAAGCTTCTGGGGTAGCGTTGCCTGCTGCCAGTTGAGCTTCATACTTGATGTTTTTCAACGGACCTAATTCAAGCTTACGTGCGCCTTTTTCGTCAGGAGTCAACGCATTCAAGGCAGGTGTCAAAGCTTGAATCTGACCTGTGTAGGTGTCGATTGTCTCCAAATCCTTACCTTCTTCTTTTTGCAGACTCGCAGGTAATGCTTTAGGTTGACTTCCTTTTAAAGCAGCAGCTAACTGAGCCAGTTGATTACGGCTTTCGATCTGCAACTGAGCAATCTGCAACTGAGTAGCACCACGCTCACGAGCAGCTTGAATCATAGCTTCATTACGCATACGTACAGCTTCTAACTGAGTCTCACGACCAGCTTGTTTCTCATCAATCTTAGCTTGAATACCGACTGACTGTTGAGCCAAAGCATTAGCGCCTTGAATATCACCCATGTCAGCTAATTGTTGAGCTGCTTTACGAAGAGATGTAGCGTCTGTTTGGTCTACACCTTGCAAGACTTGCTGTCGAGCAGCTGCAATCTTCATTTGAGGGTCTTCAGCGCCCAACATACCACCTAAGCCACGGCCTACTTGAGCAGCACCAGCGTAGCCCATAGCAGCAGCTCGCTCCACAGGAGACAAACGAGCTAAGCTTACACCTTGATTGAGTGCTTCAGTCTGAAGGGCTTGCTGATACTGTTGAGGGCTAGCGAATAACCCCATTACCGATGAATCTGTTGCCATATTATCTTATTTCCTTATTCTTAGCGAATTGAAAGACCACCAGCACCACCATAAGCGCCTGTATCTACGCCGCCCCAAGAGCCTAAACCGTAACCTGATGTGTCAATGTTTAAACCATTCCCCCAGCCGCTGAATAAACCGCCTAAGCCGCTAACTGCGTTACCTAAGCCTGAAGTAGGGCTAGCAAGACCACCAAGGATCGTGGCTGTGTTACTTGTGGACATCTCTGGCAACAAGCTAATAGCGGCAGCACGTTGAGCACCTGTGTTGTACAGCTGGCCTTGTTGAGCACCTGATGCAGCTTGGAGTTTAGCTAGATCAGTAGACAAAGTCAATGGCTGTTGAGCAGCTTGTTCCACAGCGCCCTGAGCACCAAAGCCAGCTGTGAAAGGCTGATAAGCAGAGCCTGCCAAGCCTTGACCAAATGTGATCTGCTGTTGAGCTGCTTGGTCAGCACCTGCTGCAATCTGACGCTGTTGGTTAGCCAAAGAGTTATAGTAAGCAGCCATCTCAGGGTTAGTAGCAGCCAAGCCACCAGCTGAGGTAGCACCTGTAGCCAAGCCTTGACGACCTGTCTGGAACAAGTTATTACGGATGCCTGCTAATTGCTGTTCTTGCTGAGGAGCTAACAAAGCAGTCTGTTGTTCCACATAGCGTTGACGCACAGCCTCAGGAGACTCACCGAGGTACTGGTTAGCCAAGCTTTGTAGCTGTTGACCTTGCATTAGACCTTGAGAGGTCATACCTGCAAGCTGATTCTGATACCCTTGAGTTAAAGCAGAAGGATTATAACCAGCACTCACGAGCTGACCTGTAGTAGGATCAAACTGGAAGCTAGATGTACCAAAGCGAGTAGTAGTACCTACAGGCTTAAATGCAGCCATGTTAGCAGCTGTTTGACCACCAGCTAAGGCTTGTCGTTGAGCAGCTTCAGCGGCTGCTTGTGACACCTTATTCTGCTGCATTGAAGCAGTAGTACCGAGCAATCCTTGCGCCATATTGCCGTAAGCTTGTTGACTTTGCTGGGTAGTGCCTGCACCTCCTAACGCACTTCCCAAAGCAGAGCCAATTAAAGCCCCGCCGGGTATACCAGAGGCTGCTCCAATAAGGCCAGCATAAGGAGCCGCTGCCTGAACAAGACCTCCAGCAGCATCTCCTACGCCTCCAACAACATCGCCAATAGCATCTGTAACACTGCTTACTACGCCACCCATATTATTCTCCCTGTGTACGCTGTGAGGCGTAAATAAAAGCTTTTTGCCCGTTGTTTAACATAATTTCTTTACCTGTCTTCTTCCAGTTAAAAGTCTTAGCGAACTTCATAAGTTTTTTATTGTCTTCAGTTATTAAAGCTAGTAGCGGAACACTTACTAAATCTTCCAGTTTTTCAAGGTCTAGGCTGTATTGTTTCTTGACTTCTGAAGACCATCTCAATATGTCTGTATGAAACCAGAGATATCCATCGAATAACTCTAAGTACATCACGTAGTCTTTACGTAAGACCACAGGTGTCTTTACTGACTTAATAGGCTCCACCATCGACAGTAGCAGTAAATGTGCCTGTAACAGTCAAGTTAACAGCTGTGGCAGTACCTGTCAGAGCAGGACCAGACAAGTCAGCTTTAGAATTAACAGCTGATTCAATAGCATCAAACTCAGTACCTAACTCAGTACCTTTAACAAGCTTAGCAGGATTACCGCTGGATAGTGAATCCTTAGCTGCAAAGTCCGTTGCTTTGGTGTAGCTACTCATAATTAATTAATCCTTCCAGACTTACAATATACGTCTAATTTTTGAACTGATAGCTCAAAGGAGCTGATAACAGCCTCTAAGCCTAACTGAAGCACGTTACCTGAACCACCAGCGTGAATCTTCTGATTATCAAATACGACACCAGCTGTGTATTCAGCAATGCCGTATTCAGCGATACCATACTCAGCAGGCACTGAAGTACCTAAAGAGATAGTTTCGCTATTATAACTGTTTGAGTAATCAAAACCATACTTAACTACTACATCAGCAGTGTTTCCACCGATAATAGTGAATCCTACCTTCTTCAACACCTTGATCTGATTAGGAGTCCCTAAGTCAAAATGGTTGGTGTAGTACTTAAAGCGATAGTTAGCTGTGTTGTCTAAGTTACCAGTGTAGTAACCAATGTAGCCAGCAAAGCCTAAAAGGACTTCCTTGGCACGGTTGGAGAACATAGCTCTAGGTGTGATAGACCAAGTAGTGACTCGTTGAGCACCATTTTGGAGCACGTTACGTGTATCGAAACAGTAAGTGGTATTAGAAGCTGGGAAGCTCAAAAGATAGAAGGCATTCTTGTCTGAGTAACAAGCCTTGATTTCCTTCAATGTCTCCAAGCTCAGATCATAGACAAGATCATCACGCACGTTAGCGCTAATGTCTCGCATAGGAGCTGACTTCTCTTGAATAGTACGAGCTAGTGAGCGTACACCGTTATCAGACAAGAAGTAGACATCAGTGCCTGTACTTGCAACTGAGTCACGAGCACAGCAGCCAATACCGCTAATTGTGTCGTAGAGAGACATGGTTGAAGGATCTTCAGCACCTTTGTAGATCAAGATCTGACGACGACCAAAGATAATCAACTGATGATTATGAGCAGCCAAGGCAGTGATTTCATCAGCACCGTAAGGCCAGATCTGAGAGACATTGAGAGTACCTGAAGTACCTGTGCTTAGTACATGTCCTGCCAACAAGTCACTAAATTGAATAGTGTTCTTGTCTGAAGCTGTGCTAGCTGACCAAGTACGGCCATAAGCGCTGATAACACAGTTAGCTTGTTGAAAAGTACCTAAGTAGCCTGTCTTCTCAGATACACGCTTGAATGTCGTTGTAGACACTGATGGATCAAACACAAGAGGATCATGCCCTTCTTGATACAAGTACAAGACACCATTCAAAGGAGCTAGTTGCCAGTGGTCTCCTGTGATCGTAGGAGCTGAGCCACCACCTCCATAAGTAAGCTTAGTCAGAGTAGAACCTGACAACTTGAAGATACAGTTATTACCTGCTGCGATGATATACGATGTACCGTCATTGCTAATCAATTCACCGATAGCTTTGACATTAGCTGTAGCCAAGTCAGCGTTAGTGGAATGCTTAGGGAGCCATCCTTTACGAGCACCGATACGACCAAACTTGTCAATGACACAGTTAGAGGCAATAGTGGCGTATCCATTCTCAAGAGCTACAGAGCTGTCCTGAGTATTCAAACCCATAAAGCCCGGAGCTGCAATAGAGGAGGTTAACAGCTGCTCAGCCATTATGGAGCCACCCAGCTCATCTCTTCTTCGTAATGGTTACGTTCAATAGCAACAGCATTAGCGAGAGAGTTCTTAAACAAAGCGTAAGCTTCTGAGGACAAGTTACCACTGTCTTCACCACGCTCAGCGATGGCTTTAGCGTATGTCAACATAGCTACTAAATGGTCAGGAACCATTACACGATCATTGTCCGCAACCAAGTCCTCTTGAGGGACTGTAAGGTTGAAACGCAAAGAGTAAGCTTGATCTGGAATAGGGTAGATGTCTACCTGAGTGTCACCGTTACTGTCTACACCGTTAAAGTTGTAGTAAGTAGGAGAAGCTTTTTGAGTGTTTGTAGTAGTGAACTGACGGTTCATCCAATGCGTAGGAGCGTAACGAAGCTGAAAGTCATCACTGTCGTTATAGACATCAATCACACGGAAGCGTGTACCAGAGCCAACCAAGACGTAGTTGAAGATGTCTTCAGTAGTCGTAGCTGTCAATGTGGTAGCTAAAGCGTTCCAATCGTAAGCATCTTCAATCTCACGTTTGCTGTCGTTAACCAGAACACCAATGAGAGCAGAGTATTTGTTGTCGTTAACAGACGTAACTGTAGGCTCACGAAGCCTCTTCATTACGTTGTTGACAATCTCTAAGTAAGTAGCCATATTGTATTAAATACCTTCTTTTTTGAACAGCTCAAAGGTGCAGATTGTGCTAAATGTGCTGCCTGCTTCGCTAAGCATCATGACCTTGTCGCCCTCTTCCATGACAACGTAGGCTCCACCGTCTTGACGCACATACTCTTTAGCATTGACACCACTGTTCATAACGTATATGTCAGCTGCCGCACTAGAGTCATGCCAGTAAGCTGCAATGGTCTTCGTAGAGCCTGTACCGTTAAACAAGTACATCAAGTTCCACTTAGCATAGTAGCCAGTAGGAACTGTGTAGATAGTTGTCAGAGTGTTTGCAGTAAGGTTCATCCCTACTGTGATAGGACGAGCCATTTATTTCTTCTTAGCTTTGTTTTTAGCTGTGCGCTGACCACGCATGGGCATCTTAGCTTCGCTCATGGCTATCGCAACTGCCTGTTTACGGTCTTTAACGACAGGGCCGCCTTTGCCGCTATGGAGAGTACCTTCTTTGAACTCGCCCATAACCTTGCCTACTTTAGCTGTTTGCTGTTGTTTCTTAGTTGCCATAGCGCGTATCCTACTTTATTTATTAAGTTTTGTCAATAGTATTTACGACATCTTTGTAAATAGCGTATACTTTATGACCAATCATTAAGGCTGTATAGATCAGGGTAGCCCATAGAACTAACTCTGATACTTGATAACCAGCCACGGTAGCTAAGCTTACAGTCACAGGAGGAGCTGCTTTAGTTACCAAAGCTATTCCTGTTTCAGTCGTTAAGTGATCTGCTGACACCTTAGACGCTCCAAGGCATACCAGTAGCAGACTTAGGAGTAGCCAGTTCAGCCAGTTGAGCGTCAAAGCTTGTTTCCATAGCTTCAACGTCTAGCTTCTCTTTCACCCAATCAATGACAACTGCTTCAGTCAGGTCAGCAAAAGGAATAAGGTTTACACCGTCTTCTTTACTAAAGCCAGCTGAGCCATAAGAGCCAACAGTGTTTTCACCTTCGGTCTTAGAAGCAGTCCAATGAACTGTGGTCACAAAACCATCAGATGTTTGGCGCTCAAGTTGAGCAATTTTAAATTCGACAGTCATTATTTATTCTCCAATGTTGTGATACGTGCCGCTTGTGTGTCTACGATGGCTTTAAGTTCTTGTACGGCTGCAACTAAATGAGGAATCAAGAAAGAAGCGTCAACGCCTTGATAAATCGGTTTTCCGTCAGCACCTACAGCATCTTTTTCTCCTGTGACTGCATGAGGGACAACCGACTGTAGTTCGTGAGCAATAAAACCTTCAATGATTGTCTCTGGGTCTGCTTTGTAGTTGTATGTACTTGGCTTAAGCTGTGCAAGTTTGCTTAAAGAACCAGTTAGAGGAACAATATTTTCTTTTAGGCGATAATCAGAGGTTACGTTATATGACGTTAATGTCGATGTACAAGTAATAGTACCAACTTGTGAAGCATTAAACACCATTTGCATGGCAGTGTAATTAGCTGTTCCAAAAGAGCTATAACAATAATTTTCTGCGTTTGCTTTTACTTTTAAAACACCAGAACCAGTTATTGATGTTCCATTTACTAGCAAGTTACCGCTGGAGTCGATACGCATACGCTCAGTAGACGAGTCAGACAAGAAAGCCAGTGTGTTAGCACTTGGTGAACGAACGATAGGACCACCGGCGTTAAACTGCATCTGTGGGCTTGCCGCTGAAAACAGTAAATTACCAGCAACATCTAACTTTGCAGCAGGAGAAGCAGCACCAATACCTACGTTCTCAGACGAGTCAATAGTGATAGCTGTAGCGTTACCGTTATCGTCAATAGATGGCGTACCTAATTCAACAACAATGCCTGAAGCATTCCCAGTGAAAATACGTCGATCTGTGACGTTAACAGCGAGTTCACCTTGTACGAGAGCCCCCGCTGTAGGAGCAGCACCTGCTGTGCTTGAGTTTTTAGTGATGATAGTGGTCATATTAGTAAGTACCGCCGTTAATAGAAGTTAACCAAGTTGGATTAGAGTAAGAACCTGTAGTGACAACACCGTTAGTAGCGGTAGCTGCGTTACCGTTGATAGAGCCTACGATGGTGCTAGAGAATGTCTTAACACCTGCGATAGTCTGATCTCCTGTGAGCTTCACAGTAGAAGACAAGGTATTAGCTGCTTCTGTTGCACTCGCTGCTGCCGCCGTAGCTGAATTAGCTGCGTTAGTCTCACTTGTAGCTGCTGCTGAGGCACTATTAGAGGCATTAGTAGCCTGTGTGGACGCAGTAGAGGCACTTGAGGCCGCGTTAGTGGCAGACGTAGAAGCTGAACTAGCTGAGCTAGCAGCGTTAGTGGCTGAAGTGCTCGCTGCTGAGGCTGAGTTACTAGCGTTAGTTGCTTGAGTCGTAGCTGTACTAGCTGAGGTGCTTGCGCTAGAGGCACTAGAGGCAGCCGCTGTAGCGCTAGACGATGCTGAACTAGCGTATGAGGAAGCATTAGTCTCTGATGTAGCTGCGTTGCTTGCAGACGTACTAGCAGCTGAGGCGCTAGAGGTTGCATTGGTAGCTGAAGTAGCTGCTTCGCTAGCCTTAGTTGTAGCTGTACCTGCTGAAGTAGAAGCACTTGAGGCACTCGACGCTGCGTTGGTTGCCTGTGTGCTAGCAGTGGAAGCATACGTGGAAGCTGCTGTCTCAGAAGCTGCTGCATTGGTAGCGCTATCAGCTGCATCAGAGGCTTCGCTAGCTGCTGTGTCAGCACTAGAGGCTGCACTTGTCGCAGAGTTGGAGGCATTGGTTTCCGAAGTAGCAGCGGAGCTTGCTGAACTTGCTGCATTCGTCGCTTGTGTGTCTGCGTTGGTAGACGAAGCAGCCGCAGCCGTTGCAGAGTTTCCCGCTGCTGTAGCCGATGCAGCAGCTGAGGTAGCAGAAGTAGCCGCAGCAGCAGCCTTCTCAATAGCTAAAGCAGCTTGGGAGACTGCATCGCCTGTAGCGTCTCCTGTACCACCGGGGCCACGGTAGAAACCACTCATTACTCAGCCACCTCAGTCACTGTCTTAGCTGCTGCTGCCTTCTTAGTTGCAGGAGCTTTAACAGTTTCTTTAGCTGGAGCCACAGGAATATCCGCTAGGAGTTCATAACCAGAATGACCAACCATAGAGTCAATATCCACCTGATTAGTGAACTCAATTACGTTACCGCTAAGCAAACACTTATATTTAGCCATTTTGTACCTCTTAATACATAGACCAAAGGAGGCTACCTTGTGAGTAACCCCCTTCAGTCTAGCTATTAGGCTGGAACAACCAAGGCCACAGCGCCGTAGTCACGCAACTCGCCAACACCGTACAAAGTATCAGCAGTGAACAGAGTACCGAGGTATTCTTGTTTGTACTGAGTTTGTGAACGGATACCGACTTGCTCCACCAAAGCGAAGCTGTCCTTGTGACCCATCAAACAGACACGTGCGATAGCAGAGCCTGAAGTTGGGTAAGCAGCGGTAGCAGAAGCGCTATCAGCGTTGCTAGACACAAACACACCCATGCCGTACAAGTTACCAACTTCACCGTTGCGGATGGTGTTGCCAGAACCTGTCTCACCCACGAAAGCTTGCTCAGTGTAACGAGCCAAGCCCAT
>JACCDU010458153.1_pt1 | contig 19148 bp, 18 predicted proteins | sample 7446081 | NCBI WGS metagenome assembly JACCDU01 (sample SAMN15323447, study PRJNA562643) | freshwater metagenome | isolation source: river surface water | place: USA:Blue River Watershed | collected 2017-08-17
AGATCGGCGGCCAGCACGGGCGAAGACATCACGCCTTCGCGGGCCTTCATCCAGTTGTAGTTGCCCTTGACGGTGTTGATCTCGCCGTTGTGCGCCACATAGCGGTACGGGTGAGCCAACGGCCACTCGGGGAAGGTGTTGGTCGAGAAACGCTGGTGCACCAGACCCAGGGCCGAGACGCAGCGCTCGTCCTGCAAGTCCAGATAGTAGGTGCCAACTTGATCAGCCAGCAGCAGGCCCTTGTAGACCGCCGTGCGGCTGGACATGCTGGGGATGTAGTACTCATTGCTGTGCTTGAGCTGCAGCGCCTGAATGGCGGCGCTGGCGGTCTTGCGGATCACGTACAGCTTGCGCTCCAGCGCGTCCTGCACGATCACATCGGCGCCACGACCGATGAAGATCTGGCGCATGACCGGCTCTTTTTCGCGCACGCGGGGCGACATGGGCATGTCGCGGTTCACAGGCACATCGCGCCAGCCCAGCACCACCTGGCCTTCGGCCTTGACGGCGCGCTCGAGTTCTTGCTCACAGGCCATGCGCGAAGCGTGTTCCTTGGGCAGGAAAACCATGCCCACACCGTACTCGCCGAATGGCGGCAGGTTCATGCCCTGTTTGGCCATCTCTTCGCGGTACAGCGCGTCGGGCAGCTGGATCAGGATACCGGCGCCGTCGCCCATGAGCGCGTCCGCACCCACAGCACCCCGGTGGTCCAGGTTTTCAAGAATCTTGAGGGCCTGCGTCACGATGGCGTGGCTCTTTTGACCTTTGATGTGGGCCACAAAGCCGACACCGCAAGCGTCATGCTCATTGGCCGGGTCATACAGACCGGTTTGTTGGAAGAGTTCTTTATCGGCTGCCGTGGTCATGGCGCACTCCTAGGGTTTTTACGCAGGGGGGTGAGTTTACTGCACTGCAGCAACCATGCCAAGACAATTAATTGGGGTCAGATCCCAATTAATTCCAGCCAAATCCAGATCATTAATTAATCGGGGACAGATTCAAAATGCCGCCTTCTTGAAAGGGCGCCCAGCCTTACGCGGGGCCAGTCGCCGGGCGGTGAACTGCTGCAATTGCCCCACAAAATCGGCTGACCCCAAAGCCCAACCCGACAAGGCGCTTTGGGTTAACTGTTGTTTCTCGGACTGCGCCAAACCAGTCCGAACCAGCTCGGCATAAGCAGCTTCACGGGCAAATGGCGTGTTGCCCAAGCCCCAAAACAGGGCATGCGGCGTCACGCATTTGTCGCTCACCTGCCCAATACAGTGCCTGTGGCTGGACCACTTGTAGTCGGCCGCTTGCGCCACCATGCCGGCCCGGACCGGATTCAGGTCAATGTAGACCATGCACCCCAAAAGATAGCGCTCACTCTCAATGAGGTTGCTGCGGTAACGTCCTTCCCACAAGGTGCCGGTGCGATGGTGACGCAAATTGAAATAGCGCACATAGGCCCGCCCCACCGCTTGCATCATCTGCGGCAAGCCCTCGTCGGTTTCGGGCGTGACCAGCAAATGGAAGTGGTTGTCCATGATCACGTAAGCATGGATGGCCACTTTGAAGGTCTGCGCGTGCTCTTGCCACAGGGCCAATAGACGTTCACGGTCAGCATCATCACGCACGATGGCCTGGCGGTCGTTGCCGCGCTGAATGACATGGTGCGGATAAGCGGCAACTGTGAGGCGGGGCTGACGGGCCATGGGCAAAAGGTGTGGAGAAAACCCCAGTTTAATGGGGATCTGACCCCCAATTAAACACATAATGCCGCCATGAACACCACGCCAAAGATTTTGCGCATCGGCACCGGTGCGGGCTATGCAGGCGACCGCATTCCACCCGCATTGGAGCTGGCCGAAAAGGGGCAGCTGGACTACCTGGTTTTTGAATGCCTGGCCGAGCGCACGATAGCCTTGGCGCAGCTCGAACGCAGCCAGCAGCCCGAGCGCGGCTTCGACCCCCTGCTGGCCGAACGCATGCGCGCTGTGCTGAAAGCCTGCGTGGACCAAGGCACCCGCATCATCAGCAACATGGGCGCAGCCAACCCTTTGCAAGCCGGGCACGCGGTGCTGGCCATCGCGCGCGAACTGGGTTTGCCCCAGGTCAAGGTCGCCGTCGTGCTGGGCGACGATGTGCTGACTACGCTGACGACACACTACCTGTCCCTGCCCGTGCTCGAATCGGAGCAGACTCTGGCTGACCTGCATCCGCAACTGATTTCGGCGAACGCCTACCTGGGCGCTGAGGCCTTGCTGCCTGCGCTGCAGTCCGATGCGCAGGTCATCATCACCGGCCGTGTGGCCGACCCGGCCATGTTTCTGGCCCCCTTGGTCCACCACTTTGGCTGGGCGCTGGACGATTGGCAGCGTCTGGGCAAAGGCGTGCTGGTAGGGCATTTGCTCGAATGTGCAGCGCAAATCACGGGCGGCTACTTTGCCGATCCGGGCTTCAAGGATGTGCCCAACATGGCACGGCTGGGTTTTCCCTTGGCCGAGGTCAGCGCCTCGGGCGATGCCGTCATCACCAAGGTGGCGGGTTCGGGCGGCTGTGTCACGGTGGCCACCTGCACCGAACAACTGCTCTACGAAATCGAAAACCCCACGCGCTACCTGCAGCCCGATGTGGTGGCCGATTTCTCGCAAGTGGAGCTCACACAGATCGCCCCCGACCGCGTTCAAGTGACGGGCGGCCACGGCAGTGCCCGCACCGACACGCTGAAAGTCACCGTGGGCTACCGTGATGGTTTCATCGGCGAGGGACAAATCTCTTACGCAGGCCCGGGCGCGCAAGCCCGCGGGCAGCTGGCCCTGGATCTGGTGCGCGCACGGCTGGCCGATGCTGGGTACAAGGACTGCGAAGGTCGTTACGATCTGATCGGCGTCAACGCCATCGCTGGCGACACCCACACGCCAACAGAACCAGCCGAGGTGCGCGCCCGCGTGGCACTGCGCGTGCCCACACAACGCCAGGCCCAGCATGTAGCGCACGAAGTCGAAGCGCTGTACCTCAACGGCCCGGCGGGCGGCGGTGGTTCCGCACGCTCGGTACGCGAAGTCATTGCCGCAGCCGCAGTGCTGATGCCTCGTGACGCGGTGCAGACCAGCACCGTGCTCCTCAACGCCGAAGGGATCTGAGATGCTGCTGCGCGACATCGCCCACACCCGCACCGGAGACAAAGGCAACCGCTCCACCCTGTCGGTGATTGCCTACGACAAAAAAGACTTCGCCTTGCTCGAAAAAACGCTCACGCCTGATCGGGTGAGGCAGCACTATGAGGGCATCGTGCACGGCCCGGTCGAACGCTACAGCCTGCCCCAGCTGGGCGCACTCAACTTCGTCATGCACCAGGCCCTGAGCGGCGGCGTGACCCGCTCGCTGGCGCTGGACGCCCACGGGAAATGCCTGAGTGCCAAACTGCTAACCCTTGTGATTGAATATTGAACCAGCACGCTGAAATATGGGTGCCAACTCACCCCGTAGGTCGGTGGCTTCAGCCCCGACATGACAAGCCTGAGGACAAGCCCATGTCGGACCTGAAGGTGCCGACCTACAAAACCCGTGGAGACAAAAGACTTCACACTGTTGCATCCAACAGCCTAAACCTTTGAATCAGGAACGACCCATGAAAAAAATCCACATCACCACCTTGCTGACTGCCGCCTTGATGGCCACCGCCACAGCGCATGCCCAAAGCTACCCCAGCAAACCCATCAAGGCCATCGTGCCGTTTGCGGCGGGCAGTGCCACCGATCAGATCGGTCGCGCCTTTGCACAGAAGATGTCCGAACAGCTGGGACAGCCCATCATCATTGAGAACAAGGCGGGTGTGAACGGCATGCTGGGCGCCGACGCGGTGGCCAAGTCCGCCCCCGACGGCTACACCATCATGGTCGGCACCAACAGCACCAACGCCGCGCTAAAGAGCCTGATGAAAAAGCTGCCCTATGACCAGGACACAGCTTTTGCCCCCATCGGCTACATGGGCTCGGTGCCCCTGATCGTGGCCGTCAACAACGATGTGCCCGCCAAAAACCTCAAAGAGTTGGTCGCACTGGCCAAGGCCAAACCGACACAGCTCACGTTTGCCAGCGCCAGCACCTCGCAGCGCGTGTCCACCGAAGTGCTGATGAGCATGTCGGGCATCCAGATGACGCATGTGCCCTACAAGAGCGGGCCTGCCGCGATGACAGACTTGATTGGTGGACAGGTGAATTTGTTCTCTGCTGACTTTGCGGTGACACTGCCCCAGGTCAAGGCGGGCAAGATCCGCGGCTTGGCGGTCACCTCCATGCAGCGCTCCAAGGCGATTCCCGAGCTGCCCACGGTCAACGAAGCGCTGGGCCTGAAGGACTACGAACTGATCGCCTACTTCGCCATGTTTGCCCCCGCAGGCACACCGGCCGATGTGATCGCCAAGCTCAACAAGGCCCTGAACGCCGCCGCGAGCGACAAAGACATCCAGGACAAGTTCTCGGCCATCGGCTTTGAGACCCAGCCTGGCACACCCGAAGCCTTGGCCCAGCGCAACAAGGCCGAAACCGCCAAGTGGGCCAAAGCGATCCGCGACGCGAAGATCGAGGCGGAGTGATGGCTTTTTAAGCGGTCGACAAACCCAGGGCTGGATAGCGATGCATCAGCATGGCTTCCAGCCCGAACTCTTTGAGCAAAGCCTGCAGGCGCTCAGCGGCCGAACGCTTTTTCTGACCGGTGTACTTGGCCAAAATCAGCTCGTTCTTCATCGAGTGCTCCCAGCCCACCAGCTCGGTCACCGTGACCGAGTAACCCTGTGACTCCAGGTACAGGCAGCGCAGCACATTGGTGAGCTGGCTGCCCACTTCGCGCGTGTGCAGGGGGTGACGCCAGAGTTCGGCCAGGGGCGTGCGCTGCAGGTTCAGCGCCTTGTTCTGGTTGAGCGCACGCGCCAGCTCGGCCTGGCAGCAAGGCACCAGCACCATGTATTTGGCTTTCTTTTGCAGGCCAAAAGCGATGGCGTCGTCGGTCGCGGTGTCGCAGGCGTGCAGCGCGGTGACCACATCGATCTGCTCAGGCAGCTCGTCGCTTTGGGTCGACTCGGCCACACTCACATTCAAAAAGCGCATGCGCTCAAATCCCAGACGGGCGGCGAGCTGGCGCGAGGACTCAACCAATTCGCTGCGGGTCTCAATGCCGTAGATCGTGCCTTGGCCCAGCGCCTTGAAAAACAAGTCGTAAATGATGAAACCCAGGTACGACTTGCCCGCGCCGTGGTCGGCCAACGTCGGACCACTCTCGCTGGCGGGCAGCTCCAGCAGCAATTTTTCAATGAACTGGAACAGGTGATAGACCTGCTTGAGCTTGCGACGCGAGTCCTGGTTGAGCTTGCCCTCTCGCGTGAGGATGTGCAGCTGCTTGAGCAACTCGACCGACTGGCCGGGCCGCACTTCAGGCGGCAAAGCATCGGCAGGTGATGCGGATGAAGCGTTGCGTTTTTTCATGGTGTGGCGTCCACGTCCAGCGCTTTCCAGCCGTCCAGCCCCAGCTTCTCCATCGTCGCCATATTGGTCTCATAAATCATCTGGGCTTCGGGGAAAGCCTCCACCGCACGGTCGATGCTGGCCTCACGAATCAGATGCAGCGTGGGGTAAGGCGAACGGTTGGTGTAATTGGTGATGTCGTCGGGCTCGGTGTCCGCGAACTGAAAGTCAGGGTGGAAGCTGGCGATCTGAAATTCACCTTCCAGGTCCAGCTCCTGCAACACGCCGTCGGCCTCGTCCAAAAAGTCATTGAAGTCCAGAAAATCACGCAACATGTGCGGCACGATCAGCAGCACCGTTTCGCGTTCTTCGGCGGGCAGAGTGGCCAGCGCCTGCAATTGCTCGATCAGCTCGTCGCGCAGGCCTTCGAGGCCCTTGGCCTCGCTCACGGCGTAATGGATCTGGCCCTTCACATGGGGGGCCTTGGCAAAGGGGCAAAGATTCAGGCCGATCACGGCGCGTTCGAGCCAACGCACGGTGTCGGCGATCTCGATCGGAGGGGCAGAAGAAATATCGGTCATGCGTGGATTGTGCCTGCGCAGCGCAAATGTTCAGGCGCCTTGGCGCACCAGCAAGCGCCCGGCCAGCCAAGCCAGCACCGCGCCCGCCACACAGCAAGCCACCGTCACCAGCGGCGTGAACTGCCAGCCGCCTGCACGCGCAGCCACAGCGGCCACCACGGGCGGCCCCACAAACTGACCCAAGGCTGAGAGTTGCTGCACCCAACCCACGGTGGTGGCGACCTGCTGATCGCCCGGCGCCAGCCGCACCGCCAAGCTGAACAAAGTGCCCGGCACCAGCCCGCCAACGCCAGAGAACAAAAGCACCCCGGCAAAGCGCAACCAGGGCCAGTCCTCGGTGGCCGTGGCAAAGGCCAGCGTGCTGCCCACAGCCATGGCGCCAAAGCCCAACCACAAGGTCGAGCGCGGTGCCCAGCCGCGCTGCAACAAGCGGCCAGAGGCCATGTTGCCCGCCATGTTGACGGCGGCGGCCAGGGCCGTGAGCAAGCCCAGCAGTGCGCCGCCCACGCCCGCTGCCGCATAGATGGAAGGCAAAAAGCCCACCACCGCCAGCCACTGGCCCGAATACATGCCAAAAGTCAGCGCCACCAGCCAGGGGCCGGGCGCGCGCAAGGTCAGGCGCAAACGGGTCCATGCGCCCTGCCCTGCGCGGGCCGCATCGGCAGGCGGATCTGCAGGCACCGCCCGGTACAGCCACAGCGCCATGGCCAGCGACGCCGCCGCAAACAGCCACCACCACGCCCCCCAGCCCCAGGCCGGAATGAACAGCGGCCCCAGCAACAAGGCCAGCGCGGTGCCTGTGGGCATGTAAGCCCCCCACACACCCAACATGCCGGGCAGTTGCGCAGGCGGCACCAGGCGTCGAATCAAGGCGGGCGCTGGCAGCGCCACCAGCAAAAAGCCCAGACCTTCAATGGCCCGCAGGGCGAGCAGTGCAGTGACGGAAGTAGCGAACCCGCCCAAACCGCTGGCCAACGCCAGCAAGCACAGGCCGCGCACCATGCTGCGCCTGAGCCCCATGCCGTCGGCCCAAAGTCCGATGAACACAGCCAAGCTCAAACCCGCCACCTGCACGGTGGACAATAAAAAGCCCGACTGCACCAGCGTGAGGCCCAGCTCGGCCTGCAAGGCGGGCAAGGCCGGGGGCAGCTTGCCTACTTGCAGGGCCGCGACGCCGCCAGCCACGACGACCAGCCAGGACGCACGTTGAGAGGCGCGCATCAGCATGCCCCTGCGTAGGTCGGCGGCTTCAGCCCCGACAAGGGCCTCAGCTGAAGCCAGAAATGTCGGGGCTGAAGCCGCCGACCTACAAAAACCCCGCTCACAGCAGCTTGCGCCCCGTGAGGCGTTCGTGTTCGCGCAAGGCAAAGCGATCGGTCATGCCCGCGATGTAATCGGCCACCGAGCGGTGCAAATCCGCACGCACGGCGAAGTCTTCGCGCATCTCGGACGGTCTGTCCACATAAGCAGCAAACAGCTCGCGCACCCCTTGCTGGGCTTGGCCGGTGGTCTGCATCACTTGGGGGTGGCGGTACAAACGGGCAAACAAGAATTTCTTGAGTTCCGTTGTGCGGGCCTTCATGGCCGCGCTGAAACCCACCAAAGGCCCGGCCAGTCGGGCCTCATCGGCCGAGTGCACACCAGCATGCGACACGGCCTGCCGCGTGGTGTCGATCACGTCGTACACCTGATCGCTCAGCATGCGCCGGATGGTTTCGTACAGCAGCCGGCGCGGCTTTTCCGACAAGCCGGGATGTTCGTCCAAGGCCTGGCGGTGGTAATGCGCAAACAACTCGACCTCCAGCAACTGCTCGGTGCTGATCAAGCCCGAACGCACGCCATCGTCGATGTCGTGCGCGTTGTAGGCGATGGCATCGGCCAAGTTGCACAACTGAGCCTCCAGGCTGGGTTGGGTGCGGTCAATGAAACGACGCGCCACGCCACCCGGTTCACCCTGCTCCAGCTGCTCGGCATGGGCCCGAGAGCAGTGTTTGAGCACGCCTTCGCGGGTTTCAAAGCTCAGGTTCAGGCCATCGAACGCGGGGTAACGCTCTTCCAGTTGGTCCACCACGCGCAAGCTTTGCAAGTTGTGCTCAAAGCCACCATGTTCGGCCATGCACTCGTTGAGCGCATCCTGACCGGCATGGCCAAAAGGCGTGTGGCCCAAATCGTGCGCCAGCGCCACGGCTTCGACCAAATCCTCGTTCAAACCCAAAGCGCGTGCGATGGATCGACCCAGCTGCGCGACTTCGAGCGAATGCGTCAGGCGCGTGCGGAACAAATCGCCTTCGTGGTTCAAGAACACCTGCGTCTTGTAAACCAGCCGCCGAAACGCGGTGGAATGCACAATGCGGTCACGGTCACGCTGGAATGCATTGCGCGTGGGCGCGGCAGGTTCGGCAAAGCGGCGCCCCCGGGTTTGCGCCGGGTCGCAAGCCAGTGCCGACAAACTGCCGCCAACCTGCATCGGCGGATCGGACAGGTCCGTGGACAGCAGCATGGGCGAGACCTTTCAGGCGCAGCAGGCGTTGATGACGTCGCGCACCATGTCATCGGGCGCACCGCACACGGTGGCTTGACCGGGACCGTCGATCACGACGAACTTGATGTCGCCTGCTTCGGCTTTTTTATCGAGGCGCATGTGGTCGATGTAATGACCAGCGTTGTCGACCGCATCAATGACCGGGGCGCGCACCGGCAGACCGGCGCGTTCAATCAAGGCTTTGAGTCGCGCCACAAAAGCGGCATCGACCTTGCCCAAACGGTGCGACAGCTCGGCCGCCATGACCATGCCGCAGCCCACGGCTTCGCCGTGCAGCCAGACGCCAAAGCCCAGACCCGCCTCGATGGCGTGGCCAAAGGTGTGGCCAAAGTTGAGGATGGCGCGCAGGCCCGCTTCGCGCTCGTCTTGCCCAACCACCCAGGCCTTGATCTCGCAGCTGCGCTTGACGGCGTGCGCCAGCGCGGCCGGGTCTTGGGCCATGAGCGCGTCGATGTTGGCCTCGATCCAGTCGAAGAACGCCATGTCGGCGATCGGCCCGTACTTGATGACTTCGGCAAGGCCGGCGCTCAGCTCGCGCTTTGGCAACGTGGTGAGCGTGTTCAGATCGCAAATCACCCGCACCGGCTGGTAGAACGCACCGATCATGTTCTTGCCCAGCGGGTGGTTGATGGCGGTTTTGCCGCCCACCGACGAGTCCACCTGCGACAGCAGCGTGGTCGGCACCTGCACAAAGGGCACGCCGCGCATGTAACTGGCAGCAGCAAAGCCAGTCATGTCGCCGATCACGCCACCACCCAGCGCAAACAGCACCGTCTTGCGGTCGCAGCCCTTGGACAAGAGCGCGTCAAAAATCAGGTTCAGGGTTTGCCAGTCTTTGTGGGCCTCGCCATCGGGCAGCACCACGGTGTGGACTTGCTTGTACAACGGGCTGATGGCCGCGCGCAAAGCGGCTTCGTACAGCGGTGCAATGGTCTCGTTGGTCACGATCATGGCCGTCTGGGCCTTGGGCAAACCGGCCCAGGTCTCAGCCCGGCCCAGCAGGCGCTGGCCAATGTGGATGTCGTAACTGCGGTCGTCCAGCGAAATGGCGACCTGTTCAAGGGAAATGGAGGACTCGGACATAGCCCTCAAGTGTAGGGCTTTGGCGGGCAGCTCAGCGCGTGGCTTGGGGCGCGGTGCTCTCTGGCCGGACGGGCAACTGGCCCGACAGTTCGAGCTGCATGATGATCATGTTGACCAAGGTGGACACCGAAGGGCGACCGGTGTCGATGACATGGTGTGCGGTCTCGCGGTACAACGGATCGCGGGCTTCGTACAGTGCCCGCAGGCGGCCCATCGGGTCGTCCACCTGCAGCAAAGGGCGACCGGTGTCGTGACGCACCCGGCGGTAAACATCTTCCGGCGCAGAGCGCAGGTAAATCACATGGCCACGGTCGTGCAGGTGGCGGCGATTGATTTCGCGCAGGACCGAGCCACCGCCTGTGGCCAGCACACCTTGGTGGTTCTGACTCAGGTCATCAAGCACTTGCTGCTCCACATCGCGGAAGCTGTCTTCACCTTCGCGGGCGAAGAATTCCCTGATCGAACAACCCAAACGGTCTTCAATCACATGGTCGGAATCCACAAAAGGCAGGCCCAAACGGCGAGCCAATTGCCTGCCGATGGTGGTTTTGCCCGAGCCCGGAAGGCCCACGAAAATGATGCTCAAAGGGAAATCTCACACAAGAACTCGGCCAACACCGGACACGGATGGCGCAGACCGAACAGAGCTTGCAAGTGTATTCGACCGGCCAAGCCTCGTTTCACCGGACCGTTCAGCGCCTCAACGAGCAACACCCGGTGAGGCATCCGACACCACACGGGGGGTCAGGAAGATCAGCAACTCGGATTTGCGCCGTGTCTGGTTGCGGTTCTTGAACAACCAACCCAGACCCGGCACATCGCCCAGGCTGGGCACCTTGGCTTCGTCGTTGCGGTCAGCATCTTCGTAAATGCCACCCAGCACCACCGTGCCTCCGTCGTCCACTTTCACCTGGGTTTTGACATGCTTGGTGTTGATGGCATAGCCCGCCGGCGTGAGTTGACCAACGCTGTCACGGCTGACGTCCACATCCATCACCACCGCGCCTTCAGGCGTGATTTGGGGGGTCACTTCCAGCTTGAGGTTGGCTTTGCGAAACTGGACCGACGTCACCCCAACACCCAAAGACATTTGGTAAGGCAACTCGGTGCCCTGCTCGATCAAGGCCTTGGTCTGGTCGGCGGTGATGACCCGAGGTCTCGAGACCACCTTGCCACGGCCGTCGGCCTCCAGTGCCGAAATTTCCAGATTGATGAAGCGGTCCGCCGCCGCATTGAACAGCGACACCGCCAGGCTCGACGGCACATGGAGGGTTTGCCCGGCATTGCCCGCTGGCAAAGTCACCTGGTTACCGGTGACCACACCTGCGCCGGTGGTGGCGTTTGTGGCGCCCAGATTGAAGTGATTGGCACCCGCCTTGCCTGCGGCCCCCACACCCAGGCGCACCCCCAGCGACTGGCCAAACTGGTCATCGGCCTCGACGATCTGTGCCTCGATCAAGACCTGCCGAACCGGCACATCCAGTTTCTGGATCATTTGCGTCACCTCGGCCAGGCGGGCTGGCACATCCAGAATGAACAATTGGTTGGTGCGCGGCTCGGCCAGGGCACTGCCCCGAGGGCTCAACCAACGCGCGCCCGAGGCGCCAGCGCCTGCGCCTGCCCCACCCACCAAGCGCTGCAGCACCTCGCTGGCACGGGCGTACTGAAGTCGCAAAGACAGCATCTGCAAAGGGCTCACCGCCTCCAACGCGGCTTGCGATTCCAGGTGCTTTTTCTCCCGCAAAGCCCACTCCTCGCGAGGCGCCACCCACAACACATTGCCTTCTCGGCGCGACGCCAGGCCTTTGGTCTCCAAAACGATGCCCAGCGCTTGCACCCAAGGCACCTCGACCAACCGCACGGTGATGTGGCCGGCCACGGTGTCGGCCACCACCAGATTCAAACCGGTGAACTCGGCAAAGACCTGCAACAAGGCGCGGATGTCGATGTTCTGAAAATTCAGGCTGATGGGCTGGCCGTCGGCACTCACCACCGCCTTGGCCGCCGGACTCAGGCCATTGACTTCAATCACCGGATGCGGTGCTTGCGCCCAACAACAAGTGCCTGCGAACAACGCACCCAACCACGCCCAACGTCCATGTTTCATCGCTCACCTCCTGGCCACGTCAATTCGTGTTTTTGCCCCTGTGCAGCGCGCAGGCTCACGCCATGCCTTTGAATGGACACCACCTGGTGGCCTTCCAGCGAAACACGCTGCCCCAACTGAACAGACACCCAAGCCCCCCCTGCACTGATCACCGCTTGCCACCGCGCACCTTGCTGCCAGGTGCCCAGCAGCCGAATCTGTGACACCGGCCAGCGCGAGGGGTCAGCGGGCAACACGGGCGCATCGGGCGCAGCCTCTGAACTGCCGCTCAAAGGCGCCGCAACGGGCGCGTTGCCCGGCTGCGCAAAAACATCAGCACCCGATGCCCCCGACACTGCGCTGCGGGGCATCGCAGCCATGCCAACAGACCAGGCAGGATCGGCGGCCCCTTCGTCAGGGGCGGGTCTGAACCACCAGCGCATCACCACATCCAGCTGAACGCCACGCGACTGCGCCATGGGCACCACGCTCATCCGCTCCATGGACAAAACCGGGCCCGATGCACTGAGCTCACGCCAGACGTTCACCCAATCCGGATACGGCGCATTCAAACGCAATGCCACACTTTGGTTGGCCAAGGGGCCTGCAAAGGCATCGGGCAAAACACGGATCGACACCACCTGCACACCTTGGGCACTCAAGGCCTGCTGCAAGTCAGTCCAGATGCCATGGGGCCTGCGGCTGGGCAAACGAGACCACAGAGCCGCAGCTGCATGAGCGGCGGGATTCACCCGCTCCAGCGGAGGCAGCAAAGGCGCTTGCAATTGGCCTTGAGCGGCATCGACCGCTTGCTGTGCCTGTTCATGTGCAGACAAAACATCGCTGGCCATCCAGCACACACCAACAGCCCCCAATGCCGCCCCCAGACATGCCCAAGCCCAACATTTGAATTGCTGTGTGCACCAGCGCTGCACCATCGGCCAAGACACGCCTTCGGTCAACGGTTTCAGCCATGGCCTGCGCCGGGTCATGGACGGGCCTTGTGGGTCTGCACCACCGCCTCGGTCAATCCGGGCCATGTGCCTTGCCAAACAAAAGACACGCCCTTTGAAGCCGCTTCGCTTGCCGGCAAAGCCTCCAGGCTGAGCAGATGCAAAGGCTGACCCCAACGATCGGAGAGGCGCTGGGCCGCATCACTCATGACCTGCGCCGAGGGGGCTTGGCCCTGGATCTCCACGCGTCCCGCCTCCACCTGCAAGCGCTGTAAACGCAAACCCTGACCTTGGGCTTCCTCCATCACCGAGCTTTGCAACAGCAACCAAGCCTGTTGCCGCGATTGGAGCAGACTCAACTGCGTCAGTTGTTGCTGCACAGACTGGTCTTGCTGCCGCTGTTGCTGGCGCAAATCGGTTTGGCGTTTGCGCTCAACCCACTGAGCCTGCACACTTTGGCGCGTTTGCTGCAACTGTTCGGTTTGCCATGACCACCATGCCACCGCGCTGCCCGCCACCGCGACACCCACAAACACCCCCGCCAAACCCGAACGCCATTGACGCTGCAAACTCTCTTGGCGGTCCAGCGTGGGGTAATGCAGCAAATTGAAATCTGGCATCAGGTCCACGCTTTCAAAGCCAGGCCTGACGCCACCAGGCGAGGACCGGCAGGCGATGCCATGACCTCTTTGAGCACACGCGAGTCGTGCACATCGGCCATGCCTTCATCGTCCAAATCGTCCCAGTCGCTGTCGGAGTCCAATCGAAACTGCCAGTCTTGCGGCGCCTGCTGCAACAAACTGGGCAAGCCCCCCTTCAAAGCACGCACCGCACGGCGAACGGCATGCAGTTCGGGCTCTACACCCGTCAAGCGCCAAGGCTTAGCCGGCTTGATCCAGTCCTGATACGCCAGGATCAAGGCCCTGGGGCAGCCCACCCAATGAATCTGATGCACGGCGCCCACGCCCAAGGCCTCGACCGCAAAATCAAAATTGACATCATCCGGCGACAAGTTCAAGGCCTGAGCCACTTCCAGCTGTACTTCTGCAGGCCAGCTGTCTGCAGGCCATTCCACTGGGCAAGCCATCCAGCCCGTCACCAGATCTTGTGCTGACACGCCCATGGTCAGCCGATGTCGTATATGCCTTTGCGAACGCGGCACATCGGTCAGAGTTTGGCTCAACCAGGATGAATCACTGACTGGCACCCCAGCTGGTGGTCGCAGCGACAGGGTGGTGTGGACCCGCCACAAATCGGCGCTGTGCCGCGACAAACCCACCAGTGCCCAACCATGGCCATCAGACGCCAATCCCCAAGCCTGCCGCGCGGCGCGCGCGCCCATCTTTTGCCAAATACGCTGCCATGCCTGCATGGTCTCCTCCCTGAGCGGGGCCTTTTTGGCCCTCTGCGAGATCTTTTGTAACAGCTAATCCGCATTTCCACAAGTTAAAAATAAATACAAAGAATTCACTTAATGAATGCATGATGCCCAAACAGGGTCAGGATTTTTATAATGCAGTGTGGTGGCCAACCGGCTTGCCAAGCCAATTCCCCCTATGCCATCCAAAGACCAAACCCCCCCCGAATCCGAACGCCGCCGCGCCCACGCATCGACGTCCTTGCCTTCGTGGCTTGTGAAACTCGCCATGTGGTGCGTTGGGATTGCGGTCGCAGGCCTGCTGTCCATCTTGCTGGTCGTGGGCGTGGCCATGGTCGTGGCTTATCCCAACCTGCCCGACATTTCGGATCTGGCGGACTACAAACCCAAACTGCCTTTGCGCATCTACACGGCCGATGGTCAATTGATGGGCGAATTTGGTGAGGAACGCCGGAATCTCACGCCCATCAAAGACATTCCAGCGGTCATGAAAAATGCGGTCTTGGCGATCGAAGACAACCGCTTTTACCAGCACGGTGGTGTGGATTACCTGGGTATTTTGCGAGCAGGCATTGCCAACATCGGCCGGGTCAAAAGCCAAGGCGCCTCGACCATCACCATGCAGGTCGCGCGCAATGTGTATCTGTCTTCCGAGAAGACGTACACACGCAAGATTTATGAAGTCTTGCTGACCTACAAGCTGGAACACATGTTGACCAAGGACCAGATCCTGGAGATCTACATGAACCAGATTTTCCTGGGCAACCGCGCTTATGGTTTTGCTTCTGCGGCAGAAACCTACTTTGGCAAATCGCTCAAGGACATCACCATTGCAGAAGCGGCGATGCTGGCCGGTTTGCCCAAAGCACCATCGGCCTACAACCCGATCAGCAACCCCAAGCGTGCGCGTTCACGCCAGCTCTACATCATCGAGCGCATGGAAGACAACGGCTACATCACCGCAGCACAAGCCACTGCCGCCAAAGCCGAACCTCTGACCTTGCGCAGATCCAGCGACAAACGCACCTTGCATGCGGAATTCGTGGCCGAAACCGTGCGCCAGATGGTCTTTGCCCAATACGGACAGGAAACCTACACCCGGGGCCTGAATGTCTATACCACCTTGCAATCGACCGACCAAATGGCCGCCTACAAGGCGCTGCGCCAAGGAATCATGGATTTCGAGCGCCGTCAGATCTACCGTGGGCCCGAAACATTCGTCGATCTGCCAACCGACCCCAAGACCATGGAAGATGCCATCGACGATGCATTGGAAGAGCACCCCGACAATGGCGATGTGATGTCGGCCGTGGTGCTGGAAGCATCTCCCCGCAAGGTGGTGGTGGTGCGTCAAAACGGTGAGCAGATCAGCATCACAGGTGATGGTCTTAAACCCGCCCAATCAGGCCTGTCTGATAAAGCCCCCCCCGCCAAGCAAGTGCGCAAGGGTGCGGTGATCCGCATCGCACAAACCGATAAAGGTGCCTGGGAAATCACCCAGCTGCCAGAAGTCGAAGGCGCCATTGTGGCCATGACCCCGCAAACCGGCGCCATCAGGGCTCTGGTGGGTGGCTTTGACTTTGCCAAAAACAAGTTCAACCATGTGACGCAGGCCTGGCGCCAGCCCGGCTCCAGTTTCAAGCCCTTCATCTATTCGGCAGCACTGGAAAAAGGTTTCACACCCGCGACCGTGGTCAACGACGCGCCCCTGTTCTTTGACGCCGGCGTGACCGGTGGACAACCCTGGGAGCCCAAGAACTACGACGGCACCTTCGACGGCCCGATGACTTTGCGCAGAGGTCTGGCCAAATCGAAAAACATGATTTCGATCCGCATCCTGCAATCGGTCGGCCCTCGCAATGCCCAGGACTGGATTGGCCGCTTCGGGTTTGACGAAGACAAGCACCCGCCTTACCTCACCATGGCTCTGGGTGCCGGATCGGTCACGCCGATGCAAATGGCCACCGGCTATTCGGTCTTTGCCAACGGTGGCTACCGCGTGCAGCCGCACTTGATCACGCGCATCGCTGACCACAAAGACCGCGTGCTGGTGGACAGCCCCACCCCACAGCACCCCGAAGAAGCGCAACGCGCCATCCCGGCCCGCAATGCTTATGTGATGACCAGCTTGCTGCAGGAAGTCACACGTTCAGGCACCGCCGCACGCGCACAAGCCACCCTCAAACGCCCTGACATTTACGGCAAGACGGGCACCACCAACGATTCGATGGACGCCTGGTTTGCGGGCTACCAACAAAATCTGGCAGCCGTGGTCTGGATCGGTTACGACACCCCGCGCAAACTGGGTGACCGCGAAACCGGTGGTGGCCTGAGCCTGCCGGTCTGGATCAGCTTCATGGAAACCGCCTTGCGGGCCATCCCGATCTCCGAACCATCCGTACCCGAAGGCTTGGTGAACGTGGGTAGCGACTGGGTGTTTGACGAGCTCGCCAAAGGCGGAGGGATCACCACTTTGGGCACGGGCTCAGACGGCACCGCCAGCAAACCTGCCAGCTTGCCGCCAGGTGAAGAGAAAAACCGGATTCTGGATCTGTTCCGCAACTGAGAACAAACACGCCGTGCCCGAGCTGGCCCGCCACACGGCAGGCTCAGGCATGGCTTGAGTTATGTAATACCTGCGCGCTCAGGCCTTGAAGGTCAGGGCTGTCCCCGCTTGCTCAGAGGCATACCGCGACAAGCTCGCCCAAAACTCACCCTGGCCCTTGGTGTCCTGCCAAGCCTGACCATCAAAGCGGTAATGAAAGCCACCACAGCGGGCCGCCAGCCACACTTCATGCAAAGGTTTTTGCAAATTGATGACGATCTGGCTGCGGTTGGCAAAGGTCAAGGTGACCATGCCGCCCACGCGCTGGTTGTCGATGTCGGCATCGGTGTCGTCGTTCAGGCGATCGCAACTGGTCTCTACGCCAGCGAGCAGGCGCTCGGCTTGGTCCATGAATTCAAGGTCGGTCATTACAATCGCTGCATGTTGAAGGTACCGAAGATTCTAGTCACGACACTTGCCCTTGTTGGCGGTGCGGTTGCGTTGAGCGCATGCGGCCAAAAAGGCCCGCTCAAATTGCCCGACACGCCTGCCTCGGCTGGACGCGCCACCTTGCCGCAAAGCCTGAACCCCTGGCACACCGCACCGCAACGCACGAGCCGCCCACCCGCTGTCACCGGCACAATGCCCCCCGCCGAACCGACGACCAGGCCGGAAACCGACAACGACACCACCCCCTCCGCATCCTTTTTGAAACCATGACCGCACACTCCACCGCCCTCGCCTTGCCCGGCCAACCCCACATCGCTTACCAAGGCAGCGAGCTCATGGTCGAAGACGTGCGCCTGTCCGACCTGGCGCGTGCGCATGGCACCCCCCTGTTTGTGTATTCCAAAGCGGCCATGCTCTCGGCCCTGGCGGCCTACCAACGCGGCTTTGCCGGACGCCAAGCCCAAATCTGCTACGCGATGAAAGCCAATTCCAGCCTGGCCGTGCTGCAGGTGTTTGCCAACGCCGGTTGCGGTTTTGACATCGTGTCTGCAGGCGAGCTGGCTCGCGTGCTGGCCGCTGGTGGCGACCCGGCCAAGGTGATCTTTTCAGGTGTGGGCAAAACCCGCGCCGAAATGCAACAAGCGCTCAAAGTCGGGATTGGCTGTTTCAACGTGGAAAGCGAAGCCGAACTCGATGTGCTCAGCGAGGTGGCGGCAGGCTTGGGCCTCCAAGCCCCCGTGAGCCTGCGCGTGAACCCCAATGTGGACCCCAAAACCCACCCTTACATTTCGACAGGTCTGAAGGGCAACAAATTCGGCATCGCCCACGAAGACGCCTTGCGCGCCTACCGTCACGCGGCCAGCTTGCCGGGCTTGCAAGTCGTGGGCATCGACTGCCACATCGGCTCGCAAATCACCGAGATGACGCCTTACCTGGACGCGATGGACCGTGTGCTGGACCTGGTGGCCGAGATCGAGGCGGCGGGCATCGCCATCCACCACATCGACTTTGGTGGCGGTCTGGGCATCAACTACAACGGCGACACCCCACCCGAGGCCGACGCCCTGTGGGCGCAGCTGCTGGCCAAGCTGGACGCGCGCGGCTACGGCCAGCGCCAGCTCATGATCGAGCCCGGCCGCTCGCTGGTGGGCAATGCCGGTGTATGCCTGACCGAAGTGCTGTACCTCAAGCCCGGTGAGCAAAAGAACTTCTGCATCGTCGACGCGGCCATGAACGACCTGCCCCGCCCGGCCATGTATCAAGCCTTCCACCAGATCGTGCCGGTGTCGGCCAAGACGGGTGACGGCGTGGTGTATGACATCGTGGGCCCCGTGTGCGAGAGCGGCGACTGGATCGGCCGCGACCGTCAGCTGGTGGTGCAAGCAGGCGACACGCTGGCGGTGCTGTCAGCAGGTGCTTATTGCATGAGCATGTCCAGCAACTACAACACCCGTGGCCGTGCGGCCGAAGTGTTGGTGGACGGCACCAAGGTCCATTTGATCCGCCAACGCGAATCGGCCTTCGACACCTTCGCGCTGGAACAGCTGGTCGACTGATCGCCTGGGACTCGCCATGCACCAAGGGGCTGAAATTTCAGCCCCTTTGTTTTTTTACGCAGACTGGGCCGCCGTATCCAGCAGGGCGACCTGCACCAGGCAGTCGTAAAACACAGGTGCCCGGCCCAGATCGGTCAGGTGCTGGCTCGTCAGCTCGTTGACGTTGGTGCCATTCAGACCCAGCTTGCGCCACCAGATGCCCAGGCCATTGACCACACCCGAACGCGCCCGCTGGTTGATGCGGGCCTTGCAGTGGTAAGTGCCCCGATCGTTGAACACACGGACCACTGCGCCGTCGGCAATGCCGCGCTCGGCGGCGTCTTGCGGATGCATCTCCAGCACCGGCTCGGCTTCGATGTCACGCAGACTTTGCACGTTCACAAAGGTCGAATTCAGGAAATTCCGTGCCGGTGGCGAAATCATGGCCAGTGGATAGCGCCCGCCAGCTTGCGGCACTTCGTAGTTGGGCACATGGTCGGGCCAGCCGTCCAGCCCCTGGTCCACCAGGCGCTGACTGAAGAACTCACAGC
>JACCDU010549537.1_pt1 | contig 19147 bp, 25 predicted proteins | sample 7446081 | NCBI WGS metagenome assembly JACCDU01 (sample SAMN15323447, study PRJNA562643) | freshwater metagenome | isolation source: river surface water | place: USA:Blue River Watershed | collected 2017-08-17
TAAGAACAACACAAGAACACTGAAGACTTTTTTACCCCCTCCCCCCCTGCCCCATAGATACCCCGTGGGGGGTGGGGGGCCAAAAATTGAATCCCACATGGACTTCCTGTCTGACTCTCTCAATCTCACAATGAACCATTGGTCTCACGAACTTTGGAACCAATATGAACAACTTCCTTCTTTTCCCAAAGATGGACCTGTCACTCCTCATACCATCTTCAAAAATCACGGTGTATTTTATGAGGTCGTGAAAATTTACAATCAAGAAAAACTCAGGCTTCGTCCCCTATCACTCTGGGGGTTTACAGTTCACCCCATAAAAGAACGCATTGTAAAACTTGCAAATTGTCCTGGGGTAATCGTGCGCCGCTACAAAAGCCAACATGATTGTTTCTATCCTTTGAGTCCTGAGCAATTTGAATTTATCACGCAAGTGGAAGAGAAAAGAATCGCCTCATCAATAGATGGAAACAACTGAAGAAACCGCTCTTCCTCTCGTACAAGGGTCAGGAGCCAGAGCAGCATTCGCACTCCGACCTGAATTTCTTGAGCAACCCCCTTCTGAACAAGTCGTAGCCGAGCCCGAAGACCTTGTGGCCGCTGTACCTTCTGCAGGAACCATGGAAGGCCCCACAAGAGACCTGGAAACTTTTTGGACACGATTGGATTATGTGTTCCGCAAACTTCAGCAAGAACGCCCTGTCCCCGAGCCCATTCAAGACATCCTGGACCAAATGCCCTCCACTATGAATCTCAATCAAAGGAAATTCCAAAGCGTTCTCTATCAGCCTGACCGTATAAGTCTCAACAGCCAGGATGATGTCAATGCGCAAAATGAAACACCCATTGGATTCAGTCGCTTCCGTTGTAGATTCTTGCGACCCGTTCTCCAGGTCAAGAGCTGTCAAATTCTCAGGGCTTCCATCCCTACACCTGTCACCAACATTCCTGATACGGCCATCGTCTGGTGGTACTACAAACTTCCTGCCAACCCTGCCTACAACAATGCCCTTCCTTATTCCGCATTAAATCTTCCCTTTCTTGCTCCCAAACCCCAATACTTACGATTCATTCGTTTGACCGCAAGCACCGCACCCCCTGAACAAGTCATTCCCACCTACGCACAAAATCGCTACTTCTCTGACTATCAAGATTTAGTCAACGAGCTAAATATTGCTTGTGGTTCTGAACCCCTTGATGCTGCAGGTCTTCTTCCTCTCTACCCCAACGGCCCTACATGGGAACAGAATGATGTCCGTTTTGAGTTTGATAGTCAAAACAACAAAATCACTTTCCAGGGACTCAATGCGGGACCTGGGCCCAATCCTGCCTTTTTTTATTTACCCGCCTCTTACAACGATAACAACATCTTTGAACGCTTGGATTATGACACCTGGAATTTCCAAGTGGCATACAGTGTAGGAGACATTGTCAAATACCGTGGAGAAAACTACATTTGTATCAATCAACCCTTCCCGTCCTGGGTTGTCAATACAGCTTATGCACAAGGGGACAAAGTTGCCTACAATAGGAGAATTTTCATTGCGAGAAATGCGATTGCCTCCAGTCAATTCCCACCCCCTACAGATTTGACAAATTGGGCATTCTCCGCTACAAACGATACCCCATTGCTTAGTGCGGATTGGAGTTATTATGAACCCGCTGCTAATCTTTTACAACTTGTTCTCGGTTCCGAACAGAACATTTTTGGTTACACGGAATCCATCAGCACAACCTATCAAACACCTGTCATCATTGGACAAACACTCAACTTACGCTTGGGCTATACTTGGAATGGTTCGTTTGAAGGTTGGACCGATTATGTGAATCAGGCAAGACCACTTGTACAAAACCAAGGAGAGACACCCACCTACTCAAGTTTCAGGTTTGGAAACACCTACCCCAATTTGGTCAACACCGGCTGCGTGTATGTCTATGCCGATTTCATCAATGGCTCCACACAAGACTCTGCAGGAAACAGTGGCCTACTCTGTTGTGTTCCTCTGAATACCGCAAACAACGCGGTGGCATTCTTTCAGGCCACCATCAATACACCACTCCTCAAACTTCCAGCAAATTTGACGGAAATGGAAATTCGTATGCTGGATGATAATGGCTCGCCTTTCTTTTTACCAGATTCTGCTGTTGTCAATTTGGAGCTTCAATTTACCTATGAATAAGGTAGATGTACAAAACCCGTGTCAATCAACCTGAGCGAGTTTTCTTGAACTCTTCCGATGACCCCACATGGGCCAACACGCAGGGGTTCAGTCAATTCACCTGCACCTATGATACTCCAATCCTGGATGCTAAGCGCACACAGCTCCTCCGAGCCACCATCCCTATGGCACAAATCAACATTCCCGACTACCAGACCGTGTGGTTTTACCACAGCCTTCCCACAGCAACCACTGTGCCTTCCAACTCTACTTTGCGTGCTGTTCGTCTCTACCCTTCTTGGTACACGGCACCTGCTGCTCTTGGCTCCACCTTCACTAAAAACCGCTACTTCTCCGACCCTGCTGATTTCGTGACGCAACTCAACGCAGCCGCTGCCGCTGGTGGAGACAATGTCACCTACAATCCCTACTGGGTCGCTGGTGATATCACCTTTGCCTACAACTCCACCACAAAGCAAATCAGCTTCACCGGCAATACCGCTGGACGCTTCTATGTCAACGCCGGCTACAATGACCCCGTTGTTCGCGCTGCCATCGCTGGAGGCACCATCACCCTGCTGAACTTCAGTGGAGGTGGCACGACCCCTCAACCTCTTGTTCCTTTCTGGACTCTCAACTTGCGAGTTGGCTATGCTTTCAGTGGACAGAGCTTTGACATCCAACAGGGAGGAGGCACCAACCCTGCCTATGCCAATCTTACCAACACAGCTTTCGCCAACGGTGTTGCTGTCCCTCCTGATACATTCCCTAACCTTGTTTTCAGTCAATGCATCTATCTCTACGCCAATGTCGTGGCTGGGTCTTCTCTTGGCTCAGGCAGACAACACAACCTCCTTTCTGTCATCCCCGTCAATGCTCCTCAACTCGGTGTTGTTCAATATGTAGCCACAACAATCAACTGGCTCACAAAAGTCCCCGACAATATCTACAACATCACCATTGAAATGCGCGATGACGCGAACCAACCGTTCCTCCTGCCCGATTCAGCGCAGGTCAACATTGAAATGGGCTTTTACTATAAAGATGAGTAATCAGTAGATGTCTTGGAACCCTCAACCTACCATTGGAATCGCGAGTTGGGCTGGTAATGCTCAACTCGTGACAAAACCTCAGCTCTTTTCCACAACGCAAGGTCTTATCAATGATATCAATGACCTTCAAATTTCTTCCATCAGCAAAGTCTCCACCATCACTGCTACAGAATGGATGTCCACACCTGTTCTCTATGTTTCAGATTTGAAAGGAGCCACGATTGATTTGAGCGGCGGCACGATGAACACCAACATCGTCCTTGTGTCCTCTATCGCCATGAAAGGATTTGACAACTTACTAGATTTGGATGTATCTTTTGACTTTGGTCTCGGCCAGGCGATTGGCGGTCTCGTGGGTGGCCTCGGTGCTTTGGTCGGCGGTGGTCTCATCGGTGCTGGCACTGGTGTCGGTCTTGCCATTCAGGGTGCAGAGACTGGTATTGCGAGTATGATTGCCCCTCGTGGGGACAACTACATCAACAACACAACCTTTGAAACAATCAACTTCACCACACAGCTTCAGTTCTCCACACTTGGCGGCCCTGATGCTTTCTATTCTTCTATCTTGCGAACCGTCAGCACTTCTGGACAACCCAACACTGTCCCAGGCTCCACCATGTTCGTCTCCACAATCTTCCCAGCAGGCACCGCGTGTGTCCGCTCCATCTCTGACCCTTTCAATTTGATAAGTGGAAATTCCAACCTCAATACTTCCACCATTCAAGCCTTTGGACAATGGTGTCCACTGGAAGGACTGGAGCCCGAATTCATCTTTGCCCAGAGTGTCAGCACCAATTTACTTTCTACAGGGCAACTTTTTGCCAGTCTAGGAAGCATTGAAACCTTGGATTCCTATTCATTAGCTGCATCCAATCTTGGTGTCGCTCAATCCGCATTCATGAACTATCAAGCCCCCCTTCAGTTTCAAACAGGAGCCACCAACAATGCAGCCTTTGTGGGCGACCTCAATCGCCTCTACTGCTACAACACCACTGGCTGGATTTTCAGTGGAGACACACATGTTGAAATGGCATCTCTCTATGTTGGATGTAACGCCAATGAATCCATCCTCAATGTCAGCTCCATCTATTCCATGGGTGAAATGAAGACCGTGAACTTCTATGCGTCATCTATCACCGCTGAAACACTCAATGTCGTCTCTACCATTTTCATCACCTCCACAAGTTTTGAAAACATCACCAGCACCCAAACCATCAATGCCGACCTCATCCTTGGTACCAAGAACAAGTTTGGCGATATTTTTTCCACGATGACTTTCTCCACTCCTCTTGGTTACATTAGCACTACAACACTCTTTGGGGATTTTGACATCCGCCGTTCCACCTTTCTCATGTCCACAAGTTACAATGCAGTGAGCTCACTCACGCAAAACATCATTGATTATTCTTTGACGATTGGAGTTCAAGATGAAGCCGTTATCAATATCTACAACGGCCAATCGCAACTCGCTCTTTATTCTGTAACACCCCAGAATGTTGGCCAATGGGGTTCAACCATTCTTTTGTTTGACACTTATGAAGTTCCTGGACAGATTGATTTGGGCAGCATTGCTCAATGGGGTGTTTCTCCTGGCGCTTCTCCTGGCTGTCCTGATGGTGCAACCTTTGATGTCATCTATACTTTTTACAATGGATACGCAAACAGTTTCTTGATAACACAGGAAGGAACAGGTTCCTTTGTCTCTACCTTCTACTCCTACACAGGTCCCTCAGGATTTACAGGCCTTTCAACTTTTCGCTTCACCCTCCCTCCCATTGTAGGTGGTGTGCGCTCAGGGTGGTGGACCATGGAAACTCCTTCTCCTCCTCCCTATGAATCCATCAATAGCAACAGCTTCCAAATTTATCAGGATGTCAACGATACCTACATCAAATCGTCTGACCGCCTCCACTTGGTCGCAGGAGACATTTACTTTGAAGGCAATACAGTCTTGAGCAATGTAGACATCGCCAACTTCAATGCCTCTAACATCAACGCTACCTTTTTCAGCTCAGTGAGCACTGCAGCCTTTGGAACCGATACCTACTTCAACACAAACATCTGGGTAGACAATGCCGTCGTCGGCAATTCAGGGGACTTCTCTTCCATAACAACAATCTGGGGAGAACCCAATCCTCAATGGCAAGCGCAATGGATGTCCAACTACACTCCTAGCTCTTGCTTGTCTTCATTCATTACAACTCTGTCCACTTCCTTGATTCAGTCCCTCTTCATGCCCGAAGTCAATCGGCCAACTATTGGTGTAAATCTTGGGGCCACAGATGATATGACACTATCAAAATTAGGTCTTTGGCTTTTCAATGGAGTTCCTCAAACTGCCAACTATGCACTTGGAACCTTTTTGCTGAATCCTACCGCGTTTGGTAATCGTATTTTTACAGACAACGCTGGGTTTGGATTAGCGTCTAACTTACAAGTTATCAATCTCAGCAATATAAATCCAACTGTCACAACGAATCTCTACATTGGATTTCCTGGACCTGCCACTCCCATTCCACCCAATTCAGGATTGTCTGTTTATTGGAACAACGCCACTAACAGCTGGACAGCTGGAGCCTATACACCTTGGGACCCCTTGACAGGCACCACCGAAGTTGACATTACCCAGGGCTACAACTGGCTCCAGATTGCTTCACCTTCTACCATCTTGAACAGCAATGTGACCATTGGGGGTACGCTATCCCTCACTGGCAAAACAATGACAATGTTTCAAATGACTTGGAACCACGACATTACAACCGCCACCCAACACGGATATGGAGCGGTTCAAGTGCAAGATGGAAACGGCAATTTATACAATGCGAGCCAATGGAGAATGGTTCATTCAGTGTATCAAGTCTATCTGAATGGTGTTGCTTATGCGATGAACAGTTGGGAGGTCAGTCCTGCTGTAGATGGAAATGGCAACTACATCATCAACTACAGTGTTTACTATACATCACCCATGGCTATCACATTCCAGATGTATTTCTGGGTGGACATTGTAATGTATCCTCGTGAAATGATTGAGGCCCAGCCACCGAAAAACTGGGGCAATATTTAGAATGAGTGAATCCTCTGATTTTTACATGTCCTGGTTGGGTTGTGGAGCATTTGGTTCAGCGGGCTCAGGAACATTGACAGTCCCCACGCCTATTGTCTTTGTCCCTACAGACCTCTCTGGTTGTCAGATTTGGTTTGACGCCAACAACTCAGGCTCTATCACAACCGACACAAACAATACAAGCATCCTCACTTGGCAGAACTTGGGAGACCTCTCCGCCAACATGGTCCCCTACACAGGAACGGGCGAGTACAACATAGACACCATCAATGGCTTGAATGTTGTGCTCTTTGGTGCAGGCAACAACATGTCTGTCTATGGGAATTTGCCCAATGAACCCAAGACAGCGTTCGTCGTCTTCAAAGGGCTGAATGATTTGAGTGGAACCGTTTCCCCTTTCTTGAGTCTCTTCAACGGTGAAGCAACCAATGCTTTCCAGTTCGGTGCTGCTTATGATGCTGGACTGGGCGGCTACATTTACACCGCTTGTCAAAATGGTGTCTGGTGCAATTATGGCGTGGGACCGAATTCCTACAATACAACCATCATGGCCGCTTGTCGCATTGATACAAGCGCAAGCAACAACTTCATCAGTGTCAATAAAGTAAATTTGACAGGCGACAATGCCAATTCAGCATCAGGATTCAATCAATTTCCTATTCCCTACAGTGTGGGCCGCATTGATGGCTCCAGTATGGATTGTGCTGAAATCATTGTGTATACCCGAGCGCTATCTGATACAGAGGTGGCGCAAGTCTATACTTACCTCACAACACGATGGGGAATTTAGTAGTCTGTGTAATAGGAAGTTAACTTGTGTAAAAGGTAGATGTCGTGGCTTACTGGTTCAGGAGGTGGATATCCTTATTGGTTAGGGCAGAATCCGCAACCCCAGCCTTATGGGAGTTTTCTATCAACACAGGCGCAAACTGTGGCAGCCGCAAACACAACCACACCAATCACGATGGATACCACAGCGACTGCAAGTCAAACCTATGTATCCGGCTCCAGAGTCTATGTTCAAGCAACAGGAATCTATCGTGTTCTCTTCACTGCCCAACTTGATACAACCTCAGGAGGGCAACAACAAGTGTACATTTGGTTTCGGCAGAATGGGGTCAACATTCCCAACAGCAATTCCACTTTCACCATCCAGAACAATGGAGAAAATGTTGCTGCTTGTGAAATTTATGTCTCCATGTTGGCCGGCGATTATGTGGAAGTCGTTATGCAAAGTCCTGATGCTGGTATGAGAGCCCAATATTTCCCAGCAGCAGGCTCAACCCCGAACAATTATCCAGCAATCCCCAGCATCATTCTTGACATCAACAAAATTGCTTAGTAGAGTAGAATGAGTGTTACAGGCGGCGGCAATTTGTATCCCAATTGGCTCGGCTCAGCAGCGTTGACCATTCCGAACAACCAGGTTGTTGTCAATGGAGTGAATGTGAATGTTGTGCCCTTTGTCACGACGATTAACCAATCTATTTCAAGCATCACAAGAAACACAATCACTCAAATCTATCAAACTCCCTTTTCACTCCCTCCTGGCAAGTATTTAGTGGGTGGTGAGACTCAATCAGGGAGCACAACAACGCCTTGGGGTACCACGGATGTTGTGGATTGGGTTATCGTTGGAGTAGGCGATACTTCACCCGATTATGCCGAGACCACCATTCGCCCCTACTATAATGCTGTCGCATTTACATCAGGAGGTTCTCCTGTGGGAACAGGCATCATTAAGTTTGACTTGGCCGGCATTACCGAGTTGACCGTGACAACTCCTCTTGCTGTCTATGTTACTTATTATGCATCAGGCTCAGGAACAGCAACCATTCCCTTCAGCTTGGTTAACTTCTTCTACCAGAAAGTAGCATAAAAAACCCTTTTCTATGAAAATATTCTTAGATGAAAGTATAGCTTTTACCTAAGAATGTCTGACAATGCACCTTCCGAACAAGCCCAAAAAACCACTAAAAAATCAAAAAAGTCAGAGTCCATGACACAAGAGAGTCATGAAGTTGAACAAAAGGAGCCAGAGCTAGTTGAAGTACAAATTAAGCTCCCCGAGAAAATCAAGAAGCCCCGCACTGAAGCACAAAAAGCCGCAAGTCAAAAGGGACTGGAAGCCTTGAAAGCCAAGCGTGCTGCCAAATTTGAGTCAGAAAAGCAGCAAGCCGATGCTGAACAAGTCAAGAAGACGCAATGGAAAGCTGGCAAGAAACGCAACCCCACTGAAGAGCTTGTTACCAAGAAAGACCTTGATACTTTCATGACGAGTATTCGTGGTATGCTTGCACCATCACCAGCACCAGCACCAGCTCCAGCTCCAGCTCCAGCACCAGCACCAGCAACATATGAAGCTCCGAGACAAAACAAGAATCCAGAGACAGCCATACAGCCCAGAGTATCACGAGCTGCTACTCCGGCCGCTCCCGTCAAATTAACTGGCCATGCTCTCCTTGACCAGTTGTTCTTCAGCTAATGTAGATGTTCACACAAACTTCCCTTGTAACCAGCGTAGGCTCAGGAGCAGGCGCCCTCCGCTCAGGTATGGCTGCTAATCAAACCGGCAATCTATTGGGCACTGATACACTCATCCATACTCCGAACGAAATCATCAACAAATCAAACCACCCAGGTGGTGTGAAGAAGAAACGCTTTGGTGTCACAGGCAATCGTGCAACACTCTTTGATTACCCCGATTTGGCTGTGAAGGTTGCTGGCGGAAACGGCCAGGCTTACAAATCGCAAAAAGGCGGGTACTTGCCCGGCAACGGTATGGAAAACGGCATGGGCTGGCAAGACCCTAGACACGCAGAGTTCACCGAAGCTGCCGACCTTACCGAAGCCAAGGCGGTTGCCTTTCGCCAAGCGACAGCCACAGGTCACTTTGTCGGCCCCGAGCATTCCATGTATCACGACAAGACTGAGGCCGACATCAAGGAACGCCTCATCATGATGGGTGAAGACTACCGCCGTGACTACATCCGTCAACTCAAGGCCAAAGGTCTCACAGATGAAGAGATTGAACGCAAACTTGTAGCAGAGCGTGAGAAGTTAATCATGAATGCTGAGAAAATGCCCTATGACAAATACCACATCATGGAAGCCCAACTCGCCCAAATGTTGCCCGTCCACGCCCAAGAAGACTATCCCAATCAATCCGTTGCTCCTGGTGGCATTGCTCGTCGTCAAGATGCAACCTCTTATGAGCGTGCTATCAATGTGGGCAATCCTGTGGCCAATGCTCGCAAGATGGCCGCTGCCAGACAGCAACAGCGTCTTCGTGGTGAAATCAGCCATGTTGAACCCTATGTCCCCGAGCGTGAACAGGAAACCATTACAAGCATGATTCACCGCATCAGCAAGGACATGGAAACTCGCCGTGATGAAAAGACTCAAGCGGCTCTCAGAGCGCGTCAAGCCACAACAGGCAGTCGCATTCGTGCTCAAGAACATGCCATTGGAATGTCTTTGATGCAGCAAGAAGAAATGCGCAGGGCGCGATAATTACATATCCAGTGTTAAGGTCAACATTCTTTCCAACTCCTTATCCAAGTCTTTGATTCTCTTTGAAGACTTGGCTTTTGCGGAAGTTAACTCTCGTTTGGCAACCTTCTCTTTCTTTTTCACGATGGTGGCTTCTCTCTTGGCCTTCCCCTTCTCATAGGCCTTTTTCCCAGCCTGTTGTCTTTCGTACGCATCTTGAACAGGGCGTCCATAGCGGATTGCACGAGGCATCACTCCCATCCGTTGACCAGGTGCCATAGGGAGGTATTCTGTTTTCTTGGAAGTACGAGGTTTAGCTTTTGTAACTCCTGGAGAGGTAACTTTCGTAGGAGAGGTAACTTTTGTAGGAGCAGCAGGAGGAGCACGAGCCTGCTTCAAAGGAGTACGAGCTAACACTGGTAATTGTTTCATGGCTGGCGTAAGTTCACGAGTGGTCGGTTTCAGAGCAGGGATGTAGCCAAGAATCGGTCCAACAGTTCCCATTGCCTGTGGTTGAGCAATAGCTGCTTCTCTGGCTGTTTCAAGAACTGGAAGAGGCGGCGGCGCTGGTGTTAAAGGGGAAGGTTGTGCTTTCGTAAACTTAGGTGCTCGCAATGCTCTGACAGCTCTGAGTCCCGCTCCTCCCGCTACTAGGGGTGGAGGTGGAGGTGGTGCTCCTACAAGTGGTAATTCTGCCATATATTAGTCATGAAGATTATCCGCCTTGTTCGCAGTGAATCACCTGAGAAGAAGTGGGATGTGTATCTTGAAAAGGATGGTAAAGAGCACAAGGTCTCATTCGGTGCAAGAGGATACCAAGATTTTACTGAACATCATGATGAGGCGAGGAAACAGTTGTATCTTGCTCGGCACAAGGCTCGGGAGGATTGGCAGGACCCTCTAACACCCGGATTTTGGTCTCGGTGGCTTCTGTGGAACAAGCGCTCTGTTCGGGCGTCTCTTGCTGACCTGAAAGCGAGATTTGACCTAACTTCGTGAAGTCCAATCGTCCACCGAGTGCATCTTTAATAATGCGAGAATAGGCTTCATCTTTGGTCTGGGGCTCATCAGGATTGGGTATGAAGGATTGTGCTAGAGGGAGAGGTTCAATCCCGGAGATGTCCCGAACTCCACCTTCAGCAGGTTCCCGAATCTCCACATCCCTTTCATATTCTGCAGGAGGTGGTTGGTAGTAGCAGATGTCGCCAACTTCCAGAGGTTTTGGTTTTTTGAGTCCGTACTTCTCAAACATGACCTCAGGCAATGGGAAACGCTCCCAACCGACGACACGCTTGAATTCATTCAAGGCAACGAGCACAGGGTCTTCCATTCTAATAGATGCCATACAAAATTGAGGAGAAGGGACGAGGGTATGTGGTGAAGAACAAGGAAACGGGAAAGGAGCATTCCAAGCATGGGATTTCCCGAGCAAAGGCCGAAGCTCAAAAGAGAGTACTGGAGATGTTTGAAAAGATGAAGAAGAGCAGATGAGCACCTACAAGGAAAAATTCAATCGCAAGTACGGTTTCCCGAAAGACAAATCCCACTCTCTAGGCGATATCGCCAAGCTCACAGGCTACAAGAAGTCAGGCCTGGAAACCATTGTGCAAAAGGGACGAGGTGCTTTTTTCACGAATCCCCAATCAGTTCGCCCTCATGTTCAAGACCCAACTCACTGGGGATTGGCGAGAGTCTATTCTGCAGTCATGGGAGGGAAGGCAGCAAGAGTAGATGCCTCACATTTAATCAAATCCTAATAGATGAAGACGAAGTGCTGCCAGATATGTGGCGAAGTCAAACCCAAGACTGATTTTGTCCGCTACAAGTGTTACATGAAACAGGTGCCAAAGAAGGCAGTCTGGTGCAAAGACTGTTTGAAGATGCATCATCAGATGGTGAAGCAGAAGGAGAAGGAACAACTCCTCGCGACTCCTGCGACATTTCAGGTTTATTTTTCTTAACTCTCCGGTAGAAAGAAACGATGTCAGTTGTAATGCATCCTTGTGTGTATGTATTAGAGCTAGAAGACGGTTGTTGGTATGTTGGAATGACTTATCAATTGAACTTCCGAATGGCACAGCATTGGTCTGGTCAAGGAGCCATTTGGACTCGTCTTCACAAACCGATACGAATTGTGGATGTTCTCTATCCTGGAGGGAAGCAAGAAGAGAATGAGAAGACTCTTGAACTCAGAGTGAAGTATGGAGAAGACAAGGTCAAGGGTGGGAATTATTGCCGTACATGAGTTAACTTCCGTACCTGAGTTAGAGAATGCCAAGCTTTGTCATACATCTTAAATCAGCAACAGACCGTCTGTATCTGATTGAAGATTTGAAGCAACACACAACAGCTCTTGAAATCTGGGATGCTGTTCCTGGAGGTGTAAAAGGGTGTTTGATGAGCCATTTGACAATGTATGAAGAGATGTTGAGAAGGGGAGAGAGTCAATGGTTAGTCTTTGAAGATGATTGTGAGGTTCTTGAATCCTTTTCAACAGTTACCTTTCCTAAAGCAGATGTCTTCTTGTTAGGAGCGAATGAATATGTTCAAGAAGTCAAAGGAGAAGCTTTTAGTCAAGTGAATCGTTTCTGGGGTACTCATGCTATGATAATGACAAAGGAAGGAGCTGAATGCATCTTGAAGGCTTACAGAGAGTGTCATCCTTCTATTCCTTTTGATTGGTTGGTAAACTATGCCATAGAGAAGAAGGGATTGAATGTCAAGGGGTTCTTGGAGTGTAAGAAGTATGTAAGACAGAAGCCAGGGTTGAAGAGTGACATCACTGGAAACATAAGGCAGTAATCTTCTCACAACTTCTAGAAGCTGGAAAGAACAAGCTTGAAAATTTTCATGAAAAACTCTTTGACTCTCCAAAAAATTTTGACCCCCCCCCCTACCCCTACCTACCTCCCCCTAGGGGGGGGGTCTTTTTTTTTGGAAACCAATTTTACCCCAGACCTTTCCAAAAATTGAATGCTCCCCTTCTAACAGTTGGTAGAAAGCAATCCTTACACTTTCAAGATGACTGCTACAGAAATCGTTGTCAACCTGAAGCGCATTGCTTATCTTATCAATCAAGAACCTCATGAGCTCCACTTCAGAGAGAAGAGAGAGAAGGTTCTTGAACAGCTTCAGGCTGTGAAGGAGTTCATTCTCAAGATTGAACCTCTTGTCTGTCCTTCTTGCTGCAATGACATTCACAGTGATGAAGACTACTCTGGCTGCTGTGATGAGTGTGGAGAAGAACACTTGTGCAATGGTTGTGTTACACACCATGATGAGAAAGGCATCCTTTGTCCCAACTGTTCTGCTGAGGCAGAAGAAGAAGACAAAGAGGAAAAGGAGGAGGATGCAGAAGAAGACTGACCCCCCCTCCCCCCACCACCCCGGCAGCCCCTGGGGGGGGAGGGTCTCCCGGCTTAAAAATATTTTCCTAGGTAAAGGTAGAAGATGAACGACTACCTCGCCACCCTGAGCTCCACTGGCCGTGAAACACGAAGCAAGATGCGTGCGAAGATTGCTGAACTCTACAACAAAGTCAAAACAGAGGAAGATTTCCTCAACGGTCAAAAGTATGAAAAAGACAAAGCTATCATTGACCAAGCACACAAGACCATTGAATACTACAACAAAGAGGTTAGCAAACAGTATGACATCAAACACACCAAAGAAGAAGAATGCGAGAATGCAATCCGTGAAGCCGAAGCCATTTTTGAACGCGACCTTGAAGAACTGAAACGCAAGCGTGATGCCAAAATCATGAAGGCGACAACCTGGAGAGATAACCGACTGAAGCAAATTGACCAAGAAGTCACCAGACTTCAAGGACTCATTGAAAGCAAAGAATCTATTATTGAGAACGGTGCCTCGGGTAAAGCTTCCAAAGCTTTGCACAATGCCCGTGCTCTCTTGAGTCAAGCCAAAGACGATTACAACTACCTTTTTATGGGTGACCCTCAGCCTTTGCCTGGGGAAACCGTGGCTGTTGTGAAACCTGTGATTGTAAAGCCCAAGCCTGTCAAGACAATAGCCAAACCTTCCAAGCAAGAGATTGAAGAGTTCATCCGCAACGACCCTGAAGAGATGGAGTTGGCCCGTATGCGAGAAGACACCCGCCGTCAAATTGAACGAGATGCCCGAGACCGCCGCCTGGCTGAAGAGGCCAAGCGTGAAGAAGACCGTAAGCTGTACGAGGCTGAACGCCGTATGCAAGAAGAGCAGGAAGAGCGCCGCCGTCAAGAAAGACTTCAGGCGGGAGTTAACTCTTGTCAGGCTCAACCACAACCTCCCTCTAACACAAAAGTTAACTCCCGCACAAACCAAGAAGACGACCAAGAAGAGATTGAAGAAGACTCCGACATGGAAGCCCAGATTGCCGAGGCCAAGGCTCGCCTGTACCAACAAATGAAAATTCGGGCAAGTTGACTCCCGGTTTTTTCTCATCCCCAATCAGAAAAGATGCCCTTTGAAAAACTGACCCATGTCAAAATCAACAAGAAGACTGGCAAGCCCTTGTCTCCTAACTCAGTCAAAGCCTATAAGACAATTTTGAATCGTATTGCTGAAACAGGGGTTGATACAAAGGAAAAGCTTGTGGAGGAGTCCTTATTCGTCATAGCGCTTATTAATGCCATCTATGACCAAGAAGGTTCTGCTGACAAGGATATCAAGAGGAAATTCTACAGTGCTATCTTCTATGCACTGGATGAGTATCCTCTGGACCAACAAAAACCCTATTATGATGAATTCGTGAAGGCTAAGGAATATCCTGACGACAGTTAACTATTGTCAGGAGTAAGCCTTCTACAAAGGATGTCATCCACAACCCAGTAAGGTAATTTGAAGTCTCTCATGATGGGAGCAAAGGGAATACCCATGTCTAGCATACGCTTGACCTCTTCCACAAGACCTTTGTCTAAATGTTTAGGATAAGGCCCATGAGCCTGTGGAACTACAATCGTTGACGGTTTCTTCAAGAAGGAGTCAAGGGTTGTTTGATTTTTCATCTTACATGTTGTTGATAGAATTAAATGGAATCAACTTTTACTCAACTGAATCCGATTTAACTCCTGTACTAGAGTTAACTCCTGTCTTGCGTTTCTGGTAGTAGCCTTTTTGGCGCTCTGAAAGCATATCTCTGTTGTTCTCATAGTACTCTTTGCGTTTTGCGAGAACAGCTTCACGGTGGCGTTCGTAGTGGAGACGGGCCCGTTCACGGTTCTTTTCCTTGCCTTCTTCCGTTTGGGCTTTGGCCTGCCGGGCGGCTCGTATCATTTGGAGTTTTGTCCAGGCTGCAAGGAGGTCTTCTTGGCTAGGGGCTTCCATTCTACTCTTGGTTAGAAGATTCTTCCTTGAGCCTGCCGACGATGAGGCTGGTGGAGTCGTCCAGCTTTTCAATCTTGAAGGAATACGGGTCAAACCACTTTCGGGGGATGTTACGGAAAGTGAAGGAGTCGTCGTTTTCGGCCATGGTCCCGAGGCGTGTGGGTCTTTTCTGGAGAAGCTTGGATGCTCGCTTGGTGGCAGCAGCAATCCCTACCTTCTTGTCAACAATAACGGCATGACAATAGAACATTCTAGTATGTCCGAAGATATTGCTAAAGACATAAATTGGACACAACAGCTTGAGCTTTACTTCAAGCATACAGGGGAAAAGGCCCATGGACTCTCCCTTTTACACAAACGCGCGGAACAGAAATTTACCTACTACCGAACATTCATTGACCTTCCAGTTATTGTTTTGTCTTCAGTGACAGGATTCTTGTCAGTGGGGTCTTCTCAAATGTTTACAGATGCGGGCTTGGCGAGTATCTGCTTGGGTGTCGCATCATTGTTTGTATCCGTGTTGAACACAACGGGTTCTTACTTTGCATGGGCCAAACGAGCCGAGGGACACCGCATTAGTGCTATACAGTATGCCAAGCTGTTTCGTTTCTTGGCTGTGGAAATGGGATTGCCCCGTGAAGAGCGCATGTCTCCGTATGACCTCCTGAAGTACACCAAAGACCAGTACGATAGATTGCAGGAAGTGAGTCCTTTGATTCCTCCTGACATATTGAAGTCATTCAAGTCAGAAGCGAAGAAATATCCCGATATCGCGAAACCCGAAGAAAGCAACGGTTTAGAATCTATCGTCATTTATAGTGATGGAATTACCTATCGTACCAATCCCCTCCGAGAACAAGCCGAAAGACCAGCGTCTCTTAAAACTCAAATACAAAGCCCTCCCCAAACTCCCAATGACTTGTTGCATCCTGGGGAGAGTAGGAACGGGTAAGAGCTCGTGTTTTTATTCTATGTTAAATACGGGGTATGTTTCTGGCAAGAAGTCTGTCTTTGACGAGATGGTCTTCTATGTAGGAAACAAGGAGTCCGACTCTGCGCTAGAGAAGCTACCTTGTAAGAATATCGCCATCCTTCATGAATTTGATGCTGCTTCCTTTGACAGCTACCTGGAGGATTTGCGGGCTCATCAGCTTCAGCGGTTGGAGAAAGACAAAGCCCCCCTGAATGTGTGCATTGTCTTTGACGACATGGCAACCGCAGAGCTTCTCAAGAAACGAAATGGCAAGTCACCTCTTGCGTCATTGGTATTAACATCTCGCCACGAATTGAATGCGACATTGATATTCGCAACGCAGGTTTACAAATCAGCAGGATTCCAGACTCCAATGATTCGCAACAATGTGACCACATGGATTGTGTACAACATGTCCAAGCCTGAATGGGAAAAGATTTGTGAAGACCACTGCAATGACTTTGAAAAGGATGAGTTATCATTCAGGTACGAGACGGCCATGGCGACCCCTCACAATTTTATTTGTATTGATTACCGCCGACCTTTGGATGCCCGAATCACAGAACGCTTTACGAAAGTGTTAAGACCAGGAGGAAAAATTCTGATGCCAAAGGAGAATGCCAAAGCCGAAGTCAGCAGCTCAGAAGGGTCTGGAGACGATTCTGAATGATTCACGGATGAGTCCCTTTGCGAATCCAGGAGCCTTTCGTCAGATGTTGGATGCCAGCAATCTTCCTGTGGGCGACATTTTGCGCCATGTAGGTTCTAAGAAACGCGCACCGAAGCAAATGGAAGAAGACAAGAGTAAAGCCCGAGTTGAAAAATTAGAGGCTGACTCTGAAACGCATTGAGTTTCAAAACAATTTCTTCGGCTCTAGTATAATGAGCGCAGTAACTGGAAACAATGCCATGGGATTTCCCGTTGAGGAAGTCGTCCCCGACAGCGCAATGGTGAAAGGTGTCAGCCGTTCATCACTGCTCACAGGCCGCCGCCGTGTGCGCCTCCAGCCCCAGACGGGCACATCCGCAGCTGCGAACTCTATCATCCAGTTCGTCCTCGCTGACTCTGCTTCTCTGTTGGACTTGAACTCTGCTGTTCTGTCCTGCACAGTGACGACCACGGGTACTGGTGATGTAGCCATGGACGATGGCCCTGCCTTCGTTCGTCGTGCGACCATTGCCCTCAACGGTACCAACATTGATGACACTGACTTAGCCAATCGCCACTGTAACGCCCAGGTGTATGCGGGCAGTGACCGTGCGTGGTACAATGCGGCTGGTTCTTTCGCTAACTTCTGGGCGCAGAACCCTGCTCTCTCTGCCAACAGTGCGACTGTTTACCAACAGGCGGATGTATCTGGTGCCCTCGTGTCTGCTTCTATCCGCCACAAGGCTTCTATGCAAGTCGCTATCCCTCTTGCTCTCGTCAGCAAGTTCTTTGCGACTAAGCAGTACCTTCCCCTTTCTCAGTGCGGTGAGCTCGTCATCCAGCTCTTGTGCGCTCAGAATGCGGAGGCTCTCTTCCAGCGCTCTGGTGCCACCAACGGTTCTTACTCACTGACCAACATCTTCTTGGAGGCTGACTTTGTCCAACCCCACTACCTCTACATGGAACTCCTCAATCGTGTCTCTCAGCTTGAGGGCGAGCAGGGCTTGGTTGTACCTTACAACGCGGTCATTTCTGCGCAGTCCCAGGCCATCACGGGTTCTGGTCAGGCCAACATCGTGACTTCTCTTGCCACGAACAACTTGCGTCGTGTCATTGTCACCATGTCTCCTATCACGGAAGCCACCATCAACTACCCTGTTGCCTCAACCTTCGCGAACAACTCGCTCACGGGTGTTCAGTTCCGTGTGGGCTCTCTCTACTTCCCGTCCCAGGAAGCCATCAACAACGGCAGCATCTTCTGGATGACTCAGTCTGCGTTCAATGGTGGAGACCCCATGCACCACCGCAACGGTCTCATTGACTACAACACATTCTGCAAGACCACGGGCTCCACGGGTCTCAACATCAACTCATCTGCCTTTGCGACAGGTGGTGCGACTCCTGCCCAGGCTGCGGGTGCTTCTTCTGCTGCTGGTGGTGCGTACCAGTGGTGGGGCGACTCTTGCGTCATTGCGTATGGCTTTGACAACTACAAGGGTGGTGAGCCTCTTGATGCTGATGGTATCTCCGTCCTCGGCCAGGCCGGTTCTCAAATCGTGTCGCTCATCCGTGTGGCCCCTTTCACCTCTGCGGGTGGCTGGACCAACGGTATCCTCGCCAACATCCACTTGGAGCGTACTCGTTACCTTGTGCTCAAGAACGGCGCCCTCCGCGTGGAAGGTGTTTGAGGAGCCAACAAAAAATTTTTCTTTATCAGGATTGTCTATGTTACATTACTAATTTAGGCATTCCACCGCGCGATTACTACAGGATTCTTAAGAGCATCAAGAGTGGTGCAGTGGGTAACTTTATCTCGTCCATTATCATTTCTAATGTAGTAAAGGTGATAGGCTTGGAAGCCCCCAAACATGTTGAGGAAGTAGAGGGTGTGATGTTTCTGTTCATCACCCTTGCTGAGATGGCCTTTCGTGGTATCTAGAACAAATTGTTCAGCCTTGAAAGCGTACATCTCTTGAAGCAGTTTCCATTCTGTGTTGAACCCACCCAAGGGTCTCAAACGCATAATGAATTGTAGGAAGTTGGCATCGTACACATTCCTTCGGCTTTCAATGTAGGCAAGTTGTTCTTCTTTGCCTGAGACAGAGCTAGGAGGGGATGGGGGCGAAGGAGGTCTGACCTGGAGCTGAGCGCAATAGGCAACAAGGTCTTCATGTTGTTTTCTTGCATGGCGTTCTTCCACAGCAGCTTTGAAGAGGATATCAGCTCTAGCTTGTATCTTCTCGGTACAGGTGCGGCAGTTGTGGCCATCGTGAAAGCAGTAAGAGCAGGGCATTCTACTAGGAGTAGAGATTGAGAGAGTCAGACAGGAAGTCCATGTGGGATTCAATTTTTGGCCCCCCACCCCCCACGGGGTATCTATGGGGCAGGGGGGGAGGGGGTAAAAAAGTCTTCAGTGTTCTTGTGTTGTTCTTA
>JACCDU010111108.1_pt1 | contig 19135 bp, 32 predicted proteins | sample 7446081 | NCBI WGS metagenome assembly JACCDU01 (sample SAMN15323447, study PRJNA562643) | freshwater metagenome | isolation source: river surface water | place: USA:Blue River Watershed | collected 2017-08-17
ATATAATTTGTGCTTTACTAAGTACGCTTTGTACCGAGGTTTCCGTACACGTTTTTACCGTGTCATATGTGACAACGTTATTTGTTGACTCAAACCCTTTTTGCACAGCAGTACCCACGTAACCAAGCCCTATAACTCCTATTGTTTTCATACTACCCTCGTGATTGGACCTATGTTTGATCGTCTACTATACCAACCTTTGTTGGTAGATATGTCATTTATTTGTTTGAAAGCTGCATCGTATTTGTGTGCCAATTTGTACATATCAAAATTTTCTACGGCAAATTGACGAACGTATTCTCTTGATATTACACCATTTTCTATTTGCTCCAATCCAGCTAAGAAATCACCAAGAGTTCGACATTGGTATCCTGTTTTACCGTGTTCTATGGTTTCTGTAAAGCTTCCATATGATGAACCCAAAACAGGAGTTCCACATAACTCAGCTTCTACGGTTACTCCACCAAATGGTTCGACATAACGAGTTGGCATGATAACTGCCATAGCATTATTTAAGAATTTTGAACGTTCCCGTCCGTGAATCGGTGGAACGTATTCTATATTTGGTGATGTTAAAAATGGGGTTGGGTCACCTTGTCCACAAATCTTAAATTGTAAGTCTGGTCTTGCTTGTGCAATTTCTGAGACAATGTTAACACCTTTAATGTGTGATAGTCTCCCAAAATATGCAACATATCTTTCTGGATTTGGATTAAAGTCCCAATCATCCACCTTGAAGTAATTTGCTATTACCCAGTTGTAATCATGTCCACTTTTACCTTCACGACCTATCTCATAATGGTACCATGCATTACTTTCAAATATTCTAAAGTCTTGATATGAATTTGGGTACCCAATACCAGTTTCTACTTTTGGATTTGTAAAATCCTTGATTGCGATGTCGTGTGCGAAACCAAATGGTAAACAAATAATATCGTGTGTGTCAAGATTTCTTTCCAACTGAACTTTTAATCTTGCATTAAATGTTTGATACAATTCGTTACCTGTGTTTGCCAAATCACCTATAAAGTCTGTTGGCATTGCGTCACGGTCACCGTAAATTTCTTTGAATAGTTTAGTACGGATACCTGTCCACTCATCAAATGACATTAGATTAACATCATACGTTGCTCCACTGTGTGCTCCTTCCACACCATAGTGAATAACATCGTATCCTACGGATTGCATCATAGGAGCAAACCGTTTGACTTTACCAGTAAACGCGCAGTGGCTAAACTCGTAAGTGGTTTGGGTATGCGGAATACCTAATAGATGCAACCGCATATTAGTTTATACCCAATCTCTCTAATTGTTCTTTGAGTGCTGCTTCGTGTGCTTTGGATAAACTTGCAGCTTCTAATTTAATACTTTCTAATTGCTCTTTGGATAGTGAGCGTAAAAATACTTCATTACCATGAAATTGTGATGCCATAACCTAACTCCTTGTGAATAACCTTACTAATATACATATCTAGCATAAAAACAAAAACGGGAGAGTTATTAGCTCTCCCGTCAATGTTTTTTGGATTTAGCGTAGATTACGCAGCGGTCCAAGCCGTGATGTAACGACCCTTAGCCGAAGGACGGGTCGAAGCAACCGTGCCGTCCTGCTCGAACTCACCACTGCCAGCGAGGACAGCGTTGATGAACGAAAGGCGGGTACGCGTCTGCTTCTGATGAACGCCCTCACGGGTGAGGTAAGCGTGTACATCGTCAGCGGTGACAACGCCAGACGAACGACGATTGGAGAGTGAACGGAGGTACGAAGTCATCCGACGAGCGGTAGCCTCGAACTCGGTCGTGTTGAAGTAACGGTTCATCGAGAAATCGTTACGGGTAGTGCTGTTGCGCTTTGCCATAAAAATAACCTCTTTAAAAAAGTTTTGTAAGATATCCGATATTTGTACGAGCGTCACCGCGATAGTGGGTGGGCTTCGGAACTGTCTCACTCAGTAACACACTAAAGATATAGTGTCGTAGCTCTGTTGTCAATACCCTTAAAAAGATTGTTGGATATTAAATATTTTTTAGTTAGTAGAGACAATTTCAAAACTATCATCTACTACAGACAACGACATTCCCAGCTTAGTGCTGAGGGTGGTCAACTTTTCGGAAATTCCCTCGTTGACCAAATCTCCATACCAGAGTTTACCGTATTCTCTGGAGAAGATGGAGATATTATACAGGACGTTCTTGCCTGTTTCCATGCGACCCACCGGCCCAAAAACTTCTGTGACTACTTTCACTGCTGGTTGTACATCTTCTGCTTGCCAGAACATAAACGCCTCGTTATTGAGGTTCTTGATTCGTCACCTGTGGTGACACGGACTCCATCATTTCATTATACTGTATGGTATAACAAGTTGTACATAAACAGGGTGATTCAGCTATATCTTTTCTTCTGACACCACCTAAACCACATTCTTCACATATTCTTGCGGATTCTCTTTCTATTTTGTACGCTATAGAATCTAATACATACTGCTGTGATTTGTCAAGGGATGATTCGAAAATAATCTGCAGCATAGAATATCTTAATTTAATATCTACTACTTTAGCAAAAGGCAATACTTCAGTTATAGCATAGACCTTATCTATTAGATCGTGCCATCCTGATTTTATTATTTCTTTAGCTTTTTCTTTATTCATATTTTTTTCTTTCTTTTCTTTTTGCTTCTTTTTCTTTTCTTTATAACTGCATCTATGGGCAGGAGAAAGCCCCTTAAAAACTAAGTATACAGTTCTTAAAATGTATTATTGACCGCAAGAGCGCTCATGCGGGATGTGTATTATATGTAGTGAGGATTAGCCCGAAAACGGCAGCTTCTTCATTTCACGAAAAATATCGTCTGCTGATGCACGACGAACTTCTTCATCATGTTCCTCTTTTTCTATTTTAATCTTTTGTTGTTTCGGTGGATGCTTTCCACTTAACTTTTTTACTAAATGTGCAATTTCCTTATCTGATGGAAACATTAATCCTCCCCTTTCCAGGGTTCTTTAGGTTCTTCATCACTATCGTCCTCGTCATCATTTGAATTATCTTCGAATAGACGACGAAGTTCTTCCATATCCTTCTCAGTAATTTTTTGATAATCAGGATCACTCTTCATCTTTTCAATTAGTTTGTCAAATGACGGAGCGATATGCTTACCATCTTGTGTCCTGAATACTTGGAAAAATCCTTGTGGTCCTTGCTGTTGTTGTTGCTTCTCCATCTCTACTGTTGCGGAATTTAACGCGTCCACAAAGTTCTCAGATGCTTCCATTGTTGCTTGAACCATCTGTTGGGTTTTATTCCCTTCAATATAAATGGTTTTAATAATTGTTAATGTCTCTGCTAATATCGCTATAGCTTTTGCCATCATCACCACTAACGTGATAGTTCCAATTAAAAAACCACCTGCCAATAAACCAATTATAAAATTCTGCACATTCACCTCTTAGTTAACCAATTCCAAATCCTGTTTGATTTCTTAATGCTACTGGCATTTCGGAAGGTTCAAACTCATCAATTACGGAATTGTATTTGTACCACAATCTCATGCTTTGTTGTTCAAGATTGGGTCTGATTTCATTTAAAAGACTTCTTTCAATTACTGCGTATTGGTATGTAGAACCATCTGCCAAATCACGAAGATTGTTCTTGACCGCGTAAATAGCATCTTCAAGTTCTGTACATATTAGTGGTGTTCTCCGTATACCCAATGGGAGAAGATTACGTAAATCAATTACCGTAACGGTATATACTGTACTAGAAATCATCGTGTGAGAACTCGCCTGAATCAGATTCATATTTGCGTAGACGAGTTTTTAATACACTAACTTCAAACAATAATTCGTTTGTAGTTTCTACTTGATTATAATATTTTTCACGCCATTCATCAACTTCTTCACGGAGAGACGCAATCTCGTCCTTTACAGCATCTAACTCTTCACGTAATTCTTTACGAAGGACGGCGTGTTCATCAACTACAGTTTTACTTAACCATAGTTTTTCTATGAGCTTAAGAAACACGCCACCTATTATGGCAGCTGCACCTGCTGTAGCCGCCTCGTTTGAAAATATATTGATTTCTGGCATCACTTTGTTACGTTAAGTTTGACCAGAACCTTTTTTATAAGTAGTCTAAACTGGGTTAATCTTATAGCGCTGAACAGCACACCCGCTAACAAGACATTTAATAAATCATGCAAGTGAATACTTCCATGCATCAGTATACCTACTAATACACCAAATACAAATACCATAGTACATAGAGTGTTTACAGCTGTATTGTGTTTCATACCACTAAAAGCGATTGGTGAACAAAACCAATTAAATTAACTCTAAATCATCCACTACAGCTAAATATCTAACGTGCGTGTCAAACTCCATAGCGACCCACACTTTAATTTTATTATCAATATCCAATTTCGGACTAGACACCAATATAACTTTGTATCCAGTGCTTTTTGTTTTTACTGTAGCACCTTTAATAAACCCTTGCTGTTCATATTCGGCAATGTCCATAATAACCTCACTTCAAGTTTTCCATCATATATTCATTACACGTATCTACGTTCTTCATAATAATAAGTGTATCACGAGAAGAACGTGCGATACTGAGTAGTGAAGGACATGCTACACGCTTGTACGCTTCGGTTGTCTGTATATCGTTATTAATACTCCATGCGGTAAAAAGAACAATACCAGAAAGTAAAAACCAAAACTTAACATTTGCTGAATTAATCTTCGTCCTCATAGTCTGCATCATCATCTTCGTAACCCTCCTCAAAAAGTTCGACATCATCTGCCATCACTTCGGCGCCAATTAGACCATCTTCTGTGATAAAGGAACTACTGTCCAGTGCTTCTTCTACATATGATATTGCATCATCTGCATCTTCACCATAAACAATAACATTTACGGGTACTACAAACTTTTCTAACTTCTTCATCTTAACCCTCGGTTAAAATTTTGTCAAGTACTACTATAGTAAATAGTGATTAAATTCCGTTAGGCGTCATTGACCACGTAATATGTATAACTTCTGTTTCCTTATTAAGAATCTGCTCAACTCTGTCTTGGAAATCGGTGAGAGACTCGCACTCTATTAATTTACTATTAAATACATACTTGAATGTTCCGACCTTTTCTAATATATCTGCTTTATTGATGATAAGGTCTGTGACACCATTGATATTGATTGCCTTAATCACTCCATCAAGGTCTAACCACCGAACCTTACGTTTACGTCCCGTGGTCGCACCGAACTCACCACCTGCTTCTTGAATTTTTTCAAGAATAATATCATTCTCATCTTGGAATGTAGTCTTGAATCCAGAATATGTTTCGTACGCCTTCATAATACCAAATACTTTACCAATGCTTTTAGGTGGAATACCATTTAATATTGCCGACCCAATCGTGCAGTGCGAACTGGTGACATATGGATAATCGCCCCAATCAATATCAATCTGGAATCCTTGTGCACCTTCACACAGTATCTTCCAATCGTTGTTCTTATTGTGGAACAATTCGTAAGTATCAATTACTGAGAACAACGACGAAGGTTGTGTTCCCAAATCCCCCATACGCATACCAGTACGATTGTACTTATCACGATAGGTTGGACCAATACCCTGTCTGGTGGTTCCAATCTTACTTTCCGAACTATCTTCTTCGATATGTTTATCCAATACCAAATGTGCCCGTTCATCAACAAAGATTAAACCATCGGTGTTGAACCCCGCACTGTTTAGTTCTCTGATTTCTTCTTCTAACTTTTTAACGTTGACCACACATCCCAATCCAATCACACTAGGAATACCAAACAAGACACCGATAGGAACAAGATGAGTTACAACTTTCTTACCATCGTGATATACCGTATGACCTGCGTTTGCTCCACCATTATATCGAAGTATAAGGTCATACTCTTTTGCGAGAGCGTGAGCAACTTTTCCCTTTCCAGTATCACCTGCTTGCAAATCTACTATTACATCAGCGTAACTAATCATAACCATTATCCTCTATTAGATACTATCTAGTTGTATTTTACTTATATCAAACGTCTCACCAGGGTCTTTCTTTCGACCAAACGGAAACGCAACTTGTGCATGAGTCAGTATAGGTTTGAATTTACTATCGGGATATCTATCGCGTAATTGTTGAACCAACTTTTTTAAACTCTCATATTGCTGGTCACTATACTGCATTCCATTTTTACCCTGTAGACATATACCGATACTAAAATCATTCCAGAATTTGATACCCTCGTAATACGACACACCAGCGTGGCGTGCGATATACTTTGGATTTACAAATTCATACACTTTCCCACTACGTGCCACAAAATAATGATATGACAATCTACGTCTGCGAAGAACATTGTGTGTTGTTCGTACATCCATATTTGCCCCATCATTGTGAATTACGATATAGTTTTGTGTACTATCTCGAATTCCACGTGGAGTAAGTGGTATTTTGGTAATGCTTAACTGCTGTAATGAAACAAACATCACAGCAGAAATAAATAATGATTTAAGCATAACACCCCCCAGCGTAAAAGTAAAGTGGAGGTCAACGTTTGTCAACCCCCACTTAAAATAAATATTATTAAACTTTGTTATAGACCAGAAATATCATTGGTGGACCAGAAGGTTAATTTTGCTGCATAAAATTCAGATGAATGGTCTTTAGCGTCTCCCATAATTAACTTGAAAATTCCATGTGGTAATAACAACGATAATATACGAGTCCAACTAATTTTTCTATCGTAATTGACCACTACCTTACCATCACTACCAATATGATGCATAGTACCGCAATGATAGTAAAGTGGAGCAAATGGAACTTTAGTTACAATATCACCATCATTGACCCAACGATGATGTGTAATAAGTGTATTAAATTCATCAATATAATCTCTATCACCTACACGTGGACTACCATATGTAAATATTGCTTTTGGAACTTGTAAAGAAATATCTAATACACATCGGCGTGCCATTAATGTTGCCATTGCCGCACCTAAACTATGACCTGTAATCCACAAGTCCTTATTTTTAATACTTGCGACATGACTTTTGATTGGCTCCCAAATCTTATCAGTATAGGTTCTAAACCCACGATGAACTCTACCAATACCAGTACGAGATGGAGTTAAAGCAATACTTAAATCTGCTTTAATATCGTTCCATTCCTTAACTTCTGTTCCACGACATACAATTACGATGTCCGTGTCATTTTCCAACACGTATGCATTACTACCAGCATTTCCATAATACATACTATCGGTGAACCCTGCTTTCTTAAATAATTTTTGTGCTTCTTTTGGACTTTGATATGCCAAATTACTCAATCTGGCAAATAGTGCACTTTGTTCTGCAAAACTTAAATTACTAATCATAACTACTCCTATAGTGTTACTCGTGAACCAACCAATAAGAAATGCATTGGCTTACCTGTTGATGGAATCATTACTCGGTGTGCTCCAGTCATACCAAACCGTTTAGTAATCTTATAATCCACAGAATTACCAACCATCGCACTTAATTCTTTATTAAATGTAAATTTAGTAAAATCATTATACGACACAGGTGCACCCATAATAAATATTTGTGGAGAAAGCGTGGCACGTTCATTTATTTGAATTGGATTATGCATCCAGAATCCTGCAACCGATGTAGCGTAACTGACATTTCTCTTACCTGAATCTGCTGGTATTGCCAATAGAATTACGTTTGCACTAATGCCCACCACACCCCACTTTGGGTCTGGTTTGACGATTGTTGCACCCGTCATATTCATCCACGTACCCTTGAGATATGCTGCGGTGTTTGCATATGAGGTAATATATTTTAACTTACCCTTATCAAACTTCATTTTTGAATAGTTTGCACTTATTGCACCTTGGTCAAACGTTAACCACAAAATACCCGTGACACCATAACTCTTGTCACCGGCCAAAGATGATTGTGATACACCTGTAGTAAACAACGCAGATAAACTACCATCTGGATTTTGACCAGTGGTGAGGTCCGACGCTACCATCAATGGATTAACCCGAGCTTCATCTCTCTTCTTTTCTTCTTTTTTTTCTTCTTTCTTTTCGTCAGATTTTTCTTCCGATTTGGATTCTGACTTACTTTCTTCAGATTTAGATTCCGACTTAGATTCAGATGAAGATTCTGATTTAGTTTCAGACGAGGAGGATTCGGTTTTAGTTTCCGCAGGTTTGGATTCTCCACCACCCCCACCACCAGAACTACTTGGTGCTGGTTCCGATGACGAACTACTTGGTGCAGGTGTTGATGAAGAACTGCTAGATGGAGCAGGTGCCGCAGGAGCGGCGGGTGCTGCTGGTGCCGATGGAACTGGTGCCGATGTCGCCGCCGATGTTGCGGCGGAACTTGCTGCACTTCCTGCCGCCGACGATGCGGCACTTGAAGCTGCACTACTTGCCGCGGATGACGCTGCTGATGATGCAGCGGAAGATGCCGCTGCACTTGCCGCAGCTGATGCCGCTGCTGCCGCTGCTTGTGTTGCGGCTTGCGTTGCTACTTGTGTAGTGGTTTGTGTAACTACTGGATTATTGGTGACGGGACACGGAACATTAACAGTAATTTGATTAATCCATGCCAACACTTCACCGGCTTGTGCTTGTGCAGCAGTAAATAACTTGGATTGACCACGATACATAATCATCACACCTGGACCATTAATAGGAAAGGTCGCAGTTTGTGCAGTATTAGTACACGGGTCAACCCAAGTCTGCACTACGACTTGTGCATCAGAACAACTTGATGCAAACAAGCATAATGCTGAAAGAACTACTAATAGTTTATATTTTTTCATTATGACTTAAAAATTCCTTTACGAACCATACGGGTGACAATTTTTGCTGCTGCATCTTCTAATGCTTTCTTAGTTGATGTACCAATCGTACTTTGGTTAAACTTAATTTCACCAAAGTTATCGTCATTCATAAGGGTTAGTTCACGAACAGTTTTAGCTTCACCCAATCCAGACCCAGTAAAATATTCACCAGTTTCTGCGTTTACAAACTTAACTTGTAAACCAAGACGGGTAACTACCTTGTTTTTGACACCATCCTTAAGATTGATGGTTTCATCTTCACTTACAGAAAAATCATATACTTCGATGTATACAAAGTATTCTGCAAGTTTAATCTTACCACGACCGTCTAACTTGTTTTCGGTGATACCCGACTGTGATGCTTGAAATTGTTTGACCATACGATTCTTAATTTCCGTCTTATCTTCGGTAAAAGTGAATCGGTTGGTTTCTTCTAAGTATTCCACAACGATATTTGTGACACCAAGACCAACACGCTTGTCTTTGAGTTCTGGATACATTGCGAATACTTCTTCGTTGATACCAATGTTCAATAATTGAATTGGAATCTTTGGACCATCATAGTCCATTAATGAATCAATATTGACCTTCTTTTCAAAGGACGCACGGTATTCTTCGGTTTTGGTTGACCCAACAACTTGTGCTGATAAAAGTGTTGGGACCAATAACAATAAAAATAATTTTTTCATATTATTCCTCGTGAGCTGCTTCTACCTTCTTGACAGTAGCAGGTGAGAACTTTTCAAGTCCAGCGATACCAAACGCACCCAATGTGATGTACATAAATGAATTATATACAAATTCGTGGATTTCTAAAGTAATACCCATCACACCAGTAACAATATCAACAAGTGAATACAGGGTCATTACTGCGAACGACATAAAACCAATTATTGTCTTTTCATTATAATGGTTACTATCTTTGAAAATTTGTGAAAACTTACTAAAGATAGTTTCCTGTACTTGTTTTGCGTCCATATTAGCCACCTAAAGTGTTTGAGAATGATTGACCATCTTCTTCATCCATCTTTTGTACCAACATCTTGTCCTTGTCGGTGTCTGAGAACCAGTAGTCAATAATTTTACCGTAACTACCGATAAAGGCACCCAACATAAGAAGGAGAAGTTCCTTCCATTCACCGTCAATAGCAGTTTGGTTATATACTGCCATCGTGATACCACCAACAATCAACATAAAGGTAATAAGTACAATTGCGGTGATGTTCCAACGACGAGCCATCATCTTAAATAACATTTCTTGGAACTTACTTTCTTGTGATACTGGTTTTGTTTCTTCTGATGTAGTCATTGGGGTTTCCTCAATTGGGGTTTCGTCTACTACCGATGTTTCAGTTGCATCAGTTGTTGTAATTTCTTCTTTATTTCGCATAATTCTGTTAGCTCCTTGTTATAGACCGATTTATAGTAAAAGAAACCCCAACCTGGATACGCAGGTTCTTTTTTTGCCATCTGCTCCACTCGTTCACCGTAGTCCTTAACTTGTTCTGGAGTCACGGCCAATTACCACTTTGGTTCTTCTTTGGTCCAATCGTCCTTCTTTTTTGGTGCTGGTGCTGGTGCTGCTGCACCGCCACCTGAACCACCCTTAACGGTGTTGTTGTTTTCAAGGTTAAGATTGATTACTGGTGCTGTTGCTGCTGGTGGTGGAGCTGTTTCTTCACCACCCATTAATTGCTTACCAATAACACCTGCGATTGCGGTCACAATAATGGTTACTAAACCAATTATTGCGTTCTTTAATCCACCGCCTGAACTTTCTTCTGACATAACGTTCTCCTATTGTTTGTTGATGATTACTGGAATCTTGACGATATTGCCAGAGACATCCAGTAGGTTTAAGTCATAAGAACCATTTTTAATTTTTGTATAATCCAAATCCACTACAGTATTTACTTTTTCTGCGGTAAATCCTTCTACCGCAAATATCTTACCATCAATACCAGTGAGCTGTAAACTGTATAATGCACCTGGGGTGACTTCCATCAATACTGATGCACGACCGTCTGTGGTTACAACTCGTTGTGTTCTAAATAATGTTGATTTTGATTCGACCCCTAAATCAATTGGTTTATTCATATCTGGACTCAAAATGTTATTATCGTAGCAACCAATTACTAAAAAGGAAATAATTCCATATCGTAAATAGTTTTTCATATTACTCCTATCGGAAGTTACTGATACCGACCAAACGGATTACAGTAGAGGAAAGGTTAATACCAACCTGATTACCCTTATTGTCTGCTGCGTCCATAACCTGTGTCATAACCACAGAGGTGTTTAGGTCTACACCAGCCTTCAATGCTACGAATTGTAACTTGAATGGGGTGAGATTTGCTCCTGTTAATGGGTTTTTTAAATCTTTATCTAATGCACCAAAACGAATGGTTCCGTTTTCCATTGGATGAACGAAGGATACCCAACTTGGAGTATCAATATTCATCTTGACAAACTTGACCAATGTTGGGTCATACTTCATTTCATATTGTAATCCAGATAATGAAATACCCTTGGTATCTACATTAAATGGAATATTGATGGTGTCACCAGTAACTACGATATTGTTTAACTTAGTATCAATACTACCTGCGCCTGGAACCACCAAGTTACCCATCACAATACTTGCACCTTGTTGTTCTTCAACTAATGATGAATGAGACAAGTTTACATCACCTTTTAATGCATAACGTAGGTCTAATGCTTGTTCACTTGTAGTAGTACGTGCAAACACATACCCAGGTGTTTTATTCACGAAACTAACAGTGGAACTGATTGCATAATCAACATTTTGATTGTTGATGTTTCTGATACTACTGTTATATGCCGATGACCCGTTGGTTGCCTTGGTGAAACTACTTGCTACCTTGTAGAACGCCCAACTTGCATCACTTGACATAAATGTGACTGGACCACTATACACATCCAAGATATTCATCCAGTTCACAGTTGATGGGTCCACTCCTGCTGGAAACTGACGCATATCTACATAGAATCTAGTTTGACCTGCACCGTATCCATTGAGATTAATAATTGCCCATTCGGTTTGACCTGGGGTAATATTTACAACTTTACCTGTCATCTTAGGAGTCCAGTTGGTGAGAGGCATATTATCGTAATCTGCACCAAGGAATAATGGAACACTAATACTACAATTTGCTCCACAACCTGCAGGAGCGGTCATAATAGTATCTAACCCTGTTACTGCATTGAACAATACTTGTAAATCTCCACCTTCAAAATCACCACTGTTGTTTACATCGGCTGCCCAATACTTCATACCCTTGTTGATATTATTGTTCTTGTAAGTCTTATCAAGATTTTGAGTGATGAATTCTTGAACTGCCATTGTGTAATCAGATACCGTAGTTGCTGCCAAACTTAATGGTGCTAAACTGTCTGCGGGTAATACAAAACGGAAGTTGTATGGTGTATTTGTTAGGAGTTGTTGTGCGAATGAGAATGTTCCATTTGGTACCGCAACGTTTACAACTTCCGTTGGTTGTGCCAATGTATCAGTAACAGATAAACGCATTAATGACTTCAATCCTGCGGTGGTATTGGCACTATGTTTTAGTTGACCTACCACAAGATTGTTTGCGGTTGGGTCAAAGTTAATCCAGACACCCTTTACTCCAACGTTTTGTGTGGTGGTCATGGTACCACCGTTCACATCATATCCAATAGCAAAGTTCATATATACCGAATCGTATGGAAATCCCGCATCAGTATTTGTGATTCTGAATCGTAACTTGATGTAGGTGGCGTGTTCCATATTAGCGGCACTGGACACGTTCACCATAATACGATTGATGGCATGATACGGAACGGTATTTGCATTACAGGTGTAACTTGCATTTACATAATTGTTCCAACCAGTTGTTGTGGTGTTGTTGGCATTTCTGTTAAACTTACAATTAGGATAATAATTGTTGGTGTAACTAAAACTTGCTGCAGCAGGAATACCTACACCACGTTGGATATCTAATAACTGAATAGCATCTTTTTGATGTTGAAAATCAAAGAATACAGAACGAATAGTTGAGAAGTTGGGGTTCAACTTCACTTCCATTACGATTGTATCATTCTTTGCAATTGTACCACCATTCATATCTGTTGTGATGGTATTTGCTCCCCACCAAAGTGCGGGTTGTGCTTCTACTTGAAAAATTGGCAGTAGTAGAAGAACTGCTGCTAATAGTTGTTTCATATTACTCCGATAGTTTGTTAATCAAGCTCTCACAAGATTTTTTTAAGGCGTTTGAGAGACTTGTTTGGTTGAATTTGCCGCCTTCGTCAATTAACAAAGTAGACATGGAAATTTCCGATGAACTTTCCTCAACAACCACGGGTTTCCCCTTCTTACCATTAACAACCATTGTTCCACGCATACGAATAACCACTGTTTCGGCATTCGAGTGGAAAACGGAGACATTTTTTTTAGTGGTTAATACATCTAAAAATATAATTTCTACTTGTAACCTGTTTGGCGATTTTGGATTGAGGTCATATTCTTTTTCTAATAAAAATTCTTCAAGAATATTCTTTACACCAAACTCCAACCCACGATTACCAGCAACAGGACCAATTACAACTGAGTTGGTCACTTTTTCAACAAATATTTCTTTTTCTTGTGCGTATACTGGGGCAGCCAATAACCACCAGGCCCCCCACGCCGCAGCATAAAAAGAGTTCTTCATAAAGTCTCCATTAAATTACATAGACCTTATAAAGAACCCTTCTAATATTATAAATATCAAACTTATGCCAAGAGAGAATGGAATTCCTTGAAATGTTTTTGACGATCTGCTAAACCAATTTCACCACCATTGACTAACTTGGTGACCTTCTTAACTACTTCATCGGTTGCACCTTGGTCGCAAGTTGCGTTAATCTTACGAGAATTCCAGTACCATGCTGCTGATAAAAGTGGATACTTAGTTGCTACAAGGTCTGGGTTTGCAACGATATCTTCTGCAACTACCTTGTCAAATGCCGAATAGTTGTCCTTACCTGTAAGTTGAATATATCCACGACCACGGAACTTATATCCTTCACCACTTGCTTCTGGACCATTACCCATACGACCACCATAAATCAAATTGGCAATCTTTTCTGGCTTGCGTTCGTATTCTAATGCCTTAGCTTCGGTTGGGAAATACTTCTTGAACAATCCAAGTAATCCCTTTGCACCGTAGTTGAGGTTTTCATTTACAACTTTAAAATTACCAGATTCGTGACCACATTGTGAAAGGAAGTGAGCAATACGAACCGGAGTGTTGATTTGAAATTTTTCCATCACCTCTGGAAGTTGTGCGATGACCGCATCGGGTACATGTCCCTTCAACTTACTGATATCCATAGGACCACCTGATGGAACAACAGGAATGGACTTGACTTCAGCAGTACCAACTAACTTACCCCAAGTTGCATCACCTACGATACCATCTGCTGGTAATCCGTTCTTAGCTTGCCATTCTTTAACAGCCTTCTCAGTGCCAGGACCAAAGGAACCATCGGCGGTCAAGCCGAGTTTTTCTTGTAACTTCTTTACATCATCACCTTTTGAACCGACTTTGAGTAACATACCTATTCTCCAATTAGGTGTTTTGGTTAGTATATATAAGTATAGAAGGGACTTGACATTTGTGTTAGAACCAATTAATTTTAAGTAAATTGTTTTTTATTACGAGGTTTTTATGAATTTTGGTGGAAAATATTTTCAAAAATTTGATGAGGTCTTTACACCAGAACAACACAGAAAAATACTTGATACGTTAAATCAACGTAGATGGAGCTTTGACAATTTTGCAGCACACGAAGCAGACAAAGGTATATTGTGTTGGTCGTTGTGGGGACTGGAAGAAGAAACATTTTATAATACAGAACTTCTCCAAAGAATTGAGGAACTAACTGGTAACCAGTACCAGGTTGACCGCATATATGCTAACGGACAGTCCTTTGGTCAAGACGGAGTATTTCACATTGACCACAAAGACCCTAACATAAAAGCATATACATTTTTATATTATCCTACAAAGTTAGACCCACTTGAAGTATATGAATATGGTGGTGAAACACAATTTATTCAAAACAACGGAGAACTATATCACGTATATCCGTTCACAAATACGGCGGTAATTTTTGACGCACATATTTGGCATCGTGGTATGGGGCCAAATAAATGGAGCAAAAATCTCAGAACTTCACTAGCATTTAAACTAATTCAAACAAGTCTATGATTAAATTAACAGAATATGCAAAATGTGCAGGATGTGCATCGAAGATGGGGCCTGGGGAACTCTCTACCGCACTCTCCTCACTTCCAAAAGACACCGACCCAAGACTTCTTGTGGGTCGAGAAACCTTTGATGATGCGGCAGTCTATAAGTTGACTGATGACCTTGCAATTGTTCAGACAGTAGATTTCTTTGCTCCTATTATGGATGACCCGTACCGATTTGGTCGAGTCGCTGCCACCAATGCCCTCTCCGATGTGTATGCGATGGGTGGTACTCCTATTACCGCGATGAATGTGGTCGCATTTCCAGAAAAGTCATTACCCCTTGAAGTCTTGACCGAAATTCTCCGTGGTGGTCAAGACGCCGTGCATGCCGCAGGAGCCAAACTGGTTGGTGGTCATACGGTGATTGATGAGGAACCCAAATACGGATTATCGGTCACGGGTACGGTACATCCAGATAAGATTCTGTCGAATAAGGGAGCACAGGTGGGTGATGTGTTGGTCTTAACCAAACCATTGGGTACAGGTATTCTTTCTACAGCAGCAAAACGGGGTGTTTTGATCCCTGAGTACCTTGATAGTATGTACGAAAGTATGATTACTTTAAATGATAATGCGTCACGATGGGCAGTCCAACTAGGGTTTAAATGTGCTACCGATATCACGGGATTCAGTCTCCTTGGTCATTCCTCCCATATTTCTCGTGCCAGTAACGTCCAACTCTGTATTAAGTATGATAGTATCTATGATATCCCGACTCTTCCTGGGGTGTTCGATTTGTGGGAAACGGATGAGTTTGTGACAGGTGGGGGAAAACGAAATAGAAAATGGTTAAATGACAAAGTGGATTGGGATGGGATTGATGAACGGTGTATTCGATTGTTAACGGACCCGCAAACATCGGGGGGATTATTAGTGTGTGTTCCTCGTGATAAGGTAAAACAATATATTACGTATGTCCCCATCGCTACTATTATTGGGGAAGTACGGGAGTATAATGAAGGGGATTCCCTAATAAAAATTATTTAATACCCAACGGTATTTTTGGGGTACTTGACAACGTGAAAGTAATGTAATATAATTCATATGTTGGTAAGTTACCAACTACGTCACGACAAATTAAGCGCGTGACGTACACATACCCTAATGATTCCACAACAATAAAGCGGGAATCAAAGGAGAAAATTATATGATGGTGCTGAACCGCCCCACCACGCAGTCTACTACGTGGACTATTAATGAACTGTCAACCCGACAAAATGATAACGAGATTTATCTTGATCTCGCGTTCCAATCATCAGAACGGTGGTCAGCTGCAGCTGCGCTGGCATACCTACGTTCTGTATTTAGTGGATTCACCCCGAACCCTATTATCCTTGCACACGTTGAGTCGTGTATGAAGTATTGTGAGGAACGTCTGGGGAAGGACAGCGATGACTACAAGTATTTTGCCAGCCTCCACACAAACAATGTCAAATATATTAGCGTGGATGGTAATAATCGTACGCGTGCTATTATGAAGTTTTTTAATAATCTTCTTAAGTTGAAGGAAGGTACATCGTATCGGATATCCGGAGCCCCTATTCTTGAATTCTCCAACTACACTCCGACAAATACTATTTCTTTCAAGGGAATGCCCGAAAAGTTGAAGGAGTATGTACGTGAGATTAAAGTTCCTGTGTTCTTGGTCAACGAAGCTACCCGTCAGGAACTTCACGATATGTTTATCGCGGTGAATAACGGAGTGTCTCTCAACCCACAGGAAAAGCGTAACGCGATTGTGTGTAAGGTCGCCGATGAGATTCGTGCTCTAGCAAAGAAGTATGACAAGATGCTTCGTCTGTACTTCAGTAAGGGTAACTGCCAGCGTCGAATTCACGAAGATTTTCTGGTCACCGCACTTGTTCACGTTACTCACGGATTTACTAACAATATCGCTTTAGAGGACAAGAACAAAGCATATAGTGATAGTTCTCCTGAGACAAAGAAGCTCGGTCGTTTGAAGGAAGTTCTTAAGGATATGGACTCCCTTATTCAATATGAGGCTAAGACTGGAAGTGGTCGTGGAATTAGGTCTAAGGCGTCACTCTTTGATATGGTAATGTTGGTGGATTATCTCCACAACCAAAATATTTCCATTATTGACGATTCAAAATTTTTTGAATGGTTTACGGAACATAACAACGCTCTTCGTGATGATACAAAGACGATTGTTGTTCCGGACCCGATTGACCCGCGGACGTTCTACGGTGCACAACGTGCTAACGACAAGCCGTTCCGAGAAGCTCGTCTGGCACAAATGGTAGCCCGTTTAGACTTTCTTTCCGATGGTGTGTTGAGTGTTCCGAAGGACAAGAAGCGATTTGGTGATGGACGGGATCGTATTCACTGCTGGACTAGACAGGAGCATCGGTGTCCGTTGTCGGGGGATAATATCCCGTGGGTTGAGGTTCTCGACGGGAACAAGACCCACCTCGACCACATTGTTCCCCATTCAAAGGGTGGACAAACCACGCGAGACAATCTCCAACTTGTTAAGAAGAGTGCTAATCTTTTAAAGAGTGATAACTGAGTAAAAAGAAAATCCCCAAGTCAACAACGGCTTGGGGATTTTTCTATTAAATATCTTATAAGAAAAGGGCTATAGGGAAAAAAATTGATCCCGTGTTGCAAAGAGGCTCCCCGCCCCGCCTCTTCACACCGCCCGCCCCCCTTAGTCCCTAAAAAGTCAAGGGGGGTAATGTAACAATGATCGGGTAGGCCCCATTCCCTATTTCGTTACAATTGGGGGCTTGTGGTCTACCCAATAATAGGTTATATTCAGTATAACTTCAAAGGAGATAGAAATGAACAAGGTTCTGGTTCTGGTGGTTCTGATGGTTCTGGTGGTGTTCACCCCCTTCGCCATCATCTGGTCCCTCAACACCTTGTTCGGTTTGACCCTTGGGTACACCTTCAAAAACTGGGTGGCGGTTGAGGTCATCTGGTTCATCTTCTCTGGACTTCGAAACGCCCTTGACAAGTAACCAATAATACATTATATTCAGTATAACTTCAAAGGAGATAGGAAATGTTCAATCTAATCGTGGTTCTGGTCAGCATGGTGGTTTCGTCGGTTATCGTGATGTCGCTGGTGATGGATGGCCCGACCGACAAGTATCTGACCCAGAGTGAGATTGACGAAATCATCAACTCCCAGGAGAGCAAGTAAGATGGTGGAAATTGGAAAGCTCTACAATGTGTTCGGCAACAAGGTTCAGAAGGTGGTAGAGGTGACCGACACCCATATCCACACCACATGGCCCAACGGGATTGTCCCCGCCCGTCAAGGTGACCGACTCTATCCGATTGAGTGGGTGGGGTACTTCACGGAGGTGACCAAGTAATGGCGGTCCTGGTGTTCGGTATCTATATGGCCGCAGCGATGGGCCTCTATGGGTTGGTGGTCGAGGGGGTGTTCCCGAAGGAAACCCGAAACAATTGTAACAGTTCTGTGGACCCCTTGTGGCCTGTCCGTTAATAGGTTATATTCAGTATAACTTCAAACAAGGAAAAAGAAATGACCACCAAGACGATTGACCTCACCCCCACCTGGGTTCAGATTCTTCCCGCCCTCCTTACCCTCTTGGAGAACCCCACCACGAAGCGGGACGCCCTCCGCGAGTTGAGTCGGATGGCGGGGGCCGCTGACCTCTATGTGGAACTCCGAAAGGCTGACCGAATCAAGAAGGCTTGACATTTCGGGAATAATAGGTTATATTCAGTACACACCACTAAAGGAGACACACCAAATGGCTACGCGGTTTACGATTGGGAAGCAGATGCAGGACGGCACGGTTCGTTCGGTGTATGGGCACTGGGATGGTTACCCCGAACACGCTGGGTACATTCTGCAGAACCACTACACGGATGACCAGAAGGTGAACGCCCTTCTGGACCTTGGTGACCTTTCGGTGATTGACAAGAACATCGGAGAGGCGCACCCGTTCGAGGACCGCCCCGATGGGTACAC
>JACCDU010326441.1_pt1 | contig 19126 bp, 3 predicted proteins | sample 7446081 | NCBI WGS metagenome assembly JACCDU01 (sample SAMN15323447, study PRJNA562643) | freshwater metagenome | isolation source: river surface water | place: USA:Blue River Watershed | collected 2017-08-17
CAATCAATTTGGCAACTTTTTCACGCAAAGTAACAAGACCCTGAAGTGGGGCATACTGATGCGCGTTCTCTTGAGAAACCCTTACAAGCTGTGCTTGTAATTGCGGATCAATAGGAAAGTTCGGAAACCCTTGAGCTAGATTAATTGCACCGTGCTTTTGAGCAAGTGCTGACATCGTGGTAAAGATAGTTGTGCCGACATGAGGCAACTTAGAAGCTGACATTTTACTTCAAGCCTGAATCTCTTGTTGAAATCTTGAGTGACTTAATAATAAATTCAGTTCTACGATTCAACTGATGCTGCTCGTCTGAACAATCTGACTTCGCTTTGCGACCTTCACAAGGACAAGCTGCTTTAAGCTGTGACTCTCCATAACCTTTTGAAGTCAAACGACTCGGGTTAGAAATTCTTGCTTGAATGTAATCTGCAGCAGATTTAGCACGTCTTTCTGAAAGGCTTTGGTTGTATGCCATATTACCCTTGCAGTCAGTATGAGAACCAAGCTCAACTTCGATTTTTGGATACTTGTTCATGAAAGCTACAACCTTATCAAGCTCAACAATAGCATCCGCTCTGAGGTCTGATTTATCGAAGTCGTAATAAATAGATTTCAAACCGAGTAAAGAGGTAATCTCCATCTCTAATGAAAGTGGCTCAAGATCAAGATCAACTAAATCACGAACACTAACAACATTTGAATCTAAAACTTGGTAATCAAAGAAAACTTCTTTCGTTACATAACCTTCTTTCTCGAGGTATACTTTGTAGCGATGCTTGCTTTCAATCATGAGTGAATCACGCTTTTGTGTCAAGACACCTAAGTCGTCAGTCATGGCTGTAAGTAATTCGATACCTGTTGAATCATCGACAATTCTAATTTTAACACCAGAAAGAGGTAAAAGTGTTTTCTTGTCTTTTACAACGTAATCAAGCGTTTTGTCTAGGAAACGATCACGCAATTCAAACGCAAATATATCATCTGTCTCACCTGAAGTTTGGCGATTACTTGTGAAATAACCATGCTTGTCATCTGTAAACATGATGGCTAGATCGTCATAGGCAGTATTGAATACAGAACCCATGCTTTTCACTTCAAGATTAGTTAGGCTAAATAAATCATAACCACCTTGACTGTTGTGCCCTTGAGAAGAGAAATAAAGTGTGTTCTTGTAAACAAAAGGGAAAACATCATTTTGAGCTGTATTCACCCCTCTAACCGCTTCTTTCTGGCCAAACTTGCCGTTTTGGAAGGTACAACGATAAAGGTCCATTCCACCGATACCTCCTGCCATATCTGAAGCAAAATAAAGCATGTTGTTTGCTTCATCATAGAAAGGATGAGTGGTGTTGTGCTTGTCGTTGTTATAAATAAATGGCAACGGTTTAGACCACTGACCATTCTTTGTTTTCGTTGTATAGTAAATTGTTAGTTTTTCGTTTTTATCAGAACCGTAATTGTTTGTAAAAAACAAAATATCACCCGCCTTGTTGGAAGAGATTGGTCCGTCGTAAAAACAAGTATTGATGTTCATGGCCTCTCCTGTCTCTGCACTTACTAACATTGGCGTCTTGAGTGCACAACCTTCCACCTTATAAAGGTCAGAAAAAGGTTTTTTGGCAAACTCATCCATGTCAACTTCATCGCAAGCATTGATTGCTGCAGACAACACATAGAGGTCACCTGCAAACTGACGCACTCCGAAGTCATCTTGCTTCGTATTGAAACAAGCAGGAGTTAATAACACATCTTGCTGAGCAAGCGTTGTAAACAGTGTCAGAACTGCAAAATATACTAGCGATAAATAACGCATAAGAAAGAGCAATATCAATTGAAGAAGCGTGGACCCTGGCAACGGCTAGCGTTGTTATTGAACTTGTAACGTAAAGCTACCTCATGTGATTGGATAGCAACACGACTCAAGTTTGAAAGCGGGTACGTGTATGAATAACCTACATAAAAACGTGAACCGAAGTCATAACCAACGATAGCACCTACAGCACTATTCAACTGGCAGCTTAATCCTACGTCAAGACCATTTTTGTTGGTAAAGATGGCATTCATGTCTACAGTCCATGGTAAACCGTCCATATAGCGAACAACTACATTCGGACGAAGGCTCCACATCGCACCCATTGGCGCAGTACCACCTACATACCCTAAATACCCACCGCGGTTGTCTACATAAAGACTCATGTCGCGATCGATAAAATCTAGGCTACCTACTCTTGGACGAGCAAATCCGAAATAAACGTTTTTATGATAAACCAAGATACCATAACCAGCATTAAACTGTAAACCAGTAGACATGTTGCTTAACATATCTGGGTCTAAAGCCTCAGTTGTTACTAAATCTGTAAGGTTGACCGTTGTGTTACCTGCAATTGCACGAACACCCAAAGCAACTTTCCATGATTCGTTCAACTTCAAATGGTAAGAACCATTTACAGCAAACTGAGTCGACTTTACTGGCCCTGTTTCATCTTGCAACAAAGTAACACCTAAACCAAAATTGTTTAGGATATTAAAGTTACCAGTCAAAGTCATGGTTTTTGGAGCACCACGCAAACCAGTCCATTGAGAATTAGCCAAGGTAGTAATGTCATTATACCCATTTGCGCCCGCTTGAGCTGGATTCAGCATCAAAGCGTTGAATTGGTTTTGACGATAGTTAGGATCTTGTGCTAGCGCTTGAAAGCTCGCTAGAACTACACCTATTGCAATAAGAATGCTATTTGTCTTTTTCATAACGTAATTGGTCAATGAATTACTATTGTTTTACTCGGTTGATATAAACGTAACCACTCAATTGTTTACCACCATCAAGAGTCAATGTGTAGTAGTATGTTCCATCAGGAACTGCTACACCATTACCCATCAAGGTACCATCCCAGTCGTTAGCATAAGCTCCGCTGTAGTAAACTAGTGTTCCGTAGCGGCTGTAAACAGCCATTTCTTTTGTATTGTATCCTTCAAGTCCTGGGATTACCCATGTATCGTTGATGCTGTTTCCGTTTGGTGTAAATGCATCCGGTACATTAGGACCGGCTACATCATCTCCACCACATGCATCAGAAGCAATAACATTGATCACCACTTGAGCTGCTGACTGGTTACCACTGTTATCTGTAATTGTTACAGTAACGGTATTGAAACCAACCTGACCACAATCAAATGTTGTTTGATCAATCGAAACTTCAGCAATTCCACAGTTATCAGATGAACCGTTATCGATAGCAGCGAAAGTAAGCACACCTACTCCGTTTGCATCAAGTTGTACAGCTGCTGACTGAAGAACTACAACAGGTGCCTCAGTATCTACTACTGTTACGTTTTGAGTAACTGTTGTAAAGTTACCTGTAGCATCAGTAATAGTCCAAGTTACAACTGTAGTTCCGATAGGGAAGCTAGCTGGTGCATCATTTACGATAGAAGCAATTGTACAGTTATCAGTAGCTTCTGGCGTTCCGAGGTTTACACCAGTTGCATCACAGAAGTTGTTCGTATTCACTGTAACGTTTGCCGGAGCAGTAGCCTCTGGAGCAATTTGATCAACTACATTGACTAATTGTGTAGCTGTAGCTGTATTTCCAGCACCATCAGTTACAGTCCAAGTTACTGTTGTTGTTCCGATTGGGAATAGTCCAGGAGCATTGTTTGTTACAGATGCAACTGTACAGTTGTCAGAAACAACAGGAGTTCCTAGGGCAACACCTACTGCAGTACAACCTAAGTTAGGATTTACGTTAACATTAAGTGGAGCAACAATGATTGGAGCAACATCGTCACCAATAGTAACTGTAATTGGTAATGAAGTAACCGCACAACCATTAGATCCTGTTACAGTAATATCATAAGTACCACTTTGTGTTACTACGATACCGTTAGTTTGCTGACCTGAGTTCCACTGATAGTTAGGAGCATTAGAAGAGAACAATGTAACTGTTTCTCCTGGACAAACTGTAGTTGGACCAGCAGCAGTAATAACCGGAGTTGCTGGACTATTAAGTACAGTAACTGATGCAGAAACACTTGAGTTACATGCACCATTCGAAAGCGTATAAGTAATTGTTGTAGTACCTGCATTCATACCTGTAACAACACCTGAGTTATTGACTGTAGCAACAAAACCATTTGAAGAAGTCCATACACCGCCTGGTGTAGCTGAACTTAATGTAATTGTTGAAGCCTCACAAACTGTGTTTGAACCTGTAAGCGCAGCTACAACCGGAGTTGGTAATACAGTTACAGTAACTACCGCTGAGTTAGATGTACATCCGGCAGCGTTTGTTCCTTGAACATAATAAGTTCCACTTTGAGTAATGATGTTACTTGAACCAAGTGTACCGTTACTCCAGATGTAAGAAGCAGCACCAGTTGCATTCAATGTAACTGAACCACCTTGGCAGAATGTCAATGGACCATTGGCAGTTGTAACTACCGCTGGATTAGCATTAACAGTTACCACATTAGAAGCTGTATTTGTACAACCATTGGCACCAGTAACAGTTACTGTGTAAGTGTTAGAGTTGTTGACAGTAGTAGCAGCAGTTTGTGCACCATTCGACCAAGCATAAGATACACCACCACTTGCGGTTAAAGTCACTGTATTACCTAAACAGATAGTTGAACCTGTAGAAGCAATAGCAGCATTAGGAAGTGCTAATACGTTAACCACTACAGGAGCGCTAGTTGCAAAACAACCATTTGCATTTGTAACAGTCACTGTATAAGTACCTGATGTTGTAATTGTTCTTGCTGGCGTTGTAATTGTTGAGTTATCCCAAGCGTATGATGTTCCCCCAGAAGCCGTTAAAGTAACTGAACCACCTTGACAGAATGTCAATGGACCGTTAGCTGCAACAGCTACAGTAGGAAGCGCATTAACAGTTACAACTTTTGTAACGGTATTGCTACATCCTGCAGCATTTGTGATCATGTAAGAAATTGTAGCTGTTCCCGCTCCAACACCGGTAATGATACCGTTTTGAGCTACTGTTGCTACACTTACGTTACTTGAAGACCAAACACCACCAGGTGTTGCAAAGTTTGTAATTGTTGCGCCAACACATACTGTGTTAGGACCACCGATTGGAATGTTTACTGGAACAGCATTTACGTTAACTAACATTGATGTCGTAGTTACACAACCTGAAGCGTTTGTTACAGTATAGTTAATTGTTGCTGAACCTGCAGTTACACCGCTTACGGTTCCTGTAGCAGATACAGTTGCAACCGCTGCGTTTGAAGATGTCCAAACACCGCTCGGTGTAGCATTTGTTAAGATAGAAGTCGATCCAACACAAACATCGTTTGCACCTGCAATAGCAGCAACAACTGGAAGAGCATTCACTGTTACCGTTACTGGTGCAGAAGTTGCAGTACATCCATTAGCATTTGTTGCTGTTACAGTATAAACTCCTGGAGTTGATACGGTAAGTGTATTTGACGTCGAAGTTGAGTTAGACCAAGTGTAAGATGTTCCACCTGTAGCAGTTAATACAACTGAACCACCTTGGCAGAATGTAGTTGGACCACCTGCAGTGATAACGGCAGTAGGAAGTGCATTCATCGTTACGGCAAAAGGAGCAGATGTTGCAAAACATCCATTTGCGTTTGTTACAGTAACTGTTAGGTTAGCTGAAGCAGTAACGTTGATACTTTGTGTTTGAAGACCATTTGACCAAGCGTAAATTGAACCAGGCGTTGAAACCAAGGTTACAGAACCACCTTGACAGAACGAGTTACCATTCAAAGATGAAATTGTTGCGACTGGTAAGGCATTTACAGTTACTTGAGTACAAGCTGATGTTGCAGAACATCCATTTGCATTCGTAACAGTCACTGAATAACAACCAGAAGTTGTTGCAGTAATTGATTGTGTCGTAGCGCCGTTAGACCAAAGGTAAGATGATCCAGCAGATGCAGTTAAGGTTACTGAACCACCTTGACAGAATGTAGTTGAACCACCTGCAGTAATTGTAGCTGTAGGTAAAGCGTTAACCACAACCGCTACTGCGCTTGATGTAGTAACACAGCCTGCAGCGTTGAATACTTGAACTGAATAGTTACCTGCAGTGTTCACAGTGATCGCTTGAGTTTGTAAACCATTTGACCATAAGTAAGAAGCACCTGCAGAAGCAGTAAGTGTTACTGAACTTCCTTGACAGAATGTAGTAGCACCACTTGGAGTGATTGTTGCAACTGGAAGTGCATTCACATTCACGTTTGCTGTTACCACACCTGTACAACCAACACTGTTCGTTACAGTGTAAGAAATTGTTGTTGAACCAGCAGTTAATCCTGAAACAACACCTGTAGAAGATACAGTAGCAACCGCTGTGTTAGATGATGTCCAAACACCACCTGCAGTTGCACTAGCTAATTGAGTTGTTGAACCAAGACATACATTTGTTGCTCCTGTAAGTGCAGCAACTGTAACTGGAGTTGAAACCGTTACTGTGTATGTAAACGGTGTTCCTACACATCCATTAAATGATGGTGTAACAGTATATACTACTTGTTGTGCTGAAGTATATGCATTAACTAAAGTCTGAACGATTGAGTTTTGAGCTGTATTCGCGTTAGTCTCACCAACAACGTTCGGATTATCTACTACAGTCCAAGTGTAAGTAGTTCCTGTAGGTACTACATTACCACCGCCATTAGCTGGAGCTAAAGTTACAGCTACACCTGAACAAGCATTTGTCACTTGTGTCAATATAGAAGGTGTAGGATTTACAATAACAGTAACTGTAAATGGAGTGCCGGTACAACCATTAAAGCTTGGAGTTACCGTATAATCAATAGTTTGAACTACATCTGTATTATTTACTAACGTTTGTGCAATACTTGATTGAGCAACTGCTTGATTTGATTGACCTGTAATATTGGTATTTGAAGCTACAGTCCAAGTATAAGTGGTACCAACAGGAACTAAATCAGAACCATTTGTTGGTAACAAACTGAACGCAGAACCTGAACAGATTGTAACAGATTTATTAGAAACCGCTGGAATCGGATTTACAGTTACATCAACAGCAAACCATGTGCCTGGGCAAGAAGCAAAAGAAGGTGTTACTGTATAACTAACAATCTGTACAGTATTTGAAGAATTTGTTAAAGTTTGAGAAATATTATTTGACGCATTCGATACATTCGACTCTCCAGTAATATTCGGGTTGTCTAAAACCGTCCATGTATACGTTGTCCCTGCAGGCACAATACCGTTAGGACCATTTACTGGCGCTGCGGTAAACGATGTCGCGGAACAAATTGTTGATGTCATGTTTGTAATTGCTGGACTCGGATTAACCGTCACAACTACATTAAATGGAACACCTGTACAAGGACCAGATGTCGGTGTAACTACATAAGTAACATTAATTGGTGCCGATGTAGAATTTGTTAGTGTGCCACTAATGCTAGACTGTGCCGTTCCTGAGGCTAGACCAGTAATACCTGCTACAGCTCCGGGAGCAGACCAAGAATATGTTGTACCTGCTGGCACAATATTTCCAGAACCATTTGTTGGAGAAACACTAAAGATATCTCCTGAACAGATTGTTGTGCTTTGTGAAGTAATGCTTGGTTTAGGGTCTACATTTACAGTAACTGTAAATGGAGCACCAGTACAAGAGCTTGGAGCGCTAGTACCTACATAGATTACAGCAATTGCCGTTGAAGGAGAATTTGAGAAGAATTGTGGTTGACACACATAATCTAGAGTTCCACTTTGTGTTAAGTAATAAATACCTGGAGTAGAAGGTGCTGTAAAAGTACCATTAAACGTACCATTTGTACCATTCGTTACAGGATTTACACACTGTACCGTTGTATTTGTTCCACCGATACCGATGTATGACTGGACAACACAGCCAGGACAGAATACAGAACCATTCCATACTACTGAATAACCGTACGTAATCGATACGTTCGACCCTGGTGTAACAGTAACACTATTCCCTTGACCATTTAATGAAACACCTGTATAAGTCACTAAGCGATTCCAAATATTATTAGTTTTTGGTGAAGCAATAGAAATTGGTGATGTTGCAGGTGTTACAGTATAAATTACAGATTGCACTGTATTTGTGGTATTTGTTAATGTTTGACTAATAGTAGCTACTGAAGTAGTTTGATTAGAAGCACCTGTTACGTTTGAATTTGGAGCTACTGTCCATGTGTATTGTGTACCTGCAGGTACTAAATCAGAACCACCTGTTGTAGCGGTAAATGCAGAACCTGAACAAATTGTTTCTGTTTTATTAGAAATAACTGGAGTTGGATCAACTGAGATAGTAAATGACGTAGGTGAACCGACACATGACGGTTGACCAGTACCATAAGTCAATACTACAGCTAAAGATTTTCCTGTGCCAGGACAAGGATCACCAAATAAAGAACCATTTGCATAGATACTCACTGAAGTCTGACCTAAAGCTAGGTTCGAAACAACAGTTGTTGAATTATTGGCGTGACAAGAACCTATTGAATAATTACCTAATGTTCCTGTTGGAGTACCAAAAGAAGCAAACTGAACACCAGTGAAGAAAGTACCGGCAGGTGCATTCAAGTTCAAGGTGCCATTTTCGTTAACTTCACCAAAAACAGTACCACTCAATCCACCTGTTGAAGGAGTTACAGTGATTGTAGAAGAAATTGAAGTTGTGCCAGTATTTGTTGCTGTTATTGATGGAATAGTCCCTGTTCCTGAAGCAGACAATCCAATTGCAGTATTAGAATTAGTCCAGTTGTAGGTTGTTCCATTAACTGCACCTGCAGGAACTACAGCTGTTGTAGTAGAGCCCGCACACAAAGTTTGGTTTGCAATACTATTTACAGTTGGGGTAGGACTTACAGAGATTGTAAACGATTCAGTAGTTCCTGAACACCCATTTAATGAAGGCGTTACATCAATTGTAGCCGTTTCTAAAGTTGAACCTGAATTCGTTGCAACAAAAGACTGAATATTACCAGTACCTGATGCTGACAATCCAATAGCAGTATTAGAATTTGTCCAAGCATAGGTTGCACCCGCTACAGTTCCGCTGATATTCGTAAAGTTTACAGCAGTTGTAGAAGATCCAGCACATAATGCCTGATTAGAAATAGCATTTACCTGAGGAGTTGGATTCTGTGTTACTGTAAATATCATTACAGAGCCACTACAAGTTAAACTTGGTGACACAGAAACTATTTGAGGAGTAACCTGTACAGTCGCAACTACTTGCGTCGGCTGATCAATAACATAACCTCCACCTAAAGATGGGTTAGCTATTCCTGGACCATTAAAGAATCCAACGTTGTTATCGGAAACCCAGGCGTATTGTGTATTTGCTGTAGAACCAGTAAAGATTACTGGGTTCTGCATAACGCCACCACAATAAACTACGTTAGGCTCTTGGTCTACTGTTGGTGTAGGTTGAACTGTAATTGTATAGGTAATTGGTGTACCCGTGCAAGTAGAGGCTGATGGTGTTACAGTAATAGTAGCTGTAATAGGTGTAGTACCAGAATTTGATGCAGTAAATGAAGGGACGTCACCGTTTCCACTTGCAGCTAAACCAATAGCTGTGTTTGAGTTGGTCCAAGAATAACTTGTACCCGCTATAGAAGTATTTGAAGTAATTTGAGTAACAGGTGCTACCCCATTATTACAATACAATTGATTGTCAATAGCCGCGACATCTGGGGTTGCAGTAACAGTAACAGTAACTTGATCAGTATTCTGACATCCATTTCCATCAGTAACTGTTAAAGTGTAAACAGTGTTAATAGTTGAATTGGTCGCGTTTATTGCTGTAAATGCAACACCATCAGTAATTGAGTTGTCCCAAGAATAGGTTCCTGTACCCGATCCACTAAGTGTTACAGATACACCTGCACATACCGTTTGATCTGTACCCGCATTAGCGGTAGGTAGAGCATTAATTGTTGTAGTGGCTGTACCCGAAACAGGATCAGAACAAATTCCAGATTGAACAGAAACTAAACTTATGGTTTGAGCTACTGTAGCACCATTAACTGTAACTGTAGCCGTACCGCCAGATGTAATAGTTGCAGTAGTATTTGAACCTCCGTTGATATTATATGTAACAATATTACCAGCAGTACCAGTTATTGTAAATGTTACATCATCACCACTACAAACTACGGTCGCATCAGCAGCCACTGAAGCGGTTAACTGAACACCATCAGTAATAACGACATCTGCAAGAGTTTGCTGACAGAAATTACCATCAGTGAATGTCAATGTATAGGTGCCAGATGAAAGGTTAGTTAAATCTTGTGATGTAGCATAATTAACACCGTCTTTAGCCCATTGATATCCATAAGGTGTTGTACCACCTGTAGCTGAGATATCTATTGAACCATCAGTGCCCTGATAACATGTGGCATTCGTAGCATTTACTAACGCTAAGATAACAGGTGCTGGTGCGGCAACAACTAGATTAGATAGTGTAAATTGACAAGCGTTGTTATCGGTAACAACAACTGAATAAGTTCCTGCTGCCAAATTATAGAATTGATCTTCCGAAGTTGAAGTGAAACTGTTAGGACCAGTCCAAGAATAAGTATATGGCGCAGTACCTCCTGTTGCAGTAATTGGAATTGCACCATCAGATACATTTGAACACGAAGCAGGAGAAATACCGTCATCCGCAGCACTTAATGCTGATGCAGGTTGTGTAAGTGTAACAGTTGCAGTTGCCGTACAATTGTTTGCATCTTTTACAGTAACTGTATAAGTTCCTGACAATAAACCAGTAAAACTTGCGCTAGCAGCAAAAGTGCTTCCGTCAATTGAATAAGTATATGGAGCCGTTCCGCCAGTAGCCGAAGCAGACACAGTACCAGTTGAAGCACCATTACAAAGAACATTAGTTCCTACAGCAGATGCGGCCAAAACAGATGGTTGTGTGATGACTGTGTTTGTAACACCATCTAGATCCTTAATACAACCGGAATTTGCAGTGACGACAATTACTCCAATCGCATTTGAAGCATTATTCGGTGCAGGATACCAACTTGGTTGACATGAGAACTCAAAACTCCAACTTTGAGAGATGTAATAAATACCAGGTGTCGTTGGAGCAGTAAATGTACCATTAAATAAACCATTTGTTGTAGATGTAATTGGGCTAATACATTGAATATTAGTTGATGTCCCACCTACTCCAATATACGACTGGGTAACACAACCAGGACATGTTAAAGACCCATACGCCATTGAATAATTATATGATATCGCTACACTGCTTCCTGGCGCGACAACTACAGAATTACCAGAGCTATTTATATTTACATTGCTGTAGGTCATATTGCGACCATTATAACTCTGCGTTACTGTAGTTGAAATTGTAGCAGGTGTAGCAGGTGTACCTGGTGTTCCTCCATTATCTTTTATTTGAACATTGTAGGTTCCAGCGGTAAGGCCACTAAAAGTATTTGAAGATTGCCAAGTTGTTCCACCATCAATTGAATATTGATATGGTGCTGTTCCGCCAGCTGAATTGTTAACAGTAATGACTCCATTTGTCCCACCATTACATGAAACGTTAACAGAGGAAACACTAGCCGTGATGGCAGTAGGCTGAGTCACATTTATGTTAGCAGTCGCAGTACATGAATTAGCATCTGTGATAGTTACTGTGTAACTACCTGCAGGTAGGTTAGTTGCGGTTGCTCCAGTTTGCACTGGAGAAGTGTTCCAAGAATAAATTAGTGTACCGGTTCCGCCTGAACCCAAAGCAGTAGCAGAACCATTTGATTCACCGAAACAAGTGTTATTAGTCAAAGAAGAAATCACTGCATTTAGAGCAATTGGCTCAGCGATTGTTAATGTAGCTGAAGCCGTACATGAATTTGCATCAGTAACAGTGACGTTATATGTACCTGCCGGACGACCTGAAAGGTCCTCTGTTGTAGCAGTGAATGAATTTGGACCTGTCCAAGCAAATGAATAAGGTGTTGTACCACCAGTGACGGTTTGGTTGATTGCTCCAGTTGATGCGCCATTACAAGAAACGTCTGTAACAACATTCGTTGCTGCAAGTAATGATGGTTCAGTAATTGTCGCTGTTGCGTTTACTGAACAAGTGTTAGCGTCTGTAATAGTAAGGTTATAGATACCAGGTGCCAATGAAGTTAAATCTTCTGAAATGGCTGTAAAAGATGAAGGACCAGTCCATGCGTAAGAGAAAGGTGTAGTACCACCAGCAACGGTAATTTGAATTTCACCATTGTTGAGTCCATTACATGTAATATTGGTTGCTACAGCTGTTGCGGTAAATGCCGCTGGTTGCGTAACCGTTGCTGTTGATGTTGCTGTACATCCACCAGCATCAGTCACCGTTACATTATAAACTCCTGCGTAAATTGCTGATAAATCTTCTGTTGTAGCAGTAAATGAAGAAGGACCTGACCAAGAATATGTATATGCTGAACTATAACCACCTGTTGCAGTCAAATTTACTGCACCAGTTGGTTGATTGTAACATGAAATGTTTGTTACCGAAGCAATAGCCAAGCTTAACGCACTGCCAGCTTGATTAATAATAACAGATGCAGGAGTAGTTGTACAACCATTGTTGTCTTTAACTACAACGCTGTATGTATTTGCTGATAATCCAGTAAATGTATTTGATGATTGGTAAGTTGTACCACCATCAATTGAATATGTCAATGTACCTGTACCACCAGTGGCAGTAATTGTAATTGTTCCGTTGATTCCACCAAAACAAACATCTGTTTTTGCAGTGCTTGCAGAAATTGCTGTAGGAGCTGTTACTGTAATTGGAGTGATAAATGTTGCAACACAACTTGAAACACCGTCTGAAGCACTAACAGCATATGTTCCAGCTGGAACACTGAGTGTAAATTGGAACTGACCAGCTGCAGGAGAACCAGTAGGAACAGATGAAGAATAAACCAATGTATTATTTGCAGTGTTGGTAGCCGTAAGAGTTCTAGGTGCAGTACCACCCTGAATAACTCCAACAATAGAACCATTTCCTCCAAAACATAGAGCATTAGCTCCTAAAGTTGCGCTGAGCAAGTTAAGTGAAGGTGAATTAGTTAGCGTTACGCTATTTGAAGTAGCTGATCCACAAGCGTCTGTGACAGTAACAATGTATGTACCTGAAGACAAGTTTGTTGGGGCAGCTGCAGGAGCAGCTGCAAAAGCCACACCATTTTTAGTCCATGAATAAGTAAATGGTGCCGCGCCACCTGTTAATGTGATTGTTGCTGAACCCGTTGCAGAACTTCCACAAGGCATGTCGTTAACTGCAAGAGCAACCGCTGAAATTGGATCATTTACAGTAACAGTAACTGGCTGAATATCTGTACAACCTGCAGCTGAGGTTGCTTTAATATAGTATGTACCTGAAATTGTCACTGCAGATGGCGAAGCCAATGAAGCTGAAGCAGCAGCATCAGTATAGTAAGCTAAAGTACTCACATTTGTAGATCCACTTGTTACCGCAGCTGCAGTTAAGTCAACAGTTGCAGGAGAGCAGACTGCCGATGGCGATGTAATTGAAAGTACTGGATTAGGATTAACCGTTCCTGACAAAGCAACGTTTTGCGTAGTTGCTCCTGTTGATGCTATTGTCAAGTTACCAGAATATGATCCAGCAGAAGCACCAGTTAATCGAACATAGATAGTTGTTGCGTTTACAGTTCCACTTGAAGGAGTTAGAGTCAAGGTACTAGCATATCCAGACCCTGCTGTTGTAGAAATTTCAAAACCAGCTGGAGCTGTTAAAATCATATTAGAACTTAATCCAGAACCTGAAACAGATGTTGTTTGTGCCGTTGATACCGAGCCAGGACAAGTTACAAAACCAGTAAGCGAAGTAGGCGAACCTGCTACTGCCATGGAAAGTGGAATATTGTTTTGATAGACCACCATGGTATTTGTAAAATCTCGCATAGAAACTAAGACGTCAATTTTATTATCAGAATTGAAGTCCGCACCAACAGCGGTTCCTCTGCTCAATGACGGATACGACATAAATAATGAAGATGCATTTCCTGTCCCAGAATTTATTAGACATCTCACTTTATCCCAAGATGTTCCTATGAATAACTCTGGATAACCGTCACCGTCTAAATCAGTACTTGAATAACCCGAATCACCTTCGTTAACCACAGAAATTGAATTTTGATTAAAATCACTTAAGCCTATTGTACCAGTAACATAAGAATTCTTTATAAAATTATTATAAAGTATTATATCTTTTAATCCGTCTGCATCAAAATCATCAACCTTCACATAGGTGTGTGAGTAAGGTAGGGTAAAAGTATTGGAAAAATTAACATTGTTTACAGTGCTCGAATTGATATAAACAAAAGTATTTCCACTACCTGATACAACAAAATCTAATTTGTTATCATTGTTTAAATCACCCACATCAATACCAGTACTGCTTGCTGATAAAGCTATACTGTTGGCAGCGGAGAAACTCACATTTGAACCAGAACCCGTATTTAGGTAGATGCTGGTATTTGTTCCAGAAAGTGTTATTAAATCTATTCTTCCATCTAGATCAAAATCACCAGACCTTACATTTGTTATACTTCCGGGGATTTGTACCGCGTTCTGGAAAGAAATTGTTCCAACCGTTGAATTGTTAATCAAATAATAAATTCCATTGGAACCTGCTGTTACGATATCCAACAGTCCATCACTATTTAAATCTGAATAGATAACGTTATTTAAATTTCCACCAACCTGGAAACCTTGAGATGCCGCAAAGGAGGAATTAGTAATTGGATCGCCAGCAGCATTCACTACATTTCGACTACACCAAACATAACCTCCCCCTACTTTAACAATATCGTTTTTACCATCTTTATCTAAATCTGCAGCAAGGACAATAACATCAGAGGAACCGTTGTCTCCAGAAACACAAGTTACAGTAGCGGCTGAAGAAAAATTACTTAATGAAGTAATGCTTGATAACTGAGTATTTATAACTGAAAAAGACCTACTAGAGATCGCGGTTTGATTCGATACACTTTCGGTAATATATCCATTTGAAGCACCGACTGGTACTATGACAGTAAGTTGTGTTGATGTTGCTGAAACAACATCAGCACGAATTCCACCAAAATATACTATGTTTTCTGAAGCAGTAGGACTGAAATTAGTCCCTGTAATAGTTACGGTCTGTCCCACCTCAGCACTAGTGGGCGAAAAAGATGTTATTGTAGGAGGATATGAGAACGGCAGTGGATTATTAATAATACTAATATCACTAAAACAGGCAGAAACAACGCCTGAAGCTCCTGGATTATCACCAAAATAAATTGTACGATCACTAGTAATAGGATTAAATGAACCCAAACTAAGATCCAATACAATCGAATTGTTTACTTTCACTTTTAATGAGCCATTGATGTATTGAATTTTAATATTGTAATCAGTCCCAACCGAAAGCGGAAGTGAAGACGGGGAAGTCCATGTACTATTGTTGAACAAGACCCTTAAATAGCCAGTATTCGTAATTGTCAATCCAAAAAATCTAGACGCATCATTTATAACAAAGATAGTATGATATGGAGCTCCAGTAAATTGAGTTGGCATGACTGACAAATTCATTTTAAAATTGATCTGCATAGACGAAAGATTCAAGCCAGTAATACTCGGTGTTTTGAGTGTATTCTGATAATCAAAAGCATTGTCTGTGCACGTACCATTAGCACTCGTTGTTGCACCTGAGCCAACTACTAGATTCCCATAATTACCAGTAGCATCGTTCAAAGAACTTGTGCCAGCACCATAACTCGCAATTAGCGTCTGCCCCATCACCCCCAAGCTGCTAGCTAGGATTAAAGCGAATAAACCAAGAGTCTTTACAAATAGATTTGCTTTTTTCATACGTTCAGGTATAAATTGTTCATGAGAAGATGAAACCAATACGGTTTTTGACGTTGTGAGTTGAGAATTGGGTGTAGTCATTCGATTCATTTCAGTACTCATGTTGTTTACTTTAAATAAGTCTTGTTCAATTGAACACAAAAATAGCTGTAGCACAACGTGCTAAGCCTCAGTGTTTTATGCTGTTTAATATTCAATTCTTTTATCTTACTGCGATTCAAATAGTTAAAATCTAGTTAATGCAGTACGTGCAAATGTATGCAAAAACTTATAACAAACAAAAAATGATTGTCAGTTTACAAAGTAAGTGGGTCTTTTTACTGATATAACTTCGATAGTTTTTGTTTTTCACACACCTCAATGTTAAAAAACCAATTCAACAAAAAAGGCGGGCCAAATGGCCCGCCTTTATGGCGCTATAAATAAGCTAATTATTGTTTGATCAATCGTTGATTGAAGGTTTGTTGTCCTGCAGTCAGTTTAACAGTGTAAACACCAGTAGTTAGGTTGCTTACATTGAGTTCGGCAAGCTCGTTGCTGAAGTCGCCTTTATTTACAGCAAGCACTACTCTACCACTCATATCGATTAATTCGATTTTGTCAAGTGCTAAACCTAAGCTGTTGTCTACAAATACTGTGCTGCTTGTTGGATTAGGGTACACTACAAAGCTTCCTGCAAGTGTTTCTATGCCTGCAGTGAAGTCACAAGAACCATCTACAACTACTAATACTGTTGAAGTGTCTGCTGGGCACACACCGTTGCTTACGATATAGTCATAATTGAAGTTTCCTGGGATATTTGAAGCTGTATCTATGTTGCCAGCAATAGGGTTATTGCTTGGGTCTAACCAGAAACCACCGAAATCAACTGTTCCGCCAAGACCTGCAAGCAAGTTGAACGGTTCGTTTTTACACACTGTAAATGTTCCGTTTGTACCTGCGCTAGACGCTGGGTAAACATTTACATATGCATTTGACTCATCGGATGCACAACCATCTTGCATGGTATAAGTAAACTCGAACATCACAGTAGCTAAACCTGTAGAAATGAAGTCAGAACCTTGAAGACCTAAAGTCGGAATGGTTTGTGACCATGTTCCACCAATTTGGTAGTTTGCAATTCCGTTGAATAAGCTTACGGTATCACCGTAGCAAATCTCTAGAACTTCACCTTCTACACCTGCATTTAATGCGATAGGAGAGATTGCGATTGCATAGTTTCCAGCAGTATTATTAAATGCATCATGTAGCAAGTAATAAGTATCACCTGGGTTCAAACCACAAATTGTAAAGTTTGGTGCTTGATTCGCGCCATCAAGATCATCGTCATTTGCTCCTTGAAGCGTAAATGAACCTGTAATGGCACAATCTGTAGCTGCATAAACCGCAACTTGACCATTATAGTTCATCGCTGTAGAGTTGATACGCACATTACCTGAGGCCGGAGCCGTAAATGTAAACCAAGTTGTCAGATTCAAATTCTGATTATCCCAACCAGTAGTAGTTTGCGCACCTGTAGCAGGAGGAACAATTGTCGCCTCTGCCGGATTTACCGAAGCACCTGTATTATTAAAAATATAAGGGTGACCATTTACTGGGATTTCAGCTGCATCACACATATCATTGTTCGTCATTGGCATCATTACAGGAATTGGCCCGATAAAGTATGATGTGTCTTGACCACATACAGATTGTAAATAGATTTCAAATGACTGACCTGCAATAAATGAAGGATCAACTAAAGTGTCGGTAGTATTGGCATCTATTACATAAGTTGTACCTGATGCAAACGGCATACCTGCCTCAACTAACTGCATATTGAATCCAGTAAGCGGCAACACAGTTTGAGACCAGTTCCAGTTTGTCATGATGCTATCTACTGCAGAAGCTGCAGTGATTCCTGTTGGGTTAGCACAATCCGGCGCTGGTAAAATATTGATGACATAATCTTCGGTTTCACCAGAACCCATATTGGTACAAGCATCACCAGGACCGTTGATGTTAAAGTTTCCTCTAGAACGTACACGCATTCCTGTATTACCTGTCATGGCTGTCATTGGAATGGTAATATTTACAGTTCCTGTTGTGTTACCAGCAATGTTGGTTCCTACTTGCGTCCATTCAGTTGGCTCATATGAACCACTGTGATCATAGTCAATCCAAACTGAAACAATTGCACCTGTATATACAAGAGGTGCTTGAATTGTTACACCCATTGTATAATCCATGCCTTGAATGACATCTGGGCCAGTTGTAAAGGCAGAATAATATGGGCTTGCAGTTGGTTGAGTTGTAGATGTATTGTTATTCCAGAAACTTGTACCACCGTTTCCGAATGCAACATTATCCATCAATGAACCCGCACCACCAGCGTTTACTGTGTTACAGTAACATTGGAAGAATGGTGTTGACAATACTAAAACAGAAGTTGAAGTATCAGAAGCTGCAGAAGTTGTACAAGTGAGTACACAAGCGAAATAAGTATCCGCTGCAATAGTCGTGCTGTAAGTAGAGTTGTTTGCGCCTGAAATAGCTGTCCATGGACCTGATGCTGATGGAGCAGATAACCATTGGAAAGTAATTCCTGAAGCTACAGTGGCGCTATCTAATGAAAGGTTAACTGGAGCAGATGGACAAACTGTAGTTGCAGAAGCAAGTGCATCTCCTGCATCAGGCGTACCTGTACAAGGAGTTGCGGCAATAATATTGATCAAATAATCCTCAGTTTCGCCATAACCATAAGATAAACAAGGGCTAATTGGTGTCCAAGAAGTTGCTGAATAACCTTCAGCACAAATTACACGCATTGCAGTGTTTCCTGTCATGGCAGTAATAGGAATAGTAATGGTACCATTTACTGTTCTTGGACCAGTTGCAGTTGTTTGTTCAATGAAAACTGCTTCACCAGCATCTGTAAATGAGCCATTGTGGTCAAAGTCAATCCAGATTCCAATACCATTTGCATAGTAAGTTGGACCATCACATTCATCCTGTACTACAGAAAATGCAACAGACTGGCCTGTTGTTAACGTAGTAAGTGCAGGTAAGGTTTTGAAGTTTGAATATCCTCCTAAAACAGAACCCGGACCAGGAGCAATATTTGTACAAGCATTTGTTGTGGCATACATTGGGTCTGTTGAGCCACCATTTAAAGTAACGTTGTAAATTTCTTCGTCATAAATAGCTGAAGTAGCTGCAGAGTTACAATAACAATTTAGGAATGAATTCATGTCAACAAA